>Ga0209399_10000632_pt1 | contig 20564 bp, 12 predicted proteins | sample OV2TP3_FD_184130 | JGI IMG/M metagenome (GOLD analysis project Ga0209399, IMG submission 184130) | Hot spring microbial communities from Beatty, Nevada to study Microbial Dark Matter (Phase II) - OV2 TP3 (SPAdes) (version 3) | ecosystem: Environmental > Aquatic > Thermal springs > Hot (42-90C) ... | reverse complement strand
CAGAGGGGATGACGCCGGCCTGTCTCCGGGTGCATTGCCGTTAATATCAGCGTATTTAAATACTTCAATATAGCGTTAAAAGGATAATCTATTTTCACAAAATGTCAAGCCCAATTGCAGGAGGTATTTTTTTGTTGACACAGGAGTCGCAAACACCTATACTTAAAAACACCACAAAAAGACTTTTTTATCTTTTTATTGGTTTCCGGTCATTCTCAAGGAGATGACGCCGTGAGGTTGTCCGAGCAGCAGGTGAAGCAGTTCTGGGAGGACGGGTTCCTGATCGTGGAGGACCTGCTCAGTCAGGAGGAGGTCGAGACGCTCCGAAGGCGCGCCGAGTGGGTCGCCAGCGGACAGGCGTCGCACATCCCGAAGGGAAATCTTCAGGTGGAGCCCCGCGTGGCTCAGGGAGAACTTCAGGCGGAGACTTACGCCGACTCCCTGCGCAAGATGAGCCACCTGGCCTTCCACGACGAGGTCTTCCAGGCCCACGCCAGAAACCCCAGGGTCCTGGGCGTCATCGAGTCCCTGCTCGGACCCGACCTCAAGCTCTACCAGGACCAGATCCTGATGAAGCCCCCGAGGGTGGGGTCCCGGCAGCGCTACCATCAGGACGCGCCGCTGGGGTTCTACATCGACCCGCCGGACCGGATGGTGACCTGCTGGGCTGCCCTGGACGACTCGACGGAGGAGAACGGGTGCCTCAGGATGCTGCCCGGCACGCATAAGTTCGGGATCATCGACAAATCACAGTGGGAGGAATACGAGCGGAAGGCGCTGGAGGGGGAGCTGCCGGAGGAGCGGCTTTTAGTGATGAGGACGGGGAGTTGCAGTTTTCATCACGGGTTGATTTTGCACAGCAGCCAGCCGAACCTGTCGGAGAGGCGCCGTCGGGGGTATGCCACGCACTACGTGAGCGCGCGGTGCCGGTATACGGGTCCTTCTCCTGAGAAGAACGACGCGATGCTGGTGCGGGGGCAGGAGATACCAGGGTGCATATAAGGCAACGCAGAACGCGGAACGCGGAACGATGAAAAGGCAACGCAGAACGCGGAACGCGGAACGATGAACGAAAAGCAAAATAGTCTTTGCGGTTTTTCGTTCATCGTTCATCGTTCTGACTTCATCGTTGTCTTTGTTCATTGTTCATCGTTCTGACTTCATCGTTCGGAGAAAGGAGGAACAGGCATGAACCAGAGGCTATGGGTTGTGACGGCGGGGCTGGCGCTCCTGGCGTCGGGCGCAGGCGCTCAGGAGGAGGCCCGGTGGGTGGGGATCGGTGGATTTGCCAGCTACAACCGGCCGGTCATGGGCATGCAGAGCCGGTTCGAGCAGGCCGGCAAGTTCGGGGGGACGTTCTCCTATTCGCCGTCGGCGCGGAGGACGGTGGAGGTGGAGTACCACCACTCCAGTTTCGGCAGCGGGAAGCTCGAAAAGCGGATGTTCACGTGGCAGGTGGACGGCAAGTCCTACGACAGCCCGGGGGCGAAGTCGGACATCATATTCGACAGCGTCCTGTTCAACGCCCTCATCCGGAAGCGGGCGCAGAACGCCTTTGTCCAGGGAAAGGCGACGCCCTACCTGGCCTTCGGGACGGGGTTCTTTCACTATGTCTCCCACGTCTCCGGGCTGATCTATCCCGGCCAGTCGAAGGCCCCTCTGAGCCAGGTGATCAAGCTCAACCCCTCCAGAGACCGGCGGACGGCTTTGGCTGTCAGCGTGGGCGTCGGCCTGGAGGTGTTCGCGTCGAAGTCGTTTGCCTTTGACCTGCGGGGGCGCTACAACTTTGTCCTGGGCGAGTTGCGTCCGTTCGAGGACTGGGGGGTGAAGAAGGCCGCTTCGCTCAACATGATCGATGTGGGCGCAGGGTTGAAGCTGTATTTCAAGGCGAAGTAAGGGCGGTTTACGAACCGCCCCTACAGTCTATGTGAGCCGGGAACACCAAGGAGGTAGCGATATGACTCGAAAGCTCCTGTTTTGCGCGACCGGTCTTGTCCTCACCCTGGTCCTCTTCGCGAGCGCCTTTGCGGGGACGACGGGGAAGATCACGGGGGTGGTCAGGGACAACCAGGGGAAGCCCCTGCCGGGGGCGAATGTCGCCCTGGAGGGGACGAGGCGGGGGGCGATCACGGACACAGATGGCTACTACCTGATCATCTCCGTGGACCCGGGCCGGTACACCCTGGGCGCGTCCCTGATCGGCTACTCCACGGAGCGGAAGACCGACGTGGTCGTGGCGTCGGACCTGACGACGACGGTGGACTTCAAGCTGGTGGAGCAGGCGCTGCAGATGGGGGAGGTCACGGTGACGGCGGAGCGTCCGCCGGTGGAGCCGGACAAGACCTCGACGCAGTACGTCGTGAGCGAGCAGGACATCAAGAACCTCCCGATCGTGCGGGACATTGCCCGGATCATCGAGCTGACGCCGGGGGCGTCCCTGGACGGGTCCGGGCGCTTCCGGGGGGGGGACAATGGGGGCGGGGCGCAGGACGTGACCTTCTACGTGGACGGCGTCCGGCTGGTGAACAACACCTCCCGCGGCGGGTCGCAGTTCAAGGGGATCAACCGGACGGCGGTGCAAGAGGTGACGGTCCAGACGGGGGGGTTCAACGCGGAGTACGGGAACGCGCAGTCGGGGGTCATTAACATCGTCACAAAGGATGGGACGAAGAATTTCCACGGCAACCTCGAATACCGCTACACCCCGGCGGGCAAGCAGCACTGGGGCACGAACATCTACGACAGCCCGGAGCACCGGGGGCGGGTGAAGTGGAGCGACCCCAACTGGGTGAACGAGGTGGACCCGCTGACGGGCCGGAAGGTGCACGAGCGGACGGACTACACGGGGGTCAAGGGGCACTATCTGGAGGGGAGCCTGGAGGGGCCGATCTCGAAGCGGGCGTCGTTCTTCGCCAGCGGGCGGTTCACGCGGCAGCCCAACCCCCTGCCGGGGATGGACAAATATGGGTTTGCCACGGTGGCGGGGCGGTCCGGGGCGGCGGAAGGGGGCAGCGGGGAGGCGTTCGCGGTGTCGCCCTACCAGCTCCAGGGGTCGGGGAAATTGACGTTCGAGGTCTCTCAGAACGTCCGGATGAAGGTGGGGGCGCTGTTCGCGGGCTACACGGCCTACAGTCAGGTGGCGGGGAGGATAGGGGGCTTCGCCGGCCTGGCCCGGAACATGAACGACAGCGGCAGGAACCTGTTCCTGCAGCTGGACAGCGGGGCCGGGAAGATGAGGTACCAGGATGACGCGGAGTACCTGATCTGGACGCACACCTTAAGCCCGAAGACGTTCTACGAGGTGAAGCTGTCGCGCTACGCCACGACGATCGACACATTGGACATACCCGTCACCACCACCTCCCCGCGAAAGGACAAGGATGGGTGGTTCACGATCGCGCGGGATGTGGTGGCCTGGCAGCTCCTCAACAGCCGGACGTATAACATGAAGGTCGATCTGTCGAGCCAGGTGAGCAAGAGCCATTTCCTGAAGACCGGGTTCGACGTGTCGAAGTACAGCGTGTGGGAGACCTGGTTTGAGTGGCCGACCTCACTGGAGCGGTGGATCCGGTTCGTGGCCAAGAAGGAGGACGCGCCCCAACCGACGCCGGGGCAGTCCTACATTGATCTCGTTCAGAACCGGATCAAGAGCGGGCAGGGTCCGCTGGGCCGGGACGCCCTGGGGGTACCGGTCAAACCCCTGCAAATGGCGTTCTACGTCCAGGACAAGATGGAGTTCGAGGGGATGGTCGTCAACCTGGGCATGCGCTACGACCGGTTCAACGTGAACGAGGATCAACTCAACATCCGGGCCTTCCCGTCCTCGCCGATGTACACGGGGATGACGCGCATCCGGCAGGCCCCCCGGGTCCCGGGCAAGTCGCCGCAGCAGTGGAGCCCGCGCGTCGGCATCTCGCACCCGATCACGGCGTCGTCCACGATCCACTTCTTCTACGGGCGGTTCTTCCAGGTGCCGGACTTCTGGAACGCCTACGTGGAGACCTGGTCGTCCAACAAGGCGGACCAGGACCTGAACAAGAACGGGCGGATCGACCCGGCGGAGGAGTTCAACGCCTCGGCCAACAGCGACCAGTTCGGGGACCTGGCCGAGACGGAGAAGTTAGTGGAGCGGACGAGCGCGTTCGAGGCCGGGGCGGACTGGAACTTCTACAAGGACTACACGGGGGGCATCGTCACCTACTACAAGAGCGCGAACAACCAGGTGGCCGGGGCCGGGTGGAGCAACTGGACGGACCCGGTGAAGGGCGTGGGGAACTTCGTGCGCTACCCGTCGCAGTGGAAGATTTTCCAGGATTCGAAAGGGATCGAGCTGTCGCTGCGGAAGGGGTTCAGCGACTACTTCTCGTTCCGGATCTCCTACACCCTGGGCTGGGAGACGCAGGGGCGGGAGGGGAAGGTGTTCACCTACCTGCTGCCCGACTCCACCTACGTCGCCAGCGGCAACTACTGGCTGAACTTCGACATCGACCCGGCCACGGGCGCGGAGATCCCGCGCAAGCTGACCACGAAGGAGATCCAGGACATCGGGAAGGTCGCCAACGACCGGATCTACGGGACGGGGCAGCGGACCGCGGTGCGGGGCGGGCAGGGCTACTACACGCCCAACCTGTTCGGCGGGGAGCTGGTGACGCCGGTGCAGCAGGACCCGGTGAACCAGCCGGGGCTCTGGATCTACAACATCAACTTAGGCAGCCCGCCCGGCCCGAAGGGGGGGGACCGGCGCAACCAGGGGAGCGTGCAGTTCCTGCTGGCCACGCCGGGGAAGTTCGGCCCCGTCCTGGGCGACATCCGGATGAACGTGGTCTACAAGCTCATAGGCGGGACGGCCTACACGTTCGTGCCGCCGGGCCAGCCGGGGCGGCAGCAGCAGGGGCCGTCCTATTCGGTGATGGATGTCGGGTTCGAGAAGGCGTTCGGGGCGTCCCGGAAGGCCGTGCCGGTGTTCTTCTTTGAGGTGACGAACCTGTTCAACGACCAGGCGGCGGCCTCGTCCGGGAACGACTACGCCCGGTGGGGCCTGCAGGCGCCGAGGCCGGACGACAAGGACTTCATCAACTACGGCGACCCGGCGGAGCGGACGCGGTTTTTCGCCGCGCCGAGGCAGATGTATCTGGGGTTCAGGGTAAGCTTCTAGACCCCTCCCCCGGCCCCTCCCCGACGCGGGGAGGGGAGAAAGCAGAAGGCGGAAGGCAGGTGTAGAGACGCTCCGCCGGAGCGTCTCTACATCGTGGGGTTGGGTTGGATTGTAAGGAGGAATTCATGAAAAGGCAGACGGTTTTGTGGCCTGTCCTGCTCGCGCTGGCCGTCGCGCTCATCGCCGCAGACCTGGCGGACGCGCAGCAGGTGGCCATCCGGAACACCACGCGGGGGCTGATGTGGAACAGCTTCCGGGACATCGGCTCGATGGGCCGGCGGAACGACTCGTTCTACGACGGGGCGGTGTCGCTCCAGTATCCGGGCACGCGGGCGGACATCGGGGACTTCATCGAGTACTATGGTGATCCAGGCTGGAACAGCGGCGGGGGGGTCACCCGGACGCACCACTACAGCCACTCCCTGGGGGAGGGGGTCTGGATGCTCGTGAAGGACGGGAGTAACTACACTGTGACCTCGTCCGGGCCTCGCTACTACACGGAGGACCTCCAGGCCAGCGTGTACGACCCGCGCACGGGGACGGAGAAGGACCTGGGCATCCAGGACGGGAAGAGCACCTGGTGGCCGACCCGGACGAACCTCCCGGACGACATGATCGAGATCCACAACTACACCTACGGGAAGTACATGGGTCAGGTCGTGGGCCGGGACAACGAGGCGGAGGAGGTGCTCGTCACGCGGTGGCGGTCGAACAAGAGCGGGCTGATCGCCACGCGGAAGTCGCGGGCGTGGAGCTATCCCGACTACATGGACTTTCTGATCCTGGAGTTTGTGTTCGAGAACGGGAGCGCCAAGTCCTACACCGACGTCTACTTCGCGTTCGTGAACAACTGGGCGCCCACGGAGTCGGCGCACGACAGCCAGGGGTCGGGGAACAACTGGCGGGCGTGGGCCGACCCGAACAAGGACGACGGCTACCGCTACACGGAGGCGGCCAACTACGCGGGGCCAGCGCAGTACAAGGGCAAGAAGATGCTCTACATGTGGGACGGGGACTATCCGCAGACGATCTTCGACGACACGGGCGGGGCGCTGGACCGGTCCGTGAGCCTGGGGGCGAACGACTGGGGGCAGGCGGCCAACGAGCTGCTGGCCCCGGCCTACCTGGGCATGGCGCCCCTGGCCTGGACACCGCCTTTCGTGAACGACGCGGGGACCTACGTGGCGCCCAAGGGGGCCCAGCCGCAGTCCGCGCACTGGTGGAAGATCACGAACCTGCAGGTCACGGACGAGCCGACCAATTCCCGCAACACGGACGCGCAGATGTACGCCGCGCTCACGGCGCCCACGCCGGCGGACCCGACGGATGTGTGGGCCTACGCCAACGCCCTGACGTTCGGGCCCTACGACCTGGCGCCGGGGGACAAGGCCAAGATCGTGATGGTCTACGTGGCCGGGAGCGGGGCGGACTTCCGGGAGCAGACGTGGACGGGCTACACCGGGCCGAAGGTGAACATGGGCATCGCGGGCAACCTGAACGCCTGGTCGATCCTGGGGGACCGCGCGGAGTTCAAGAAGGGCGAGGACGCGATGTTCAACCACCTGGCCAAGGCGCAGTTCGCCTACAACAACGGCTACGACGTGCCGGACGCCCCGCCCGACGTGAAGCAGACGCAGTCGAGCACGCCGGAGGGGAACTTCCAGGTGGCCTGGACGAATGAGGCGGACAGCGCGGTCAACCCGGACTACGCGGGGGCGGAGGCCAATGACATCGCGGGCTACCGGGTCTACCGGGCGCAGAAGACGAAGACGGGGGCGGCGCCCCGCGAGATCGGGCCGTGGGACCTGGTGGATGAGGTCCCGATGGGGAAGAACGGCAAGTCCACCACGTTCAGCGGAAACAGGTATACCTTTGTGGACAAGGAGTCCGTGGCCGGGTTCACCTATTTTTATATGGTCCACACCTTTGCCAAGGGGAAGACGAGCTGGTCGGCGGGGACGGGCAAGCTGTCGGACCTGCCGCAGGAGCAGCAGGACCGGATCAGGGGGGGGCTGGAGAGCGGGTTCTCCTCGCCGGAGTCGAAGGCGAACTACCTGCCCCTGTCGCCGTCCGTCCCGTCGGCGGCGGAGTTCGATCAACTGGCCACGAAGGTCCGGGTGGTGCCCAACCCCTACAAGGTGGACGGGCAGCACAACTATCCGGGGGACCTCCGCATCCGGTTCGTCAACCTCCCGCGCAAATCCACGATCTCGATCTACTCCGTCAGCGGCGACCTCCAGGCCCGCCTGGAGCACAACGACCCGACGTCGGGCGAGGAGATCTGGCGGCAGCAGAGCCGGACCTACTTCGGCGAGGTGGCGTCGGGCATCTACTTCTTCGTGGTGGAGTCGCACGTGCCGGGCAGCGAGGGGAAGAAGCAGAGCGGGACGTTTGCGATCATCAAGAGATAACGCATGTTGGGGCGGGTTTTAAACCCGCCCCAACGGGAGACGGACATGAAAAGGATTGTGATCGGATTGTTCATCCTGGCGATGATCGCGTGGGCGATCCCGGCGGAGGCGACCAGCGGGTTCAAGCGGGTCGGGCTGACGGGGTTCGCCTTCCTGAAGGTGGCGCAGGGGGCCAGGCCGGCGGGCATGGGCGACGCCTTCTCCGCGGTGGCGGACGACATCAACGCCGTGTACTGGAACCCGGCGGGGCTGACGCAGATCGAAAGGTTCCAGTATACGCTGTCTTACAACCGGTGGATCGTCGAGTCGAAGTTCTACTCCGGGGCCGTGGCGTTCCGCTGGGGGCGGGCCGCGCTGGGGTTCACGGTCGTCAATTTCTCGCCGGAGGAGGTGGAGGAGACGACGATCTTCCAGCCGAACGGGACCGGGAAAAAGCTCAAGCTGGGGGACGTGGCCGTGGGCGGCCTCTACGCCCTCAAGATGACGGACAAGCTGTCGTTCGGCGCGCACTTCCGCTACATCCAGGAGACCCTGCACGAGGACCCGGTCAAGACGACGTCGTTCGACGTGGGGTCGCTGTTTCACACCGGGTTCCACACCGTCCGGGTGGGCATGTCGCTCAAGAACTTCGGGCGGGACATCCGGACGCGCGCCTCCGCCGCGGCGGTGGGGCAGACCATCGTGACGTTCACGATGCCCCTCGTGTTCAACATCGCGGCGGCGATGGAGGTCTACGGGAAGACCGAGGATCCGACCCACGTCACCGTGGCGCTCGAGAACCTGTTCGCCATCGACGCCAACGAGCGCTACCACCTCGGCACGGAGGTCTGGCTGGGGGGGATCGTGGCGCTGCGCGCGGGCTACAAGTTCCGCTACGATGAGGAGGGGTTCAGCGGCGGGGCCGGGCTCAAGCACACGATGAAGGGGAAGACCGTGAGCGTGGACTTCTCCTACACGGACTTCGGGTCGCGCCTGACTGCGCCGCTCCGGTTCACGTTGGGCGGGTCGTTCTAGGGAAATGATTGGTGTAGGGGCGAAGCATTCTGCGAATGCTTCGCCCCTATTTTTTGCCTTCTATGCCCATTCGAGCTTCCAGGTCATTTCCTGACTCCGCGCCCCCGGCGCCTCTGCCCGCAAGACAGGGCGGGGCGACGTGGCGGGCGCTGGGGATCGGCGCTGCCGTGGCGGCGTTCATCAACGCCTGGTCGGGCTACTCCGAGTACATCGTCCGGTCGTCCCGCCTGAACATGAGCAATTTTCCGCTGGACCTGTTCGCCTCGTTCCTGCTCGTGATCGTCGTCCTCAACGGCGGGCTCAAGTGGGTCGGCCGGAGGCTGGCGCTCTCCCCCTCGGAGCTGATCGTCATCCTCTGCGTGGGGCTGGCGAGCGCCTTCCTGTCGGCGGCGGACGGGGCCGTGGGCTACGCGGTGGCGGTGATGGCCGCGCCCTACTACTTCGCCACGCCGGAGAACCAGTGGGCGCAGTATTTCCACGATCACATCCCGGCGTGGATCGCGCCGATGGACCGGGGGGGGGCGGTCACCTATTTTTACGAGGGGCTGCCGCCGGGGCTGCCGATCCCGTGGCGGGCGTGGCTGGCCCCCCTGAGCTGGTGGGGGGCGCTCCTCTGCGCCGCCGCGTTCGCGTCGCTGTGCATCGCGGTCATCCTTCGCAAGCAGTGGGTTCAGAACGAGAAGCTGGTCTACCCGCTCGTCACGATCACGACGGACCTGGTCCGGGACGCGCAGGGGGAGGGGCTGAGGCCGGGGTTCACGCGGGGGGGGCTGTTCTGGGCGGGGTTCGGCCTGACGTGCGGGATTATCGTCTGGAACATCGGGTCCTACTTCCAGCCGGGGTTTCCGCAGATCCCGCTGGGCGGGTGGATCGGGAACACGACGAACATCACGCTGTCGCGGGGGTTCCCGTCGATCCCGTTCAAGATCAACTTCTTCACGATCGGGTTCGCCTACTTCGCCAACTTAGAGGTCCTGTTCAGCCTCTGGCTCTTCTTCCTGCTGCACGTGGTCGAGATGGGGGTCTGCAACCGGTTCGGGCTGACCGTCGGGACGATTGCGGACCAGTGGGGGTCGCTCTACGAGATCGCGAGCTGGCAGGGGTTCGGGGCGCTGTGCGTCTTCGTGCTGTTCGGCCTGTACATGGCCCGCGCGCACCTGCGGGACGTGGTTCTCAAGGCGCTCCGGGCCGATCACCCCGCCGACGACAGCGGGGAGATGATGTCCTACCGGACGGCGTTCTTCGGGTTCCTGCTGTCGTTCGGGTTCATCTTAGGCTGGTTCTGGCAGGCGGGGATGGAGTTCAAGCTGGCCCTCCCCTACGTGATCGGGACGTTCATCCTCTACATCGGGGTGGCCCGGATCGTGGCGGAGATGGGGCTGCTCTACGTGCGCGGCCCGCTCACGGCGCAGTCGATGGCGGTCTACTCGTGGGGGGCGGACGCCCTGTCGCCGGCGTCGCTGACGGCGGTGGCGTTCTCCTACGGGCTGGTGAGCTACCGGGGGCTGTTCATGCCGGCCATGTCGCACATCGCCAGGCTGGCGGACGCCACGGAGGGGAGCCGGCGGCGGATCGGGACGTGGGCGATGACGGGGCTGTTCGTGGGGGGGGCCGTGACAGTCGGGCTGACCTTCATCTGGGCGTATGACTACGGGGCGTTCAACTTCAATGTCTGGCCGTTCGCGTCCGGGGGCCGGGCGGGGTTCAACATGACGCTGACGAAGATGCGGGACGCCTTTCCGACGGACTGGCGCCGGATGGAGCTGTTCGGCGTGGGGGCGACGGCGATGGGGGTCATGACGTTCCTGCGCTACCGGTTCACCTGGTGGCCCATCCACCCGATCGGGCTGACGGTGTCGGGGACGAACTTCACGAACAGCGCGGCGATCTCGGTGTTCCTCGTCTGGGTGGTCAAGGGGATCATCCTGCGGGTGGGGGGGGTGACGCTCTACAACCGCTACCGCCCGCTGTTCATCGGCATCCTGGTCGGCTATGCGGTGGGGGTGACGATCTCGTTCGTGGTGGATGTGGTCTGGTTTCCGGGGAACGGGCATCCGATACACTACTTTTAAGACGTGAAACGTGAAACGTGAAACGTGATGTGTTTCTGGGGCTCATTTCTTTGATCCTCTTCTGTGGCTCTCGCTTGGAGGCCACTGAGACGCCGGAGGGCATGGTCCTCGTGCCCTCCGGGGCGTTCTGGATGGGGAGCGACGCGGACACGGAGGCGGAGCGGCCCAGGCGCCGGGTCTGGCTGGACGCCTTTGCCATAGACCGCTATGAGGTGACGTTCGAGCGGTACAGGGCGTTCCTGGAGGCTACGGGCCGGGCGCCGCCCTTCTGGGGGGAGGCGTGGGCCAGGGCGTACGACTGGGTGGATGGGAGGCCCCCGGAGGGCCACGGGGACCACCCGGTGGTCGTGGTGTCGTGGCACGACGCGGACGCCTTCTGCCGGTGGGCCGGGGGGCGGCTGCCCACGGAGGCGGAGTGGGAGAAGGCCGCGCGGGGGACGGACGGGCGGCGGTATCCGTGGGGGGACAGGTATGAGACCGCGCGGGCCAACGCCTACGGGGAGGAGGACGGACATCTGACGAGCGCGGCTGCCGGGAGCTATCCGTCGGGGGGGAGTCCCTGCGGGGCGCAGGACATGGCCGGGAATGTCTGGGAGTGGTGCGCGGACTGGTACGACCCGGCTTACTATAGCCAGGGGCCGGAGCGGAACCCGAAGGGGCCGGCGGAGGGGACGCGGAAGGTCGTGCGGGGCGGGTCCCTGGGCGCGGTGCCGGCGCTGCTGAGGACGACGTTCCGGATGGGGAACGACCCGTCTTTCCGCGCGGCGGCGATCGGGTTCCGGTGCGTGAAGGATGCGCGGTAACTTGACAAGCGCGAGAAATGGGGTACATTTTCCACAGGTCACTCATGACCTGTGGGACGGGTATTGGGGCGGAAGGGGGTATCTTCAGGGGCAACCGAGAAGGAGGTCTGCACCGTCAGGCCTGGCTCAGCCGGAGGTCAGCGTGGAAACAACTCTTTATCGAGTCGGGGCGCTCCAGCCGGTCCCGCAGGATGGGGCCGCACGCCCGACCGGCGTTTTGAACTATCGACAGACCGTGGACCCGCAGTCCGTGGCGCGCGTCCTTTCGGAGATCGCCGAGATCTCGTCGGAGACCCTGGAGCTGCAGGACGTGTTCGACCGGGTCGGGACCTCCGTCCGCCGGCTCATCCCCTTTGACAAGATGGGAGTTATCCGCCTCCTCGAGGGGGAGCGGGCCGTGGTGCACGCGACCACCGTGCGCGTCGAAGGGGCGTGTGCCGGCAGGTGCGTCGGCGAGTGCTGGGAACCGTTCCCGTTGACCGCCTGGTCCCCCCGCATCCGGCCCCGTCTGGGCCCAAACCCCCGGATCGACGACGCCGAGGCCGAGCTGGACGCGAGCTTTCCGGTGGACGCGCGCATTCTGGAGGGGGGCGTGCGCTCGACGCTCTGGGAGCCGTTCCGCACCGGGGAGGGGTTCGGGGGCGGGGTGTGGCTTGCCTCGAATTGTCCGCGCGCTTTCACAGACGGGCACCAGGAGGTTCTGCGGCCGATCGCGGCGCTGCTGGGCACGGCGGTGGAGCACTGGCGGATCTGGGACACCGAGCGACGCCGCTGGGACCGGCTCGACCGGATCGAGGCGCTGCTGGGGACGCTCGCCGAGTCGCTCGACGTGCGCGAGGTCTTCCAGCGGCTCTCCGACGGGATGCAGCCCATCCTGCCGCACGACATGATGGTCCTGACCGAGCTGGACGTGCGGGCCCGCACGATCCGCATCGCGGCGTCCGCGGGCCAATGCGACGTTCCGGTTCCGACTCACGCGGTCCCGCTCAACGAGCAGGAGCTGGAACAGCGGATCGATTTCGAGATCATCCGGGATATCCCCGCCGAGGTCGCTCCCGACACGGAGCGCCAGCGTCTCATCGTGTCTTCGGGCCTGCGGTCCTGGCTCCGGGTTCCGGTCTGGCTGTCGGGGGAGATCAAAGGGGGCCTCAACTTCTTTCACCGGGAGCCGTCCCGCTACAGCCGGGAGGACGTGGAGGTCGCCCACCGGCTGGCCGACCGCATCGCCCTGACGATGTCGCTGCGGCGGCTTGCCGAAGAGGCCCGGCTCGCCTCGGAGGCGCGAGAGCGGGCCGAGAGGCTGGAGGCGACGGTCGAGACGCTCGCCCGCGAGCTGGAGTCCAGGGGGAGGGGCCGGATCGTCGGGGTCTCGCCGTCCTGGAAGGAGACCCTGCGCGCCGTCGGGCGCGTGGCGTCCTCGGAGACGACCGTGCTGATCACCGGGGAGTCGGGGACCGGCAAGGAGGTCATCTCCAGCCTCATCCACCAGGGGTCGTCGCGCGCGGGCAGGCCTTTCGTGGCGATCAACTGCGCGGCGCTCCCGGAGCAGCTCCTGGAGTCGGAGTTGTTCGGCCACGAGAAGGGGGCGTTCACGGGGGCCGTGGCGGCCAAGATCGGCCGGATCGAGCAGGCCGCAGGCGGGACGCTCTTCTTAGACGAGATCGCCGAGATGAGCCCGATGGTGCAGGCGAAGTTTCTGCGGGTCCTGGAGGAGCGGGAGTTCCAGCGCCTGGGCGGGACTCGCACGCTGCGGGCCGATGTGCGGGTCATCGCCGCCACCAACCGCGACCTGGCGGCAGGCATCGCGCGGCAGGCGTTTCGGGAGGACCTGTATTACCGTCTCAATGTGTTCCAGATCCACATCCCGCCCCTGCGCGACCGGCCCGAGGACATCCTGCCGCTCGCCGAGGCCTTCCTCGAGGACCTGGGGAGGACGATGGGGCGTCCCGCCGCCGGGATCTCCAGGGATGCGCGCGAGCGGCTGCTGGCCTACCCCTGGCCAGGAAACGTCCGGGAGCTGCGCAACGCGATCGAGCGCGCGATCCTCCTCTGCGACGGGGGGCTGATCACGGGCGAGCATCTCCCCACGCCTTTCCAGAAGGCGGGCCCGGCGTTTCCTCCGGACCCGGCCACCTTCCCGGCGGGAGGCGTGGACCTCCAGGCGATGGACCGGGCGCTCGTCGAAAAGGCCCTCCGGCATTCGGGGGGAAACAAGACCAGGGCGGCTCGATTGCTGGGTCTGAGTCGCGCCCAGCTCTATTCCCGCATCGAGAAGTATCGCCTCGGATAGTGACCTGAGTCCACATCAGGATGTGACCCTCCTGTCCTTTCGGACGGGTTCGGCCCCGTCCCTTCTGGCAAGAGAGAGTCCAGCCCTTCGTACGATGCGAAGGGCCGTTTTTTTGTCCATATTTATCGCGCAGGCAGAGGGGTAGCTCAGGGCGGTTGCAGGAGTCTGCCGGGAAATCGACAACCTGTCGATTTATCGACAGTCGGCTGATCGGTCGCGCAGTCGGCCATCGCACCGGTCAGCATGCTAACGATAGAAAAACCAGAATCTTGCGTGCGTATGGTCCCTTCTCTCCGTCGCTGGCACGTTCTTTGATCTCTCCTTCGCCCTGAAAGAAGTCACTTTCATCTGACATCTCTTCCCACTTGACAACTATACTAATGTTTACTATATTTCAGTATACTGAACATCAGTATAGTAATACTCCAAAGGAGATGACCGTGAGCCAACCCAACGTCGAGCGAGTGATCGGACAGCTGGCGACGGATGAGGGCCTCCGCCGCCGGTTTGAGAAGGACCCGCGAGCCACGATTCAGCTTGTCTCTGAGGGGGGTCTCGACCTGACGCCCGGCGAACGACGGGCGCTGGCCGGCCTCGATGCCGGACTCCTGGCCCGCTTTTCGAGCGCGATCGACCCCCGCCTGCAGAAGGTCGACCCGCAGGGAGGCGCGCGATGAGCGTCCGTGCTCCGATCGGGGTCTGCGCGTTCGCGCTCCTGGCCCTTGCGGGCGCGACGGCGGGGTGGGGGGGCGAGCGGCCCCTGACGCTGGAAGAGGCGATCCGGCTCTCCCTGCGGATGAGCGAGGGCATCCTCCTCCAGCGAGAGTCGCTCGCCGCGGCGGGGGCCGCCGTGAGCGGGGCGAATGGCGCCTATGACCCCTTCTTCGAGGTCGAGGCAGGATGGCGGCGGGCCAACGAGCCCGTGAACTCCGCCTTTTCGGGCGCTGCGCCGGTCCAGGTCTCCCCCACGAGGGAGGTCTTCGAGGCGAGCGCGGGCATCCGTCAGCTCCTGCCCACAGGCGGGGCGCTGTCCTTCCGGACGATGACCTCGCGCGGGACGACCGACGCGGCCTTCAGTCTCCTGTCGCCCGCCTACGACACGCGGGTGGGCGTCGAGTTCCGGCAACCTCTGCTGCGCGACCGCGCCGTGGACGCGGCGCGGCTCACGGTCCGCCAGGCCGACGCGAACCGCAAGCGGTCCCTCGCCGCGCTGAGGCAGGAGGTCGCCGAGACCGTCGCAGCGGTCGAACGGGCCTACTGGAGGCTCTTAGCCGCCCGGCTGGAGGTGGAGGTGCGCGAAGAGGCGGTGCGGCTGGCCGAGGAACAGCTTGCGGAGACGCGGGCCCGCATCCAGAGCAAGATGGCGCCGGAGACCGAAGAGGCCCAGCCGCGCGCCGAGGTGGAGCGGCGACGGGGAGAACGGCTGGCCGCGCAGGAGGCGGTCTCCCACGCGGAAAACGCGCTCAAGTTTCTGATCCTGAGCGATGCCGACGCGGATCTCTGGAACGCGCGGCTGGCCCCGGTGGAGGAGGCCGAGGCGGAGCCGGTGGCGGTGGATGTGGCGGCGGCGATGGAGAAGGCCCTGGCGTCCCGGCCCGAGCTGGAGGCCGCCGGGGCCCTCATAGAGCGACGGCGCGCAGAGGCCGCCTTCGCTCGCAACGCCGTCTATCCGGCGCTGGATGCGGTCGTCTCCTACGACCGGTTCGGGCTGGCCGGCTCGCGGAACCCGGCGGCGCTTTCGCCGGGGGTCCCGGCCGGGGCTATAGGGGGCATAGGCAGGTCCTTTGCGCGGCTCGGGGGAGGGGACTTCGACGCCGCCCGGGTCGCTTTGCAGTTTGGCATCCCTGTCGGAAACCGCGCGGGGCGGGCGGCCTCGGCGGTGGCCGGGCACGTCGAACGCCAGGCGGAGGCCGGCCTCGCCCGCGCGCGCAAGGCCGTGCGCGCCGAGGTCTTAGACGCCGCGGCCGCGCTGCACACGGCCAGGCAGAGGATCCAGACGGCCCGCGCCGAACGCGAGGCGGCGGAGGTCCAGCTCGCGGCGGAGCGGGATCGGTACGCGGTGGGGCTGTCCACGAACTTCCTGACGCTCACGCGCCAGAACGACCTCTCGCGCGCCCGGCTGGCCGAGATCTCGGCATTGACGGACTACCGGACGGCGCGCACGGAGATGGCCCGCAGGACCGGGGCGCTGCTCGAACAGCGCCGTATCTCAATAGACGATTTGCTGCCTTAAGGAGGTCCACGTGTCCAGACGCATGATGCTCACGCTGGTCGCGGTCGTTCTGTTCATCGCCGCGATCGGCCTCGTAAAGTTCCTGCAGATCCGGGCGGCCATCGCCCAGTCCGCCTCCTTCCAGCCGCCTCCCGAGGCGGTCACCACGATCGTCGCCAGGCCGGAGCCGTGGCGGGCGACCGTGAAGGCCATCGGGACGGTCGAGGCCGCGCAGGGGGTGGTCGTGAGCGCGGACCTGCCCGGCGTCGTCGAGAGGATCGCCTTCGAGTCCGGGAAGACGGCGCGGGCGGGCGACGTGCTCGTGGAGCTGGACGCCAGCCAGGAGCGCGCTCAACTGGCCGCCGCCGAGGCCCAGCAGGACCTCGCCCAGCTCACCCTTGCGCGGATGCGCGAGCTGCGGGAAAAGGGGGTCGTCTCCCAGGCGGAGTACGACCGGACCTCGGCCGAGTCCAGACAGGCGGAGGCGCGAGTGAGCGAGATCCGGGCCACGATCGAGCGCAAGACGATCCGGGCGCCGTTCGACGGGGTCCTGGGGATCCGCCGGGTCAATCTCGGGCAGCACCTCGCGGGGGGCGATCCGGTCGTCCCTCTGCAGGCCCGGCGCCCGGTCTACGTGAACTTCGCCGTTCCGCAGCAGCAGGTGGGGGACGTGCGGGCCGGCGCCGAGGTGCGGCTCACGGTCGAGGGGATGGCGAGTGTCGAGTTCGCGGGCAGGATCACGGCCATCAACGCGGTCGTGGACGAGGCCACCCGGAACGTCCAGGTGCAGGCCACCTTCGACAACGCCGACGGGGGGCTGCGCCCCGGGATGTTCGTGGAGGCGCAGGTCCTCCTCCCCGAGAGCAGCCGGGTGGTGGCGCTCCCGGCCTCCGCGATCCGTTACGCGCCCTACGGCGACGCGGTCTTCATCGTTCAGGCCGTCCGGGGGCCGGACGGCCGGACGACCCGCGGCGTGCGCCAGCAGTTCGTGAAGCTGGGCGGGGCGCGGGGCGACCAGGTCGCGATCCTGTCCGGGGTCAGCCCCGGGGACGAGGTCGTGACCTCGGGCGTCTTCAAGCTTCGAAACGGCGCTGCGGTCCAGGTCAACAACGAGATTCAACCCGCCAATGACCCGGCCCCGCAGCCGGAGGACAGTTGATGAAATTCACCGATCTTTTCATCCGACGGCCCGTGCTGGCGGTGGTCGTCAACCTGGTCATCCTGATCGCAGGCCTGCAGTCCATCCGCTCGCTGAGCGTGCGGCAGTTCCCCCGCAGCGACATCGCGGTGGTCCGGGTGACAACCGCCTATGTGGGCGCCAACGCCGATCTGGTTCGCGGCTTTATCACGACCCCGCTGGAGCGCGTGATCGCCAGCGCGGACGGCATCGACTACGTGGAGTCGTCCAGCACCCAGGGGGTGAGCACGATCATCGTGCACCTGAAGCTCAACTACGACACCAACGCGGCCCTCACCCAGATCCAGGCGAAGGTCGCGCAGGTGCGCAACGACCTCCCGCCGGAGGCGGAGGCGCCCGTCATCGAGCTGGAGACGGCGGACAACCGGTTCGCCCTGATGTACCTCGGCTTCTCCTCCGACGACCTCGATCAGAACCAGATCACCGACTATCTCACGCGCGTCGTGCAGCCGAAGCTGAGCGCGATCAGCGGGGTGCAGCGCGCCGAGATCCTGGGCGACCGCACCTTCGCCATGCGCGTCTGGCTCAAGCCCGCGAAGATGGCGGCCCTGGGCATCTCCCCCTCCGACGTGCGGGACGCGCTGGCGCGGAACAACACCCTCTCCGCGCTGGGCAGGACCAAGGGGTCGATGGTGTCGGTGAACCTGGTCGCCAACACCGACCTCCAGACCGCGGAGGAGTTCCGCCGGCTCGTGGTCAAAGAGAGCGACGGCGCGGTGGTCCGCCTGGGGGAGATCGCGGACGTGGCGCTGGGCGCGGAGAATTACGAGGCGGACGTCCGGTTCAACGGGCAGACGGCGACGTTCATGGGCGTCTGGGCGCTCCCCACCGCCAACGCGCTCGACGTGATCGGCCGGGTGCGGGACGCGATGCCGGAGGTCCGGTCGCAGCTGCCCGCGGGCATGAAGGTGGGCATCCCCTACGACGCGACGGCCTACATCGAGAGCGCCATCCACGAAGTCCTCAAGACCCTCGCCGAGACGCTCCTGATCGTCGTCGTGGTCATCTTCCTGTTCCTGGGCTCGGGGCGCTCGGTGATCGTCCCGGTGCTGGCCATCCCCATCTCGCTCATCGGCGCGGTGTTCATGATGCAGGTCGCCGGCTTCACGATCAACCTGCTGACCCTGCTCGCCGTCGTGCTGTCGGTGGGCTTAGTCGTGGACGACGCCATCGTGATGGTGGAGAACATCGAGCGGCACCTTCAGGCGGGAAAACGCCCCCACCAGGCGGCCCTGCTCGGGGCCCGGGAGCTGATCGGCCCGATCATCGCCATGACGATCACCCTGGCGGCGGTCTACACGCCGGTCGGCATCCAGGGGGGGCTGACGGGGGCGCTGTTCCGGGAGTTCGCCTTCGCCCTTTCGGGCGCGGTGATCATCTCGGGGGTCGTGGCGCTCACCCTGTCGCCGATGCTGAGTTCCAGGCTGCTGCGGTCCGGGGACACGGAGCGGGGCTTCGCGGGCTGGATCAACCGGAGGTTTGACGGGATCCGCCGGGCCTACGTGCGGGCGCTGTCCGGGACGCTGGAGGCGAGGGCGTCCGTGTTCGTGGTGTGGGCGGCCGCGGCGCTGCTGGTGGCGCCCTTCTACCTGTTCTCGCAGCGGGAGCTGGCGCCCAACGAGGACCAGAGCGTCGTGTTCGGGGTCATCCAGGCCGCCCCGAACGCCACGCTCGACCAGACGAAGCTGTTCGCGTCGGAGGTCCTTAAGGTCTATGAGTCGTTCCCCGAGACCGAAAACACCTTTCAGATCGTGTTCCCGACGGGCGGCTTCGGGGGCATGGTCACCAGGCCGTGGAGCGAGCGGAGCAGGAACACGGAACAGCTTCAGATGGCGTCCGCCGCGGGGCTCTCGAAGATCCCAGGGGTGCGCGTCATCCCCCTGATCCCGCCCGCGCTGCCGGGGGGCGGGGACTTCCCGGTGGACTTCGTCATCGCCTCGACGGCCGAGCCGGAGCAGCTCGACGCGTTCGCCAGCCAGCTGGTGCAGAAGGCGTTCGCCAGCGGGCTGTTCATCTTCGCCGACTCGGACCTGAAGTTCGACCAGCCGCAGGCGGAGGTGGTCTTCAACCGGGACAAGGTCCGCGCCCAGGGCGTCGACATGAGCCAGGCCGGTCGGGACCTCTCGACGCTTCTGAGCGGGGCCTACGTCAACCGCTTCAGCATCCAGGGCCGGAGCTACAAGGTGATCCCGCAGGTCAAGCGGAGCGAGCGGCTCACGACGGACCAGCTCGCGGACATCCACGTGACGGGGCAGGACGGGCGTCTCGTGCCGCTGTCCACGTTCGCCACGCTGCGCACGTCCACCGAGCCGCGGGAGCTCAAACGGTTTCAGCAGCTCAACGCCGTGCGCATCCAGGGGGTGATCCCGCCGCCGGTCTCGCTCGATCAGGCGTTGCGCTTCCTCGAAGACGAGGCCAGGGGCATCCTGCCGCCGGGCTTCACGGTCGACTACGCGGGGGAGTCGCGGCAGCTGCGCACGGAGGGCGGGAAGTTCCTGGGCACATTCCTGCTCTCCGCGATCCTGATCTACCTGGTGCTCGCCGCCCAGTTCGAGAGCTTCCGCGATCCCTTCGTCATCCTGGCGGGGTCCGTCCCCTTAGCCATCTCCGGCGCCCTGCTCTTCTCCTTCCTGGGGCTCACGACGCTGAACATCTACAGCCAGGTGGGGCTGATCACGCTGGTCGGGTTGACGGCGAAGAACGGCATCCTGATCGTCGAGTTCGCGAACCACCTGCAGGAGACGGGGATGGACAAGTTGAGCGCCGTCGTGGAGGCCGCGGGCACGCGGCTGCGTCCCATCCTGATGACGAGCGCGGCCACGGTGATGGGGCACTTCCCGCTGATCCTGGCCAGCGGGCCGGGGGCCGGGGCCCGCAACAGCATCGGCATCACGCTCGTGAGCGGCATGGTCCTCGGAACGGTCTTTACGCTGTTCGTGGTGCCGTCGATCTACACGCTCGTCGCGCGCACGCGCCAATCCTCCCCGGAGGCGCACGACCTGCGGGCGGACGCCGATGCGCTGGAGGCCGCCGCGAAGTAGCGCGGGACCCCGGAGGCAACCTTCTCTGAGTTCAGAGGTTCAGATAGATCTATCCCCCCGGCCATTCCGAAGGAGAGGGGGAGCAGGCGCAGGGGCGCGAGGCATCGCGCCCCTGTTGTTTTGGGGCGGACAATTTCGTATCTTTGGGGGCGTAAGAGGTCACCCTGAGCGAAGCGAAGGGTCTCTTCAGCGAGAGGCGAGATTCTTCGCTTCGCTCAAAATGACAGCCAATCGTATTCTTTTCAGGTTGGAGGATGTATGGCAGATATTAAGTAGGAGATCAAAAGTCCCTTGACAAATTCATAGAGAAGAGGGTCATTGATGGTAAAGACAGGAGGTTATCAATGACTCTCTTCAGGCTCACACCT
>Ga0209399_10000631_pt1 | contig 20577 bp, 19 predicted proteins | sample OV2TP3_FD_184130 | JGI IMG/M metagenome (GOLD analysis project Ga0209399, IMG submission 184130) | Hot spring microbial communities from Beatty, Nevada to study Microbial Dark Matter (Phase II) - OV2 TP3 (SPAdes) (version 3) | ecosystem: Environmental > Aquatic > Thermal springs > Hot (42-90C) ... | reverse complement strand
TCCGTATCTGCAGTAAGTTCGGCACGGCCGCTATCGGTGGTTTGAGGGGGGAATCCAGACGGATTTCGTTAGGTGATTGCCATAATTGGCGATCAGTGTAGAATTTTTTTTCAACGGCCGAAACATGGGAAATTTCCCTGCAACCCCTTGATTCCATACCCTCTGTGGGGGATTGTGACGCGGCGCGGATATCGCCAACATGGACGTCAAAAGAATTTCCTTCGACGAGCTCAAATCCTACTGGATCGAGATTGATCATTTTGCGAACCCGAAAAAGAGAATTCGGGAAGTCGTGCGCCATTTGGGTGCCCATGAATCGGACATCGCCGACCCGCACCGCATATCCTACGGCCTATTCGACGACGGCCGGCTGATCGGCGTGACGCACTTGGTGGAGTGGAGCCGGACCTGGGTGCGCTACCGCACCATCAACGTCCGCCCCGCCTACCGCGGACGCGACCTCGGCTGGTTCCTTTTGCGCTCAGCGGTCAACCTGGATTGGCAGGAATGGAAAACGCCGGACAAATTTGTTTTCGGCTGGGTGAAGCGCGACCACCTGGCGTGGTCACTGGCCCACGACTTCAGGCCGTTCGACAACCGTTGGCATGAGGACCACACTGCGGTCATCAAGCCATTGAGCGAATTCTAGACATCAGGCCCGCCCGAAAGCCGGACATGGAACTGTCGCAGCGCCACATCGAGAATACCAAGCTGGTCCCCAACCGAACCGTTCTCCTCGAGCATTTTCCGAAGAACGCAGTTGTCGCTGAAGTCGGCGTGGATGAAGGCCGTTACTCGGAAAAGATCCTGGCGATCGCCAGGCCGCGCACTTTGCACCTGATCGATCCTTGGGATTCCAAGCGGTACGGCGAAGACAAGACGAAAGCCGTCAGTCGAAAGTTCGAAAGTCAGATAGACGCCGGCCAGGTCGTCGTCCATCGTGGTCGTTGCGCCAATGTTCTCAAGGAATTCGAGGACGACTATTTCGACTGGGTGTATCTCGACACCTCCCATCGCTACCGGGAGACCTTGGAAGAGCTGGAACTGTGCCACCTGAAGGTGAAGAGTGGCGGCCTGATCGCCGGCCACGACTACACGGCGGGCAATGTCGACCGCGCCATCCGCTACGGCGTCGTCCAAGCGGTAAACGAGATCTGCAACAAGTACGATTACCGGCTGGCGTTTCTCACAAACGAGGCCCGCCGGTATCTGTCGTTCGCGCTGCGCAAGACATAATTGCACCGACGGCGGCAACGCTGCGGCGGGGGAAGGAATTTCGACGTGGGGATGATCCGCTCGACCGTCGTCAGGCTCTCGAAGATGCTGTCGCGTCAGGGGCTCTATCCATTCCTGAAGGAGAACCTGACACACCTGCCCGAGGGAGCCGAGGTACTTAACGTCGGCGCCGGCGGCGAGGTGGCGGCGGCGCTCGTGGCCGACGGCGGCCGACGGCCGTTCAAGGTGACCAGCCTTGACATCGATCCTGGGCGCGGCCCCGATATCATTGGCGACGTCACCGAGTTCGACTTCGGCGACAAGCGCTTCGACGCCGTCGTGATGTGCGAGGTGCTGGAGCACGTCCGCGAGCCGAGTCGGGCGATCGCGAACCTACACAAATTCCTGCGCCGCGGCGGCGTGCTGATCCTGTCGACGCCGTTCATCTTCCCGCTCCACGACCAGCCGCACGACTACTACCGCTTTACCCGCCACGGCCTGGAATGGCTGCTGCGGGACTTTTCGGAGGTGACCATCGCGCCGCGCAACACCTGGGCAGAGGCGATTAACGTGTTATGGGTGCGGCTGGTCAAGGAGAAGAACCCGGTCTGTCGCCTATTGGCGCCGCTGATCGTGGCGCTGGCCCTGGTTTTTGCCCCGGTCGCCATGATCGTCGGCCGACTGATCAGGACCGAATTCGTGACCTCGGGCTACGTCAGTCGCGCGGTGAAATGACACTACGGCCCATCGGCCTCACCGATTGCAAATCAGCAGCCCCGGTGCGACCATCGGAGCGTCAGACCGAGAAGGGGCTCCATCGCCGTAGCCACATGGCCGAGCCGGAATTCGCACATGTGAACGTCATGGTGGTCGAGGACGAGGCATTTACCCAAGGCCTCGTCCAACGGTTGCTCGAAAGCCTTGGCATTGCCTCCGTGGCGGTGGCCGCCGACGGCACCGACGCGCTAACCAAGCTGGCGGCAGCCGACAGGCGCATCCACCTAGTGATCTGCGACATCGAGATGCCGAAAATGGCCGGTTTCGAGTTCATCCGCCGACTCCGTTTCGGCGCCGTTGCCGGCTACAAGGACGTGCCGGTGGTGATGCTGACGGGCAAAGACTCAGAAAAAAATGCCCAGAACGCTCGCATCCATCGCGTCAGCGAGTTTCTGGTCAAGCCGCCAAAGGTGAGCACCTTGGCCAACGCGATCCGTCACGCGCTTGCGACTTGACGACAATCGGGATATTGCGGTTGCGTCACCGCCTTCGTCGGATCGCTAGCCCGCACCCGACGAGCGTGCCGGCTCACCATCCGACGTCGTGTCGAGCAGTGCCAGTAGGCCTTTCAGCATCGCCATTGGGGTGGGTGGGCAGCCGCGGATGTGGAGGTCGACAGGCACGACCGCAGAGACGCCGCCTACGACCGCATAGCTGTCGACGAAAATGCCGCCGTCGACGGCACAGTCGCCGATGGCGACCACCCACTTTGGATCCGGCGTTGACCGAAAGGTTCGCTCGAGCGCCTCGCGCATATTCTTGGTAACCGGGCCCGTGACCAGAAGCACGTCGGCGTGGCGCGGCGAAGCGACAAACCGGATTCCAAATCGCTCCAGGTCGTAGAAGGCATTGTTAAGGGCATGAATTTCAAGTTCGCAGCCGTTGCACGAACCGGCATCGACCTCGCGGATGGCGAGACTGCGACCGAGCCGGCGCCTGGCGGCGCGGTCTACTGCGGCGGCGAGCTCAGCGATCGCGGCGTCGTCCGGCGACGGCGGCCTCTCGGTCAGCGGATCGCTGACCAAGCTTTCGAACAGGATCTTACGCATTGCCGCCGGCCCTCATAGGTCGTGCCCCGAGTAGGAGCAATTGAACGACTTGTTGCAAAGCGGGAAGTCGGCGACGATGTTGCCCTCGATCACTGCCTCCAGCAATGGCCACTGGAACCACGAAGGGTCGCGCAGGTGGCAGCGCTTGATCCTACCGCCTACGATGCGTAGCCACACCAAGATGTCACCGCGGAAACCCTCGACCAGACCCAAGCCCTCACCGTCGCGTGGCGGCAACTCGACCCGCACCATTCCGGCCGGCAGCCGGTCAAGGATTTGTCCGATCAGCGACAGGCTCTGCCTGATTTCTTCGATGCGCACCCAGACCCGCGCGTTGACGTCACCGGTCGACAGCACCGGCACCTTGAATTCGAGCACATCGTAGGGTGCATAGCCGGGCCATCGCCGCGCGTCGAAGTCGCGCCCCGAGGCGCGGCCGACGAAGCCGCCTGCACCGAATTGCCGGGCCAGCGTTTGGTTCAACACCCCGGTGCCGAAGGTGCGATCCTTCAACGAAGCGGTGTTGTCGTAAAGCTCGACGAGCGGCGGAAAACGACGATCGAGCTCTCCGATAAGTGTGCGGATAGAGGCCGCTCCCTCGTCGTCGAGGTCGACAGCGAGGCCACCTGGTACGATACGATCGCGCATCAGGCGATGGCCGAAGCAGGCGTCGGCGACGCGCAATACGCTCTCGCGAAGGACGCCGAAATGAGCGTGGGCGAGAGTGAACGCGGCGTCGTTACATACCGCACCGACGTCGCCAAAATGGTTGGCAAGGCGCTCGAGCTCGGCCATCAGCGCTCTCAGCCACACGGCGCGCGGCGGTGCGGCCACGGCAAGCGCCGCCTCGACGGCGTGCGCATAAGCCATCGCGTAGGCGACGGTGCTGTCGCCCGAGGTGCGGCCGGCAAGCTTCGCCGCGTGCGCGATGTCGGCACCGGCGGCGAGCCCCTCGATGCCCTTGTGGACGTAGCCGAGCCTTTCCTCAAGGCGGACCACGGTTTCGCCGTTGGCGGTGAACCGGAAATGTCCGGGCTCGATGATTCCGGCGTGCACCGGGCCGACGGGAATTTGATGCAGGCTTTCACCTTCGGCGGCCAGGAACCGATAGGCAGCGGGCGCGCGCGCCGACTCGGCGCGCCGGCCCAAGGGATGACGCACCCCCCAGCGGCCATGATCGAGCCATGGACGCACATCAGGCAGGCCTTCCGGTAACAGGCCGAAGAGGTCGGCGATCGCCCGTTCCAGACGGATGGCCGGCGGATGCACGCGGCCGACGGACGGGAATCGGCCGTCCGGACATTCGAGGCTGATAACGGCCGCCGCGCGGCCGGCACCGTCGGTGACCGCCATGTGGACTGTCTCTGACTCGCCCCACAGGCCGGCAAGTGACACCTGGCCTTCGGCCAGCGCGGTGGCCGCGGCGTTCCACGTCGCGGCATCGACCACAATGCGTGGCCAGGGGCGGTGGCCTTCGACTCTTTGGCCCTTCGAGACCGTCTCGATCATGATCGTCAACACATCCTGTCCATGCCATCAGCCGAGCAGGCTGGCGACGTTCTGGAACCATGTCACCAGTGGCCCCGGCAGATAGAGCCCGGCGGCCAACACCAGTGCCAGATGCGAGAACAACGGCGCGTAGGAAGCTGTGACCGGCGCCAAGCTGCCTGTCGGCTCGCCGAAAGCGAGCGCGTTCAGGCGCAGGAACAGCGCGCCGAAAGCGATCAGCAGCCCGAGCACCAGCACGATCGCCAGCAACGGCTCGCGGGCGAAGGTCGAGCTCACGATCAGAAACTCGCTCATGAAAATCCCAAGCGGCGGCAACCCGGCGATGGCGACGACGCCGAGCACGAGCCCCCAACCGAGGACCGGGTGACTGTCGGTGAGGCCACGGATGTCGGCGATCTTCTGGGTTCCCTTGACTTGGGCGATGTGGCCAACGGCGAAGAATATCGCCGACTTGGTCAGGCTGTGCATGGTCATGTGCAGAAGGCCGGCGAAGTTGGCGAGCGGGCCGCCCATGCCGAATGCGAACGCGATGATGCCCATGTGTTCGATCGACGAATAGGCAAACAGGCGCTTGATGTCGCGTCGTCGATAAAGCATGAAGGCGGCGAACAGCACCGACGTCAGGCCCATAGTCATCATCAGCGGGCCGGGTGCGATCGCTACCGGATTGGCAGCGAGCAGCATCTTGAAGCGCAGCACCGCATACAGCGCGACGTTGAGCAGCAGCCCCGACAGCACCGCCGAGATCGGCGTCGGGCCCTCGGCGTGGGCGTCGGGCAGCCAGGCGTGCACAGGGGCCAGGCCGACCTTGGTGCCGTAGCCCAACAGCAGGAACACGAACGCAACGTTAAGAAGCTCCGGTTCGAAATAAACGGATTCCTTGATCAGGATGGTCCACACCATGGCGTCGATGCCCTCGCCGACCACCGGCCGAGCGGCCATATAGACAAGAATCGTTCCGAACAATGCGAGCGCGATGCCAACGCTGCCGAGGATGAAGTATTTCCACGCCGCCTCCAGCGCCTCGTGTGTGCGGTAGATGCCGACCATCAGTACCGTGGTCAGCGTCGCGATTTCGATTGCCACCCACATCAGGCCGACGTTGTTAGCCACCAGCGCCAGGTTCATCGCGAACATCAGCACCTGGTACATGGCGTGGTAGAACCGCAGGTTAACCGGCGTCAGGCGGCCGGTCTCCATTTCGTGGGCAATGTAGGTGGCGCTGAACACGCTGGTGGTGAACCCGACGAAGGTGCTGAGCGCGATGAAAACGATATTGAGATCGTCGACCAGCAGATAGGAACCGGGCTCGGGCCGCTCGACGAAGAACAACGCCGCCGCCGCCAGGAATGTGCACAACGCCGCCAGCACATTAAGCCGCGCCGTCAGGCGATAATTCGCCAACAGTGCGACAAGTCCCGCGGCGGCAAGTGGGATCGCCAGCACCAGGATTTCCGGGGTGAGCAGCGGAGCGATCACCGCCGGTCTCCCCGGAATTGGTCGAGCACCAGCACGTCGACCGTGTCGAATCGCTCGCGGATGCGGAACAGGAATATGCCGATGACGATGAAGGCGATGAGGATCGAGAACGCGACGCTGATCTCGACCACCAGCGGCATGCCCTTGGCACCAGTGGCGGCCAGAACCAGGCCGTTTTCCAGCGACATGAATCCGACCACCTGGCCGACCGCGTTGCGCCGGGTGACCATGATCAGGAGACCCAGCAGCACCACCGACAACGCGAATGCCAAATCCTCGCGGGCCAGCGGGTCGGCTTCCTCGGTGATGCGCAGCATGACCACCATGGAAAGGGCGACCAGGCCGATACCGGCGAGCATCGTCGGCCCGATGCCGACAACGGTCTCAATTTCGCGGTGGATGCCGAGGCGGCGCATGATCCGGTGCAACGCGACCGGGATGACGATGGCCTTGAAAACGAGCGCAATCGCCGCCGTCACGTACAGGTGCGGAGCGTCCTGGATATGAGCCTCCCAAGCGACCGAGACGGCGAGCACGAACGCATGCAGCGCAAACACGTTGAGCAACGCCGAAATGCGGTCCTGATAAAGCAGCATGAAGCTGACCAGCACCAGACCGCCGGCGAGCAGATGGGCGATGTCGAATTCGAGGCCGGGCATCTAAAAACTTCGTGTGACGAATAGCAAAAGCGTGCCGAGAAGGCCGAGCATCAAAGCAGCGCCCAGGAACTCAGGGACCCGGAATACCCGCATCTTGGCGATTGCGGTCTCGAACAGGGCAAGCAGGAACCCGGCGACGGCGACTTTGCCGACGTATGCAAGCGCGCCGGCCGCGTAAGCCATCGGCGCGGCGCCGGTCGGCGCCAGCCCCCATGGCATGAATACAGCCGCGATCAGCGACACGTAAAGCAACAGCTTGAGCGAGCCGGCGACTTCGATCACCGCCAAGTGGCGTCCGGAATACTCGAGGATCATCGCTTCGTGCACCATGGTCAGCTCCAAGTGCGTCGCAGGATTATCGACGGGTACCCGTGCGTTCTCCGCAATGCCGACAATGATCAGCGCGACCAGCGCCAGCCCCAGTGACACCCGAAGCCCGACGGCGGACGAACTCATGAAATCGGCGACCGTCGACAACTGCGTCGAACCTGCGACCAGCGCCAACGTGAACACGATCATGATCATCGCCGGCTCAGCCAGCGAGGCGATCATCATTTCGCGGCTGGAGCCGATGCCGCCGAAGCTGGTGCCGATGTCCATGCCCGCGAGCGCCAGGAAGAATCGCGCGCTGCCGAGGAGCGCGATGATCGCGATCAGGTCGGCCGACCAACTGAACATCAGCCCCTTGGCAAAGGTCGGCACCAAGGCCGCCGCCACCCAAGTCGCCGCGAACACCATGTAGGGCAAGGTGCGGAACAGCCAGGATGCATTCTCGGCCAGCACGACTTCCTTGCGCAACAGCCTGAGGATGTCGCGATAGGGCTGGATGACCGACGGCCCGCGACGGCGCAGCAATCGCGCCTTCACCTTGCGGGTGAATCCGGTAAGCAACGGCGCCAGTAGCAGCACCAGAACCATCTGCATGCCTTGTACGGCTAAATCTAGGATCAGGGCCATATCGCCAACGCCAGCAAGAGGAGAACGAGGGCCAGGAACACCAAGCTCAGGTATTGCCGTATGGTCAGGAACTGGAAGCGATTGAGCCGCTCAGATACGAAACCGACGGTGCCGGATACCGGAGCGTACAGCACGTCCCAGACGAGGTCGCGGAGATCGACGCTGAAACGCGCCGGCCCGAGATTGCCCGGCGGCGGCATTTCGACATGCTCGCGGGCCCGGAACACCAACGTCCCGAACACACGCCGGATCGGCTGTGAGAAGCTGCCCGCCGTGTACTGCGTCGCCGTGCTCGGGTCGGGGAAACCGCAGTCCCAGGCCGGGCCGCGGCGCAAGGCGCGCGACGCGAAGCGATGAATCACGAACGCCGCCAGCGACGCCGAGATGATCAGGAACAGGAACACCAAGAGCCCATTATAGGAGCTGCGGGCCTCGGCGATCGGCACGATCGACAGCCATGGCACCGACGCCTGCACCGGCATCTCTGCCCCGATCAGGCCATCGGTCACCGGCGCCAAACCGTCGATGATGTATCCCGGCAGCACGCCGGCGAGCAGGCAGAGCAAGGCGAAGGCGAACATGGCGGCGAGCGAGAAACGGTCGACCTCGGCGGCGTTTCGCGCCGCCTCGCTGCGCGGCCGACCCAAGAATGTGATGCCGAACGCCTTGACGAAGCAGGCGGCGGCGAGGGCGGCCGACAGCGCCAACAGGGCGCCAACCGCCGGGATCATGATCTTCAGACCCCATTGCGGCAGTTCGGGGCTGAGCAGGATGGCCTGGAAGATCAGCCATTCGGAGACGAAGCCATTGAGCGGCGGCAGCGCCGAAATCGCCATGCTGCCGACGAGGAATGTGAAGCTCGTGTGCGGCATGCGGTGGATGAGGCCGCCCAGATGCTCCATGTCGCGCTCGCCGGTCGCCGTCAACACCGCGCCGGCACCGAAGAACAACAAGCTCTTGAAAACCGAGTGGTTGAACACGTGGAACAGCGCGGCGGTCAACGCCAGCGCCGCTGCCAGCACCATGCCGTTGGCCTGGAACGCGAGCGCCAGGCCGAGGCCGATGAAGATGATGCCGATGTTCTCGACAGTGTGGTAGGCGAGCAGTCGTTTCAGGTCATGCTGCATCAGGGCATAGAGAACCCCGAGCACAGCCGTGATACCCCCAAGCGCCAGCACGATCATGCTCGACCACCATGTCGGGTGGGCGAGCAGGTCGAAGACAATGCGCACGAACCCGTAGACGGCGACCTTGGTCATGACGCCACTCATCAGCGCCGAGACGTGACTCGGCGCAGCCGGGTGGGCGAGCGGCAACCAGACGTGCAGCGGCACCAAGCCGGCCTTCGATCCGGCGCCGAGAAGCGTCAACACCAAGATGACGGCGACGGCAGATGACTCGTGCAACGTGGCGCGGATGGCTTCGAATCCGTATCGGCCGTCCGGACCCGCGAGGATGCCGTAGGCCAGCAACAGCGACAGAGTGCCGAAGCTGGCCATCACCAGGTAGATGTACCCGGCGCGCCGGTTGTCCTCGATGCGGTGATGGGCCATGACCAGCGCCCACGAGCCCAGCGACATGAACTCCCAGCTCAGAAGGAACGTGAAGGCATCGTCCGCCAGCACCACCAGGTTCATGCCGGCGAGGAACGCCGGGAAGAACGGCAACACCCGCTCCGATGCCGGCTCGTGGCGGCCATAGCCGATGCCGTAAAGGCTCGCAGCCGCAGCACCGAGATTGACGACGATCAGGAAGAATGCCGACAGCGCGTCGAGTCGGAAATCGGCGCCCAGCCACGGCAGTCCGAGCGGCAGGTGCAGCGTCGGCGCTGGCCCCCAATCGTCCGTAAGGCGCGCGACCGTGATCGCGAAGGCAACCGCGGTCGAAACGAGACACGCCGAATAGACGAAACGCGGGCCGGCCGCGGGCCGCACGGTCACCAGCGCGATCGCGGCCACACTCGTGGCGAGCAGCGCCGCCACGCACCACAGCATCAGGACGACGGACACGGGATCTTGCCTCTCGCTTCGTTCCGGCCGCAGACGATGACGACGATGCGGCGGCAATGCATGCGACGACTCACTCGCGGACTTTCGGCGTTGTCATGATTTCAACCGCACGCCGCGCCCGGCGCCCTGGCTGGTAGCGCCATCACCGATCAGCTCGATACCGGCGGTGTCGAGGGCGGCCACCAGCTTCATGAGCGAATCGACGTTGCCGCGGATCATCTCCTCGCTGGCTTCCATTCGCTGGATGGTCGGGGCCGAGAGCCCGGACATCTCGGCGAGCGTGCGCTGGTCGATGCCGAGCAATGCGCGGGCGGCCCGCAACTGTGCGGCAGTTATCATGTATTAAATATCAAAAATACATTTTAGAACATCAGAAGTCACAATATAAACTATAATTATAAATTATCAACGGGGAAAGAACGCGCACGGAACTGTCCGCCCTTCGAGCGCGGCACCGCGGTTTTCGCTACTACCAGCCGACCGTTTCAAGCGTACTTGGCGTCCTCGCGGATCATGTCGGACGCCTTCTCGGCGATCATGATCACCGGCGAGTTGGTATTGCCGCTGGTGATGGTCGGCATCACCGAGGCATCGACGATGCGCAGGCCTCGAAGGCCACGGACGCGCAGCCGGTCGTCGACTACGGCGGCATCGTCGGTGCCCATCTTGCAGGTGCCGACCGGGTGGAAGATGGTGGTGCCGATGTTGCCGGCGGCGACGGCCAAGTCGTCGTCGCTCCGCACATCAGGCCCCGGCTTGAACTCTTCGGGCTTGTACTTGGCCAGCGCCGGCTGGCCGACGATGCGGCGGGTGAGGCGGATCGAGCCGGCCGCCACATTGCGGTCGGCAGGCGCCGACAGGTAATTGGGCTGGATCGCCGGCTTGGCGAACGGATCCGGGCTCTTGATGCGGACGTGGCCGCGGCTCTCCGGACGCAAGTTGCAGACGCTGGCGGTGAAGGCCGGGAACGGATCCAGCGGCTCGCCAAACTTGTTCAGGGTCAGCGGCTGCACGTGGTACTCGACGTTGGGCGTTTCGAACGACGGGTCGGTCTTGCAGAACGCCCCGAGCTGCGATGGCGCCATCGACATCGGACCGGACTGGAACAGTACGTATTCGAGGCCGATGCCGATCTTGCCGAGGAGGCTGTTGGCGCGCTCGTTCAAAGTCGTCACGCCTTGCACCTTGTAGGCGCAGCGGATTTGCAAATGGTCCTGCAGGTTCTCGCCGACGCCCTTGAGTTCGTGGACTACGGCGATGCCGTGGTCCTTCAAAACCGCCGCCGGCCCGACCCCGGAAAGCTGCAACAACTGCGGCGTGCCGATGGCGCCGGTCGCCAGAATCAGCTCGCGACCCGCCGAGATCGCCGCCGGCTCGCCGTCGAGCTTGAGTTCCAGCCCAAGGGCGCGGCGGCCGTCGAAGCGGATGCGAGTCGCCTGGGCGCCGGTGAATACCTTGAGGTTGGGTCGATTGCGCGCCGGCTTCAGGAACGCCTGCGCCGTGTTCACCCGCCAGCCGCGGCGCTGGTTGACGTGGAAGTAGCCGCAGCCCTCATTGTTGCCGCGGTTGAAGTCGTCGGTCTTCGGGATGCCGGCCTGCTCGGCGGCGTCGCGGAAAGCCTCCAGAATCTCCCAGTTGAGCCGCTGGCTCTCGACCCGCCACTCGCCGCCGGCGCGGTGCAGCGCGTCCGCAGGCACCGCCGCCTGATCCTCTGACTTGAGAAAATACGGCAGCACGTCGTCCCAGCCCCAGCCGCGGTTGCCGAGCTGGCGCCAGTGGTCGTAGTCGCGCGCCTGGCCGCGCATGTAGATCATGCCGTTGATGGAGGAACAGCCGCCCAGAACCCGGCCGCGCGGATAGCCGAGCGAGCGGCCATTGAGCCCCGGCGCGGGCTCGGTCGAGAATCCCCAGTCGGTGCGCGGGTTGCCCATGCAGAACAGATAGCCGACGGGAATCTTGATCCAGATGTAGTTGTCGCTACCGCCGGCCTCGAGCAGCGCCACCGTAACCTTCGGATCGGCGCTCAGCCGATTGGCGAGCACGCATCCGGCGGTGCCGGCGCCGACGATGACGTAATCGAATTTGCCGAGATTCTTCATTGCACGTACTTGGGCCTTGCCGTCACCCTATCACTTTCCGCCTTGCACGCGGAAGGGCACGGTACGGATATCCGGATCGATGGTGTTGCCATTCAAATAGAGCGTCACCATGACCTGGTAGTCACCCGGCGGCAGCTTTCCCGCTAGTGCGACGGCGAGGTCGCCGTCGCTCTTCAGCGCGCCGATCCCGGCCAAGCGCGCTCGGCCGCCAGTGTCAAGAACGATATAGACACAATCGAGCTTGCCGCTCTTGAGCGCCGTGCGGTGGACCTCCTTCAGCGACCGCCTCACGATCTTGAATTCCCGCCCGTAAGTCTCGATGGTGTCGATCTCCGCCGACACGGTCAGGCCGTTGGCGTCGGCCTCGACATTCGAGATGATTGCCCGGCGCGGCGTCGCGTAGGCGTTGTAGGAGCCGACGCCGAGCGGATAGCTCATGTCCCGGAACACAGTCAGCTCCGTCGCCTCCTTGGTCCAGCTCTTTAGGAAATAGGGGCCATTGGTGACCAGGAAATGCCGGTGTTTGGCGCCAAAAGCCTTCAACGCCCGCCAGCGCGCCCTGGCCTGCTCGGCGGTGACCAGGCCGGCAAGGGGCTCCGGCACGAACGCCCGGCCCTCCATCTCGTCGACCAGCTTCGCCAGTTTCTCGGTCAGCGCCTTGTCGCGCACCATGTCGAGCCACGGCACGCCGTGGCGCCTCGCCTCGGCTTCTGAAAATGCCGCCATGCCGCGGCCGACCGCTTCCTCCATCAACGCCATGACGTGCCATGGCACCGGGTTCCACGGCGGCGCTACCACAGCGGCGAGCCCGGGATTGGCCGACGCATCCCTCAGATAGACGTCAATCAGCTGCAGCTCGCGCACGAATGTCGTTTCGCCGACCCGGAACGTTTTCGAGGCACTGTCGACGCCGGCCAGCCGGAAGCCGGCGAGTTGGCCGCGCAGCAGCGCCGTCGTGCGGTCGACCTCGGGATCGTAGCGGCGCCCATCGCCAGTCCTGGTTCCCCAGCGGTAGGCGAACGCGTAACCGTAGATCAGATCCGCCGCTTCGGTCTTGGTGCCGTCGTGAGACAACGACGTCATCGCCCCATAGCGCAGCGCCAGGTTCGCCTGCTTGCCGGCGCCGACCGGCCTCAGGCGGCCGCCCGCCACGTCCGGCAGCAGCGCGTCGGCTGGCACCGCGACCACGGCGCGGTCCGGCATCGACGCCGAGGCAGCCGCGGGCTGGGCGATGATCGGCTCGGCCAGGATCGTCAGGCTGGTTACCGTAAACGCCACCATCAGCGCCGTCAGCGGATACTGGCTGATCATCGCGGGCCGGCTCTCGACGAACACGGCTTGGGCCTGCAGATGCGCCAGATAGACGGCGATGACGTGGCCGATGACGATGGCCGCAACCGCCGTGTACCACGCGAACTTCGCGTCGACGATGGCGATGTTGATCCGATAGCCGGCGCTGCCGAATAGGTTCCAGCCGGTCCCGAACGGATCGGAGGCCAGCGGGATCACGTACTGACCCTGGATCAGCAGAAACGTCAGGTAATGGGCCAAGTGATAGGCGATGGCGATCGGCACCAACGTCGGAGCGAACCGACGCGCCGTTTCCATGGCGCCGAGGCGATCGCCGACCAGCGCCGCCATCAGCCGGCAGGTGACCAGAAAGGCGGCCAAGAATAGCAGCCAGAAGCCGACCAACCCAACCGTCCGGCCGACCATCTGCCAACCCGCGGCGGCGGCGCCAACGGCGGCGAGCCCCGCCGCTTCCCACTGCCGAAAGGCCGGCGTCACCATCAGCCCGTCGTAGAGCACCACCGATAGGAACAGCAACACCAGCGCCATCATCGAGGTCGAAAAAACGTCGTTGCGCAGCAGTCCGACGGCGAACGGACGCAGCACCCATTGCCGCTCGGCATTGTTGGCCAGCCCGAAGCAGGTCGGGCAATTGACGCAGACGTGGTCGTGGTCGAGACAGCCGAGGCCACAATGGGCGCAAATCTCCGGCCGACTGACGCGCGTTTCCAGCGGCGCGAAGCGTGCCAGCATGGTGAAGAGAACGCTGAACACTTCGCCCGCCTTCAGCCAGCGCTCGCGGCCGAACGCCGCCATGCCAGCCCAGGTGATCGCCGAGTAGCCGACCAGCATCCAGGCGATATTGGCGGGCTTGGCCGGCTCCGGGAAAACCAGCTCGGCCCAACCGAATGCCACCAGCAGCGCGACCGCCGGCCACGCCTCCCAGCGCGCGGGATAGGCGAGGCCGAAGCCGAGGTCGCGGCCACCGGCGATGCGGCGGGTGAGCGCTTCGGCGCACGCGAACAGCGTCCGCCACGGGTTGATCAGCGTCCACAGATCGCCGACGAAGGCCTGCACGTAGACCAGTCCGACCCAGCCGATGATCCACACCGTGACCGGGGCGATGTTCCGCATCGGGTGCTGTTCGCCGAGGAACCCCGCCGCCACCACCAGCACGAACAGCGCCGTTGCGGCGGCCTTGACGGTGACGGTGACAAGATCGCCAGCCAAAAACCGTCCTAACGGGTGGGCGAGGAGATTGAGACGCCGATAATCACGTCGCGCCCGGCCGCCGCCGACGAAGGCGCCGATGACGACGAACGACAACGCCACCGCGGCGCCGGCGCCGACCAGGTACAGCGATAACGGGACCGGCAGGTCGTAGCGCTGGCCGAAGGCGTGGGCGAGGGCCGGCGCCGTCCAAGCAAGCACCACGGCCGCCATGGCGCCGCCAGTCATCCAGGGGCGGGCTGCCGGCCTATTGGTCATTTCGGCGGCCTCTTGAGGTCGCCGATGCGGTTCATGCTCCAACCGTCGGCATAGGGTTCGGGGAAGAAAGCGGGGTCCCCGAGGGCGTGCCAGATCATCCGTCCGGCTTGGTCGTTGAAGCCGCCGATCGGGTTCCAGGCCGCCTTTGGTTGGCCTTCGACGCCGACGGTGAGCCAGCCGTTCCACGGAAAGTCCTTGAGCTTGACCGTGCGCATGAAGATCGCAGAGTCGAACCCGGCCTGCGAATCATAGGCGACGTTTTCGACCCCATTCGAGTACTCTGCGGTGTAGTGGTGGCGGCGGACGAAATACCCGGCGACGACGTGCCGGCAGTCGCCGGTCAGCAAGCCGACGAGTTCGCGCTCCCGGTTAATGCGTTCCTCGGCCGTCGCGTGGTCGTCGCGCTTGAGGTGCCCGAGAAGCGCCTGGGCACGGGCCTTCGCGTCGGCGCCGACGACGCCATCGGCCAGCAGCAGGTACGCGTGGAACCATCCCTGCTTCAGCCACGGCGGCCCCGACCAGCCGTTGATGTCGAGCCGGTGCGGCGCCAGAAGACGATCGAGGCCTATTTCCTCGATGACGATGTCCCAGTCGCCGGCTGCCGGTGCCGACGGCCGCCCGAGGACGCGCGCGGCCAGCGTCCCTTCGACCCGTACCTTGAGCCCGCCGGCGTCGCCGGCTGGTCGAGGCAATCGACCTTTCGCCGCCTCGGCGAGATCGGTGTGATGGAAAAAGTCGGCGTGGAACGGCGTCACCGGATAGGGATGACGGCGGAAGTCCCCGTCGTCGCCGACGAGGCCGGCAATCGTACGTGCCACCACGGCGCAGCGCGCAACGTCGTCCTTGGCCGACGGCGACGTTGAATTAACGCGTGCCACCAGGTAACCACCAAGGATTTCGACGGTGCGCACCGCCTTCGCCTCTGGCCCCGGCGGCGGCATGGTGCCAACGTAAGCCTGGATGCGGGTCTTGGCCAGCGCCTCGGCGGCTGCCGCTGGCGCCATCGGCTCGATGCGGATTTCCTGCGGGTAGTACGACGGATACACCGGCATCTCGTGGCCGGCGCGGACGGCGAAGGTAATCGCCGCCATCGCGCCGACGATCACGACGATCCCGGCCAAAGACTTCATGGTCCGTCTCGGATCCATCCCCGGATAGTAGATCACCGGCCGGGCTCCGTCATCGTCTGCTGCCGGTGACGGCGCCGCCATCGGAATCAGCCGCGAAGCGTCCGCATCACCTCGGGGTTCTTGAGCGCTTCCTCAGGTCTACCGTTGAAGATGATCTCGCCTCGGTCGATGGCGTACAGACGATCGGCCACAGCCGAGGCAGTCACCACGTTCGATTCCGCGATCAGGATCGAGATACCGAATTCCTTGATCTTGTTGACGGCGTCGCGGAACCGGTTGACCACCACCGGAGCCAAGCCCTCGAACGCTTCGTCGAGCGGTAATAGGCTCGGCAACAAAGCCATGGCGCGAGCGACGGCCACCATCTTCTTCTGGCCGCCGCTCAGGTTCAGTCCGCGTCGGCTGGTCAGGCTGCGGACCTCCGGGAACACCGAGTAGATGCGGGCCTCCGTGTCAGCAACCGCGGCGTCGCTTGCGCCCTTGGCCTTCTCCGCCACCAGCCACTCGCTGATCATCAGGTTCTCGGCCACCGTGAGATCGGGGAAAATGCCGGCGTCCTCGGGCGAATAACCGATGCCGAGGCGGGCGCGCAAGTGTGCCGGTAAGCCAGTTATGTCCTGACCCTGGAAGCGGATGGTGCCGGATTTAACCGGCAGCAGGCCCATGATGCTTTCGATGGTCGTCGTCTTTCCCGCGCCGTTGCGGCCGACCAAGCATACCACCTCGCGGTCGTTCACGGCGAGCGATACGTCATGCAGCACGTGGGCCGAGGCGCGGAAGGTGTTGACACCGGTAATGTCGAGCAAGGGCATCGGCTTCTCCCGCTGTCAGTCCGTGAACTCGGCGCCGATCAGAGTGGTCGCAACTTCCTTGTTGCGGCGTATTTCCTCGGGCGTGCCATCGGCGAAGATCTTGCCCTCGTGCATGGCGACGATGCGGTCGGAATACTTGAATACCACGTCCATGTCGTGCTCGATCACCACGGCAGTCACGTTGCCGCCGCGCACCACGTTCGAGATGGTGTCCATGATCGTCAGCTTGTCGCGCGTGCTGACGCCACTGGTGGGCTCGTCGAGGAACAGCAGCTTGGGGCGAAGCGCATACGCCACGGCGACGTCGAGCAGCTTGCGTTCGCCCTGTGACAGCCCTTTCGCCTGCACGTCGTGCTGGCGGTGCAGCCCGAACTGCCGGAGCAGATCGACCGCTTCCTCGTTGACCTCGGCGTCGTTGGACGCCAGCGCCATCGGGTTGCGGGTCTTGCCCTGGCGCGAGAAGATCGCCAGCGCAACGTTGTCGAAAGTCGAAAGGTCATCGAACAGATTCACCAGCTGAAAGCTGCGCGAGATGCCTGCGCGCACGCGGTCGTTCACGGTCGAATAGGTGATGTCGACCTCGTCCAAAATGATCTCGCCCTCGTCCGGGACCAGATAGGCGCTGATCAGGTTGACAAGCGATGTCTTGCCGGCACCGTTGGAGCCGACCAGGGACAGGAACTCGCCCTTGGCGACGGTGAAATTGACGCCGTCGACGGCCCGCGTGTCGCCGAAGTACTTCTTCAGGTTGACAGTGCGGAGCAGCGTCATCGCGCCGCCTCCTCGGCCCCGGCCTTATCCTTGCCGCGGAGTTTTTCCATCAGCTTCGAGCCGGCGCCGACGATGCCCGTCGGCAGAACCAGGACCAGCACGACGAGGACGAAACCGAGCAGGAACTGCCAGTACTGGGTGGAGGCCACGGCATAGGCCTTGAGGTAATTGAACACCACGGCGCCGACGATCGGCCCGGTGAAATTGCGGAAGCCGCCGAGCACCGCCATGAACACGATCTCGCCGGAGAACGGCCAGTAGAGGATGTCGGGGGTAACCAAGCCGTTGAGCGGCACCCACAGGATGCCGGCGAGGCCGGTGAAGGTGCCGGAGATCAGGAACGCGACCCAGCGATAGCGCGTGATCTGCACGCCGACGAACTGAGCGCGGGTCTCGTTATCGCGGATCGCCTGCAGCGCCTTGCCGAAAGGCGAGTGCACGATCACCCACATCAGGACGGTGCAGACAGCGAACAGAAACAGCACGTAGTAATAGTAGGAACTGACGAACTTCTCATAGGCTCCGGCGCCGGTGAAACTGATCGCCCCGCCGAGCAGGGTCATTTTGGCGAACGCCACCCGGATGCCGTCGGTGCCGCCGGTGACCCAGAAGAACTTGTAGGCCAGCGTCCACAGCACCTGCGACAGGGCGAGCGCCAGGATGGCGAAGAAGATTCGAGTGTGGCGGACGCAAATGTAGCCGAACAGGGCAGAAACGGCAGCGGTCAGCAACACCCCCCCGACGATGAACAACTCCATGGAGCCGACGCCGAGATACCGGACCATGAAGGCGGCCGAATAGGCGCCGAGGCCGAAATAGGCGGAGTGCCCGAACGACAGCAGCCCGGTGTAGCCCAACAGCAGGTTGAAGCCGAGCGCCGCGATAGCAAAGATCAGGCCGTAGGTCAGCAGTTGCGTCTGGTAAGGGCTGATTAGCTGCGGCAGCACCGCCAGCACCAGGACGATAGGCGCCGCATACGCCGCAATCCGGCGCGGCGACAGAGTGGGGCGGAAGACGACAGCTGGGTTGGTGGTCATGTCGTCTTGCCGAACAGGCCGGTGGGACGAATCAGCAGCACGGCAGCGGCGATCAGGTACAGCACCGCCAATTCGATCTCGGGGAAGAACTGGATGCCGGCGGTTCGCACGAAGCTGACCAGCAACGCCCCGACGAGGGCGCCTTCGAGGCTGCCAAGGCCGCCGATGACGACGACTACGAACGCCAAGATCAGCGCGTCGACCCCGATGCCCAGTTGCGCCGCCTGACTCGGGACCACGATGGCGCCGCCAAGCCCCGCCATGAAGCATCCGATGGCGAACGCCAGGATGTAGACCTGCTTGACGTTGAGGCCGAGCGCCGAAGCCATGCGTCGGTTCTGGGAGGTGGCGCGCAGGATCACGCCGAACTTGGTGCGGTAGATGAACGCCCACAGCCCGATCGCGGCGATGATACCGATGACGATGACGATCAGGTTATAGACCGGATAGCGCAAGGCCATCACCGGGAACGTGCCCGAGGCATCCATGATCGCGCCCGCCGTCAGCGGCACGCCGCCGAACGTGAAATGCATGACGTCTTCGAGAATCAGCAGCAGGCCAAAGGTGATCAGCAGCTGATACTCTTCGGGACGATTGTAGAGCGGCCTGAGCAGCGTCGGCTCGACGATGGCGCCGACGATCGCGACCGCCACCGCGCCCACCGGCAACAGCACGAACAGCAGCGGCACGGGGGCGCCGGCGGCCGCCGTGCCGATGGCCCACGCGGTCACGTAGGCGCCGAGCGCGTAGAAGCTGCCGTGCGCCATGTTGACGATTTGCATGACGCCGTAAATGAGGCTGAGGCCGGCGGCAATGAGGAATAGGATGGAGGCGTAAAAAACCGAATTAAGAAACTGGATGATGAATATATCCATTTTCCTCCCCCTGATATTTTGACGCCCGTTTATTGTAAATGACTTGCCGTGAAATCCCCGGCCCGAAACTCCCGAAAACGCCTGGGAATGCCCGTTTTTTTCGAGGATAGGCTATGATTGGGGCAACATGCAAGAACTGCCCGGACGGGACGGCGGAGCGGGAGCCAACTGGCGAGCGCCAGTCCCGGGAGGGGCGACGGCACGGGGAAGGGACATCCAGCCAGACATGTACCGGGGCATCGACCATCTGGTGTTATGCGTCCGCGATCTCGGCGTCGCGAGGCGCTTTTACCAACGGCTCGGCTTCACGGTGACGCCGCGGGGCGTGCATCCGTTCGGCACCGGCAACCACTTGGTACAGCTCGATGGCAACTTCATCGAATTGCTCGCCGTGGTCGAGCCCGCCAAGATCGTCGCCGCCCGGCAGGGAGAATTCAGCTTCGGCGACCATAACGCGCGCTTCCTGAAGTCCGGCGAGGGGATGTCCATGCTGGCGCTCTCCAGCGCCGATGCCCGCCGCGACCATCAGGAATTCATCGACGCCGGCCTCGACACCTTTCGGATATTCGACTTTTCGCGTCAGGCGACGCTGCCGGATGGCCGCCAAGTGACGATCGCCTTCTCGCTGGTCTTCGTCACCGACGCACGAATGCCGGGTCTGGCGTTTTTCGTCTGTCAGCACCACGCGCCGGAGTTCTTCTGGAAGCCCGAGTACCAGCGTCACGCCAACGGCGCCCGAGTCGCCGCCGAGGCGATCATGGTTGCCGACCGGCCGGCGTCGCTGCGCCAAGTCTTCGAGAGGCTCGAGGGCGCGGACAATGTGGCTGCCGGCGACGGATTCCTGGCCGTGAAGACGCCGCGGGGCGACATCTCGGTGCTTGACCGCGCCGCCTTCACCCGTCGCTTCCCGGGCGCGCCGGCGGCGGCAGCCGGTTCGCCGCCGCGGTTCGCCGCCTACCGGGTGGCGGTTGCCGACCTGGATTCCGTTGCGGCGCTGTTGACGATCAACGCGGTGACGTTTGCAAGCGTCGCCAGCCGGCTGCATGTCTCCGGCGCCTTCGGGATGATCGTCGAGTTCAGCCAGGACTAGCACCTTCGCCGCTCATTGCCGCCCGCCGGCCCGGAAGCCGAACATGCGTGTCGACGGCGGCAGTGCGTTGCCGTCGAGGAACACCCCGACCAGCGCCTTGTAATCGCCGGGCGGCAGGAACGATGGCAGCGGCGCCACGAAATGATTGTCCGGCGCCCACGTCATCTTACCGGCGCCGACCACGTCGCCCTTCGGCCCGACTAGGTAGTAGCGCGACACCACCAGCACCGAGTAGAGCCCGTGGGCGGTGTTGCGAGTCAACGGCTGGCGGCGGGTCTCGTAGTGGCGCGCCACCTTGTCGGTGATGTCGGCGTCGGCGACCACGGAGATG
>Ga0209399_10000624_pt1 | contig 20777 bp, 19 predicted proteins | sample OV2TP3_FD_184130 | JGI IMG/M metagenome (GOLD analysis project Ga0209399, IMG submission 184130) | Hot spring microbial communities from Beatty, Nevada to study Microbial Dark Matter (Phase II) - OV2 TP3 (SPAdes) (version 3) | ecosystem: Environmental > Aquatic > Thermal springs > Hot (42-90C) ... | reverse complement strand
GCCGGTGTTCTTCGGGGTCAAGCCAGAGGAGCAGAAGATCGCCGCCGGCGGCATCCGTGCCGGCGCCTACGGAGAACGCAACTGGACGCCGCCGTCGCGGCCGGTCGACTTTTTCGACGCCAAGGCCGACGCGCTGGCGGTGTTGGCCGAACTCGATGTCGCCCTCGACAAGGTCGAGATCGCACCGGGAGCGCCCGCCTGGTACCACCCGGGGCATTCCGGGGTCGTCCGCCTCGGACTGAACACGGTGCTGGCCCGCTTCGGCGAGATTCACCCGGGCGTGCTGAAGGCCATGGACGTAAAGGGCCCGGTCGCCGGGTTCGAGATCGTGTTCGACGACTTGCCGCGGCCGAAAGGGCGGAAATCAGGCGCCAAGCCGCTCCTGGAGCTGTCGCCGTTCCAGGCCGTCGAGCGCGACTTCGCGTTCGTCGTCGACGCGACGGTCTCCGCCGCTCAGGTGTTGAACGCCGCCCGTGGTGCCGACAAGGCGTTGATCTCCGAGGTCAGGCTGTTTGACGTGTTCGAAGGCGGCACCCTGGGCGAGGGCAAGACGTCGCTGGCCATTGGGGTCACGCTCAGGTCCATGCAAAAGACGCTCACCGACCCGGAAATCGAGGCGGTGGCCAAGAAGGTCGTCGCCGCCGTCGGCAAGGCGACCGGCGGCGTGCTCAGGACCTGATTCGCCGTTTCAGGATTCGACCGTCAGCACCTTGGTCGGCGTCTGGCGGCCGCGCACCGTCACCTCGCACACCGGTTTGAACTTGAATTCACTACCACAGGAATTAGCCGTGCGCTCGGTGGCCATGATGTAGGTACCGTACTGCTTGTTGAGCTGTTCCAACCGAGCGGCGACGTTGACGTCGTCGCCGTGGACCGTGAACACGAGACGGTCCTTGGCGCCGACGGCGCCGACGACGATCTCGCCGGTGTTGATGCCGCAACGGGTTTTCAACCGCACGTCCTTGCCGAATGTGTGGCTGTTGACGATTTCCTGGATGCCGACGGCCGTGCGGATGGCGTTATTGGCGTGCTGCTCGTCGGGGGTGACGGCGTTATAGGTGATCAGCATCTGGTCACCCTCGAACTGGGTGATCACGCCGCCGAACTTGGCGATCACCGCCGAGGTGGCGCCGAAGTAGTCGTTGAGGGTACGCGCCAGCTCCATCGGAGTCATCTTCTCCGACACCGTGGAGAAACCCTCGATGTCGGTGAACATCACCGTCGCCACCTTGGATTCGCCGTCGCCCGGCTGGATCGCCCGGTCGGCGGACTTGATGCGATCGGCGACCTCGGCCGAGACAAAGCGCGACAGGTCCTGGGCGGCGGTGCTCTCGAACACCGCACGGTTGAGCACCCTCTGCGCACGCATGATTGCGATCGCCAATACCGCGGTGACCAGCAGGATGGAGAGAATCTTGTCGACCTCGGCGCCGATCAGGATCGCGTTCGAGGTCAGATAGGTCACGTAGTTGCGGGTGATCATCGGATTGCCCTCCACCGAGAACAACACGTACAGCATCAGGGATAGCCAACCGACCGCCGCCGTCACGCCGGCCACCAGGATAAACCTTGGCTCGAACCGGAGTGCCCGAAGCGCGATGAAGATGAACACATAGACCATTGTCGGCGCCTTCAGGTAAAACGAAGGCGGCTGCATGTACTGGATGTGGAAGCTCCAGATCAGAATCATCAAGAGGCCCATATCCATGATCACCGAAACCATGAGCAGCCAGTTCGGCAGTTGCCCCCTGTGCGCGCCGACAAGTCGGACGAGAGTGAACATGAAATAGGCGGAAAGCGCCCACGGGACCGGCTGAAACGGCGCGCCGACGGCGGTCTTCGGCGCCAGCGTGTAGAGCGCGCCGAAGATCACCACCAGCATCAATTGCACCCAGCTGATCAGCTTCTCGCTCTCGATCTGCTGGAGCGCGATGCTGTCACGCACCCGCTCCGGCAGGCTGATCTGAAGCCGCTCGCCGAAAATGAAGACTTTCAGCTTTTCCCACATGGTTTCATTCTATCCGAAGTTCGGGGGACCCGGGAATTCACGCTGGCGCGAGCACGGCTATCCCGTGCCGCCGCTGGCCGCCTTTCCTGCACCCCAGCCCTGGGCTTCACCGGCGCGGATGACTTCCTTCACCGTTTTGCAGGTGTTCTCCAGGTGCTGCCTGAGCACCTTAGAAAGCCGGACGCCGTCGCGCTTGGCGAGAGCGTCGAGGATCTGCTCGTGCTCGGCCATCGCCTCGTCCCATCGCTCCCATAATAGGTTGGCCATGTAGCGCGCCATGCGGATGCGCCCCAACAGGACCCCGTAGATGGCGGCAAGCGTCGGGTTGCCGGCGGCTTCCAGGATCTTGCGGTGGATGCGTTGGTTGAAGGCGAAATACTCCTTCAGTTCGCCGCGCTTGTGATGGATCGCCATCTGGTAGTGCAGTGCCCGCATCTCGTCGATCTCGACGTCGGTGATGCGGGCGCAGGCAAGTTCGCCGGCGACGGCTTCCAGCGCCCCCATCACTGGAAACATTTCGTCCACCGCCTCGGCGGTCAGCCTGGCGACGCGGGCGCCGCGATTGGGCAGGAGCTCAATCAGCCCCTCCGAGGCCAGCACTTTCAGCGCCTCGCGCAGCGGCGTGCGCGAGATGGCGAGCCGCTGGCACAGCGCTTTTTCTGGCACCCGCTCGCCGACGGCGAGATTGCCCTCGAAGATCATCTCGCGGATGCGGGCGACCACTTCCCGGTGCAGGGACGGACGGCGGATCGGCTCGGTGCCCGAATCGTTGGCGGCGGCGGTCATGGCGGTAATTCCCTCAGTTGCGCCCGCCAAGCGCGCTTGCCAGAACGCGGGCGACGTGGACGGCGGGTCGCCCGGCACCGTCCATAATCTGGTGCCGGCAGCTGGTGCCGTCGGCGACGATCAGGTCGCCGTCGGCCGCGCCGCGCACCGCGGGCAGCAGCGAAAGCTCGCCCATCCTCATCGACACCTCGTAGTTGTTCGCCTCGTAGCCGAAAGCACCGGCCATGCCGCAACAGCTCGACTCGATGGTCTCGACCTTCAATTCCGGCACCAGACGCAGTGCCTTCTCGACGCTCGCCATGGCGGCGAACGCCTTTTGGTGGCAGTGGCCGTGGACCAAGGCGCGTTTCCGTGGCAGCGGCCGCAGCGGCAACGCCAGCCGCCCGGCATCGCTCTCACAGGCAAGGAACTCCTCGAACGTCATGGCGACGTCGGCCAGGGCATCGGTCTCGTCGCCGGGTAGCATGGCCTTGAACTCGTCACGCAGCGTGAACAGGCACGACGGCTCGAGGCCGACCACGGCGACGCCGCGCTCAACGTACGGCCGCAGCGCCGCCAGCATCCGCCTCGCCTCTGCCCTGGCCTCGTCGACCAGACCTGCGGCGAGGAACGTGCGCCCGCAACACAACGGCCGCCCGCCGTCCGCCGGCGCCGGCACGTGGACCCGGTAGCCGCCGGCGTCGAGCACGGCGAGCGCGGCGCGCAAGTTCTCTGGCTCGAAATAGGCATTGAAGGTGTCGGCGAGCAACACCGCACCGCACCCGTCCTGACCGGCCGCCGTCGCCTGCTCGGCGCGGAACCGGTTCTGTCGCCACAGTGGAAGCCGCCGCCGGCGGCTGAAGCCGAGCGCCATTTCGCTCAGCCACGGCAGGCCAGGCAATCGGTCGCGCAAGTTGAGGAGCGGCGCCAGCCGCGCCGCCATGGGCGCGTAACGCGGCAGGTAGGCAACCATGCGATCGAACCGCCTGAGTCCGTGGCGTTTGTTGTAGTGGTGCAGGAACTCGATCTTCATCTTTGCCATGTCGACGCCGGTGGGACACTCGCGCTTGCATCCCTTGCAACCGACGCAGAGTTTCATCGTCTCGTAGAGGTCGTCGGAGACGAACGCGTCGGGTCCGAGCTGGCCGGAAATGGCGAGGCGGAGCGTATTGGCGCGACCGCGGGTCAGGTGCTTCTCGTCGCCGGTCACCCGGAACGATGGACACATGACGCCAGGGTCGGACTTGCGGCAGGCGCCATTGTTGTTGCACATCTCGACGGCGCCGCCGAAGCCGCCCCAATCGGACCAGTCGAGCGCCGTTTCGAACCGCGGCACGCGGTAGCCCGGCTTGTAGCGGAACAGCGACCGGTCGTCCATCTTGGACGGCCGTACGATCTTGCCCGGATTCAGCAACCCAGCCGGGTCGAAAGCGTCCTTCACCTCTTCGAAGCTGCGGATCACGCGCGCGCCGTACATCGGCTCGTGGAACTCCGAGCGAACCAAGCCGTCGCCGTGCTCGCCGGAGTGAGAGCCCTTGTACTCGCGCACCATGGCGAACGCCTCCTCGGCGATGGCGCGCATCTTCCTGACGTCGACTTCGGATTTCAAGTTCAGCACCGGCCGCACGTGCAGGCAGCCGACGGAGGCGTGGGCATACCAGGTACCGGCGGTACCGTGCTTCTTGAATACTTCGGTCAGCCGGTCGGTGTATTCGGCCAGGTCCTCGAGCCGCACGGCGCAATCCTCGATGAACGAGATCGGCTTGCCGTCACCCTTCATCGACATCATGATGTTTAGTCCGGCCTTGCGGACTTCCCAGATCGCCTTCTGGAATGGCGGTTCGGTCGCCTCGACGACAGCGCCCGGGAAGCCGAGCTCGCCCATCAATTCACCCAGCCGATTCAGGTTCCGAAACTGCGCATCTCGGTCATCGCCGGCGAATTCCACCAGCAGCAGCGCCTCGGGCTTGCCCTCGACGAACCTGTCGACGGTGTCGCGGAACATCGGAATGTCGCGGGAAAGCTCGATCATGGTGCGGTCGACCAGCTCCACCGCCGACGGGTTCAACTCGACGATGTGACGGGCCGAGTCCATGGCGTCGTGGAAAGTCGGGAAGTGACAGACGCCGAGCACCTTGTGTGCCGGGATCGGCTGCAGCTCGATCTGGATACGGGTCGAGACCGCCAGCGTGCCTTCCGAACCGACCAGCAGGTGCGCCAGGTTGGGGTGCGTCGCTGGCCGTGTTGTGGTCGCCCGGGACCATCTACCGCGCGGCGCGCCGCCCGGCATTAGGGCATCGATGTTGTAACCGCCGACCCGCCGCATGAGGTCCGGGAACCGCTCGGTGATCTCGGCCGCCTCGCGGCGGCCGAGCTGCAACAGGCACGACACCAGCGCCAGCTGGCGCGGCGACAACGCGGCCCCGGCGACGTTGTCGGAAACCTCGCCGAAACGCATGGTTTCGCCATCCATCAGCACCGCCTCGATGGCTCGCACGTTGTCGCGCATCGGGCCGTAGCGGATCGAGCGCGCGCCGCAGCTGTTGTTGCCGGCCATGCCGCCGATGGTGGCGCGGCTGGAGGTCGAGACATCGACCGGGAACCACAGCCCGGAAGGCCTGAGGAAGGCATTCAGGTTGTCGAGCACCAGCCCCGGCTCGACCCAGGCGGTGCGCGCTTCCGGATCGAAGTCGAGGACGCGCTTGAAGCGCTTGGATACGTCGACAACGAGGGCCTCGCCCACGGTCTGGCCGCATTGCGAAGTGCCGCCGCCGCGCGGCAGCACCGGCACGCCGGCGTCAGCGGCGATCTGGAGAGTTCGGACGATGTCGTTGGCGGTCTTCGGCACCACGACGCCGATCGGCTCGATCTGGTAGTGAGAGGCGTCGGTGGAATAGCGCCCGCGGCTGAAGGCGTCGAACAGCACCTCGCCCTCGAGCTCGCGGGCAAGCCGGGCGGCCAGCCGGCGGTCGCCGACGGGGAAAGAACGGCGGCGGCTGACGGCTGGACCTGCTCGGGCGTCGGCCATAAGATGGGCACCGGGAATTGGCCGGCTCCCCGATCCGGGGGCCGGAGGGGGTCCAGCTTAATATTTTGAATGCAAGTTTCAACAGTAACCGTCAGCCGGCGGCTGGCGGTGCGTTCTGAGGTTTTATTTAACGTATATATATCAAGTAATTAGTTAGATATCAAACGACCAATTATGGGAGCGGAAAAGGGACCGGATTCGAGGATAATTTGCATTTATAATGCAAATTCGATTTGAAACGGCTCGGTCGACCACTAGTATCAACGCCGCGCCGGCACCGCCGGCCGCCGACAGGGAGTAACACGATGTCGTTCCGAAGCGGCCGTCATTTCCTGCAGATCCCGGGACCGACAAACGTTCCGGATCGTGTGCTGCGCGCCATCGACCGCGCCACCATGGATCACCGCGGGCCGGACTTCGGCCGCTTCACGCTCGGCGTGTTCGAGCGGCTGAAGAAGGTGTTCAAGACCGACAGCGCGGTGATCGCCTATCCGTCGTCGGGAACCGGCGCCTGGGAGGCGGCACTGGTCAACACGCTTTCGCCCGGCGACAAGGTGCTGATGTTCGAGACCGGCCATTTCGCCGCCCTTTGGCAGGGCCTCGCCGACCGGCTCGGGCTCGACGTCGTCATGGTGCCCGGCGACTGGCGCCACGGCGTCGCCGTCGACGAAGTCGAATCGCGCCTCAAGGAAGACAAGCGCCACGCCGTCAAGGCGGTGTGCGTCGTCCATAACGAAACCTCGACCGGCGTCACCTCCGACGTCGCCGCGGTCCGCCGCGCCATCGACTTGGTCAGGCACCCGGCGCTGCTGCTGGTGGACACCATCTCGTCGCTCGCCTCCGTCGACTACCGGCACGACGAATGGGGCGTCGACGTCACCATCGGCTGCTCCCAGAAGGGCTTGATGCTGCCGCCCGGGCTCGGCTTCAACGCGGTCAGCGACAAGGCGCTCGCCGCCAGCAAGAAGGCGAAGCTGCCGCGCGCCTATTGGGAATGGCAGGCGATGCTGGCCAATAACGCCGGCGGCTTCTTCCCCTATACGCCGTCGACCAACCTGATTTACGGCCTCGACGAAGCCCTGACCATGCTATTCGAAGAAGGGCTCGACAACGTGTTCGCCCGCCACAACCGGCTGGCCGAGGCGACCCGTCGCGCCGTCCGCGCCTGGGGGCTCGAGATCCTGTGCCTGAATCCGAAGGAATATTCGCCGGTGCTGACCGCGGTGATGGTGCCCGACGGCCACGACGCCGACAAGTTGCGCGCCGTCATCCTCGAACGCTTCGACATGTCGCTCGGCACCGGCCTCGGCAAGGTCAAGGGCAAGGTGTTCCGCATCGGCCATCTCGGCGATTTCAACGATTTGATGCTGGCCGGCGCACTCGCCGGCGTCGAGATGGGGCTCGAGGTCGCGGGCGTACCGCACCGGCGCGGCGGCGTGCAGGCGGCTCTCGATTATCTTGCCGCCGGCGATCAGACGGCACACGTCGCCGCTGGAGCGAGGAGAAAGCGGGCCGGCGCCTGAGCGGCCGGGCCGCAAGAGTTAGACTCGATATATAGGAACCATTCGGCAAGTGGAGCTACGAAAAAGCATGGAACGCAAACTGGGAGGAAACACCATGAAGATTTTGAACGCTAAACTGATCGCGGCGGCAGCGTTGGCCGGCACGTTGTTTGCCGGACAAAGCAATGCCCAGCAGATGGAGATCAAGTTCGGCCACGTCGGCGCGCCGGGCTCGCTGTTCGAGGCTTCGGCACAAGAGTTCGCCAAGCGCGCCAACGCCAAGCTTGGAAACAAGGCAAAGGTCGTCGTTTACGGTGCCAGCCAGCTCGGCGACGACCGAGAAATGATGCGCAAGCTCTTGCTTGGCACGCAGGACGTTTCGCTGCCCTCGACCGTGATGACGTCGATCGTCGACGAGTTCGGCATCTTCGAGATGCCTTATCTCGTCAAGGACCGCGAGCACATGAAGCGGATCGAGAAGGAGATCGTGTGGCCGAAGCTCTCGCCCTTGGCCGAGAAGAAAGGCTACAAGATCCTGGCGGTGTGGGAGAACGGGTTCCGCCACATCACCAACAACAAGCAGCCGATCGTCGTTCCCGAGGACCTCAAGGACATCAAGCTGCGCACCCCGCAGGGCAAGTGGCGGGTGAAGATGTTCAAGGCCTACGGCGCCAACCCGACGGCGATGGCGTTCTCGGAGGTGTTCACGGCGCTGCAGACCGGCACCATGGACGGCCAGGAGAACCCGTTCGTGCAGATCTACAGCGCCAAGTTCCAGGAGGTGCAGAAATACATCTCCCTGACCGGCCACGTCTACACGCCGGCCTATCCGACCATGGGGTTGAAGAAGTTCGAATCGCTGCCGGCCGACGTACAGAAGATCCTCGTCGAGGAAGCGAAGGCGACTCAGGACTTCGTCTACAAGCATGCCGCGAAGCTCGACAACGAGCTCCTGGATAAGATCAAGGCCGCCGGCACCAAGGCCAACGACGCCAACAAGGACGCCTTCGTCAAGGCTTCCGACGTGATCTACAAGGAGTTCGGCGATGCCGTGAAGGGCGCTTCTGACTTGATCGCGCACGCCAACAAACTTCGCTGACCGCACGACCCGGCACGTCCTTCGTCCTCGCGGACGAGGGGCGTGCCGGCTCTCGCCGCCCCCGCGATCAGGGGGGGCCCATCCTCGTCCGAGGGGGAACCGAGGTGAACCGGCTGCATACTGCCCGCGCGGGCGTCGAGCGCCTGCTTGAATGGGTCGTCATCGCGCTAATGGCCGCGATGTTCGTTCTCATCGTCGCCGGCGTCAGCTTCCGCAAGGCCGGCGCCGCGCTCCAATTTTACGACGAGGTAGCCGAAATCGGGCTTGCTTGGCTGACATATTACGGCGCCGCGCTGGCGGCGCTTAAGCGCGCCCACATTGGCGTCCCGACCCTGGTGCGCCTGGCGCCGCTGCCGGCCCGAAAGCTTTGCTTCTTCTTCGCCGAGGGCACGGTCTTCGCCTTTTTCGCCCTGTTCACCTGGGTCGGCGCCAGGGTACTGCCGGTGCTGCAGTTCGACTTCATGACCACGATCCCCGAGATTTCCACCATGTATACCCATTCGGTCATCCCGATCGGCGGCGCCCTTTTCATGGTGGCGCAGGCGCTGAGCCTGCCCCAGGCATGGCGCGCCACGGTCACGCTCGAAGCCGGGCCCGAAGGCATTGAAGGCACAGTCTCGCCATGACCCTGTTGCTGATGTTCATTGGGCTCATCGCCCTCATCCTCATCAACGTGCCGATCGCGGTCGCGCTTGCCGTCGTCACCGTGATGGCGATGGTGACGACGCAGGGCATCGAGATACTCCCCAATCTCGCCATCGTCATGTTCGGAGGCGCCACCAAGTTCCCGCTGATCGCCATTCCGATGTTCATCCTGGCCGGCGCCATCATGAACTCGTCCGGCATCTCACGCCGGCTGATCGCGTTCGCCTCGGCGCTGCTCGGCTTCATCCGCGGCGGCCTCGCCATGGTTAACATTGGCGCCTCCATGTTCTTCGCCGAGATTTCTGGCTCGGCGGTAGCCGATGTGGCCGCCATGGGCTCGGTGCTGATCCCGGCGATGAAGAAGAAAGGCTATCCGGTCCCCTTTGCCGCCGCCGTGACCTCGTCGTCGGCGACGCTGGCGGTCATCATCCCGCCCTCGATCCCGATGATTCTCTATGCGGTGATGGCCGACACCTCGGTGGTGCAGCTTTTCGTCGCCGGTATCATCCCCGGAATCATCGGCGGACTTGGTATGATGTTGATTTCGTATTTTCTGGCGCGCCGGTACAACTGGCCGGTGGAGGAGATGTTCCAGGCGCGCCGGGTGTGGACCACGTTCAAGGATGCCTCCTGGGCGCTGACCCTGCCGATCATCATCCTCGGCGGAATCTTCGGCGGCTGGGTGACGGCGACCGAGGGCGCCGGCCTCGCCGTCTTCGCTGCGCTGTTCATCAGCATGGTCATCTACCGCGACCTCGATGGGCGGTTTCTTAAGGCGGCGATCATCGAGGGCGGGAGCCAGACCGCCGTCGTCATGCTGCTGGTCGCGTCCTCGGCCCTGATCGGCGTCTTTCTCACCGAGGCCAAGGTGCCGCAGGAGATCGCCGCCGCCATCGTGCAGCGGGTCGACAGCCCATGGGTGGTGCTCGCCATCCTCAATATCTTCTTCTTCGTCATCGGGCTGTTTCTGCATTCGGCCGCGGCCATCATTCTGGTGGTGCCGATCGTCATGCCGCTCGTCCTCCAATTCGGCATTGACCCCGTTCACTTCGGCATGGTGGTGACGTTGAATCTGGGGATCGGCCAGCAGACGCCGCCCGTGGCCAGCGTGCTCATGACTGCCTGCTCGGTCGCCAAGGCCGACATCTGGGACGTGACGAAGGCCAACCTGCCGTTCATCGGGGTGTTGCTGTTAGTCCTTTTGCTGGTAACGTACGTGCCCATCGTCGCCATGTTGCCGGTCGAGATTTTCTACCGTTGATCTTGAGTATTGCCCGATGACCGACACCATCCTGGTCGAACACGCGGACGACATCGCCGTGGTGGTCCTCAACCGTCCGCACAAGCTCAATGCCTTCACCAAGGACATGTGGGGTCGTCTGGGCGATGTGGCGCAGCAGTTGGCGACCGACGACGCCTTGCGCTGCGTCGTCATGCGCGGCGCCGGCGACAAGGCGTTCAGCCCCGGCAACGACATCTCGGAGTTCGAGAACGAGCGCTCGAACGCGAAACAGGCGGAGGCCTACGGTCGCCTCATGCACGGCACCATCGAGGCGTTGCGCGCCTGGCCGGTCCCCAAGGTCGCGATGATCAAGGGCGTCTGCGTCGGCGGCGGGCTCGAAGTGGCGGGCCTCTGTGACATACGTATCTGCGGCCAATCGAGCCGTTTCGGTGCGCCGATCGCCAAGCTCGGCCTGGTGATGGCCTATCCGGAGCTGAGCTGCCTCAACGATCTGGTCGGCCCCCAGGCGACCTACGAGATCCTCCTCGAGGGACGGGTGTTCGGCGCCGACGAGGCGCTGCAGAAAGGCCTGGTGAGCCGCGTCGTCCCCGACGCCGAGGTCGAGGCGGAGGCGATGGCTACGGCCCGGCGAATCGCCGACGGCGCGCCGCTGGTGCATCGCTGGCACCGTAAGTTCCTGGCCCGCCTCGCCGACCCGACGCCGTTGACCACGGCCGAGAAGCGGGAAGCCTTCGCGTGCTACGACACCGAGGACTTCCGGATCGGCTACAAGGCGTTCCTCGACAAAAAGAAACCGGAATTCAAGGGAAAATAGGATGGCGGGAAGCGGCGGCCCCCTCACCGGCATGAAGGTCATCGAGCTCGCCCACATCATGGCCGGCCCGGTGTGCGGCCTGATGCTGGCCGACATGGGCGCCGATGTCGTCAAGGTCGAGAAGGTTCCGGGCGGCGACGACACGCGGCGGTTCCTGCCGCCAGGCGTCAACGGCGAGGCGGCAGCCTTCATGATGATGAACCGCAACAAGCGCGGCATCGCCATCGATCTCAAGAACGACGCCGGCAAAAACGTCCTCCGGCGGCTCCTCAAGTCGGCGGACGTGGTCACCGAAAACTACCGCGCCGACACCATGGACAAACTCGGCTTCGGCTACGAGGCGCTCAAGCGCCTTAATCCGGGGCTGATCTATTGCACCATCTCCGGCTTCGGGCGCACCGGCCCATACGCGGACCGCGGCGGCTTCGATTTGATCGCGCAAGGCATGAGCGGCCTGATGAGCATCACCGGCGAAGGTCCGGGCCGACCGCCGGTGAAGGTGGGCTCCCCGGTCACCGACATCACCGCCGGCATCCTCGGCGCCATGGGCGTCGCCGCGGCCTATGCGCACAAGCTGAAGACCGGCGAGGGACAGATGGTCGACACCTCGCTGTTCGAGGCCGGCATCGTGCACACCTATTGGCAGTCGGCGATCGGGCTCGCCACCGGCGAGCCGCCCGCCCCGATGGGTTCGGCACACCCGTTGAATGCTCCCTATCAGGCGTTCCAGACCAGGGACGGCTGGATCACCGTCGGTGCCGCCAACCAGAAGAACTGGCTGAGGACGCTGGAGATCCTGGACGCGCCCGAGCTCGCCCGCGACCCGCGCTTCAAGGACAACGCCGATCGCATGACGCACCTCCAGGAGCTGGCGGAGCTGCTCGGCCGGATTTTCGTCAAGCGCTCGTCGGCCGACTGGCTCAAGCGCCTGGAGAAAGTCGGCGTTCCCGCCGGCCCGGTGTTCAATGTCAACGAAATGCACCGCGACCCGCACACGCTGGCCCGCGCCATGGTGGTCGAGGTCGAACACGCTCGCGTTGGGCCGGTCAAGACCATCGGCCTGCCGGTGAAGTTCTCGGAAACGCCGGGCAGGATCGCCCGCGGCGCGCCGCTTTACGGCCAGCACACCCGCGAGGTGCTGGCGGAGAGTGGATTCGGCAAGGACGAGATCGAGACCCTGATCGAGAAAGGTGCGGTGGTGGCGGCCGACTGACGACGCGGCCGGCGTTATTCCGTGGCCGCCCGCAAGGCCTCCTGCACCCGGGCGATCCGGTCCTCGACGGAGATGTCCTTGATCGAGGTAATCTCGAGCCTCCGGTCCTCATAGACATTGTCGCCGGGGTGCCGGCGCTGCCAATCCTCTACGCCGCGATCGCGCTCGACGAGCAATGCCTCGATCTCGGGGCGAAACAGCCGCAGCATCGCCGTGATCCAGATGTTGACCGGCCACGACGGGGTGGCGAGGTCGATCACGAAGCGATCGAGCATCGAGATCACCGACGTCGCCTCGTACCAGGTTTCGCCGGTGACCCAGCGGTTGGTGGTGAACAGACGGATCGGATAGCCGGCCCGGTTCATGGCGATGGCGACGAAATGAGTGAGCGCGTCGTTGTCGCCTTCCGGCTGCTTGTAGTCCGGTACGGCCGCCGGCTTCACCGATCGCGGCATGCCCTTGGGTCTCAGAAAGGTATGGAAATGCCCATGCTCGGCGCCGAACTTCTGGGCTCGCCCCTCTGGCGGATGGGCGTGATAATAGTATTGGGCGTGAGTGTCGTGGTCGTAGACGTCGCCCGGCGGGTAGTGGTCCCACTGATAGAACTCGCCATGGCCGCGCAACACCTCGCCGACGACGTTGACGTCGCTTTTCCGGAGCACACGGTAACACTCGAGGATTTGAGCCCCGGCGCGGGCCATCTTCCTCAACCGCGAGATCGGAATTTTTTCTAAACCCGTCATCGGAAACTGCACATATACCGCCAACCTAGGACGCGGGCGTCCGATTTTACATTTAAGCGAGCGTGAAGGAAATTGGCGGCGGAAGGCAAAAAAGACGCCGCGAGCGAACGGCTCGCGGCGCCACCGTATCGCTCAAGGGGGAGGAGTTATTTCTTTTTAGCTGCGCAGGGATTGCATGGCGAGCCGGCTTTCGCCTTGGCCGCGCAGGGGTTGCACGGCGAGCCGGCTTTTGCCTTGGCCGCGCAGGGGTTGCACGGCGACCCGGCTTTCCCCTTGGCCGCGCATGGATTGGCCGGCTTGCACTGGGCGAGTTCGATGATCTCCTGCGACGTATCGGCCTTCGCCACGGCGTCGGGCAGGACACTCATTGCACCGGCGCCGGCAAGGGCCGCGACTCCGATCGCGGTAATGGTCTTCTTCAACATTTGGCGTTTCTCCTGGTTGGCGTTCTGGTTGGTTGTCAACATTCAAGGAACCACCCGATACCTCTTAGGTCGTTGGCGATTCCTATCGTGCAGAGGCTCCGGCGTCATTTCACAACCACGTGATCCTGATGTTCGATCCATCGGCGCGGGATAACGAATCAGAACTTCACCCGGTATTCCGACGGCAACAGCATGATGTGGTCCTGCCCGGGCGCTACGCCGGCATGGCATTCGGCGCAGAACTTCATGCTCATTCCATTGCCCTTGGTGATGCCCGCAACTTTGCCGTCCGGCATGACCATGGTGTAGCGCCAGTCTCCGGATTCCTTGTTGAAGCCCGCCTTCATTTTTTCCATGATGAACAGCGGGCCGACGGCGACCTTGCCGTCCAGTTGGACGATGAGGCTATCCTTCGCCAGCACCGAACCCGTCGGCATCTTTCCCGCTTTCTCGAACATCTTGTAACGCGAGGCGCCGATCTTGTTGGCGTAATTGCTGACGTACCGGCTGCCGTGGGTGGCCGACTGATAGGGACGAGTGCTGACCCTGAGCCAAGTCGTATAGTCCTTGACCTCTGTGAGGCCGGCCTTCACATAGGCTTGAGTCATTTCCGGCAGCAGGCAGTCGTACACCACCTTAGCTTCGGTGCCATTGATCTCGGCCACCGCTCCGGCGCCGCAAGGACTGCAGGGACCGCAAGGTTTCTTGGCCGCACACGGATTCTTCGCCGCGCAAGGGTTGCACGCCTTCTTGGCCGCGCAAGGGTTCTTGGCGGCACAAGGGTTGCAGGCTTTCTTGGCGGCGCACGGATTCTTGGGTGCACACGGCCCGCAGGGTTTGCATGCCTTCTTGGGCCGGCAGGGGTTGCAAGGATTGCAAGGATGCTTTGCCCAACCGGCAACAAGCCGCGGCACGAAGCACTTCTTTGATACCGCGGCGGCAGCCGCGGCACACGGGTTGCAGGGATTGCATGCGCCCTTCGGGGCGCACGGTTTCTTGGCGGCGCAGGGCTTGCACTGGGCAAGCTGGATCAGCCGGGGATTCGGCTTGGCCTCCGGCAGCAAAGCAGAAGCCGCGGGGAAAACCGCGTCGCCAGCCACGCTTCCGGCGCCGGCGATCGAGCGCGGGTTACACGCCCTGCAGCTGCGCGGCGCGGCGCCAACCGCAAATCCGGCGCCGACCACCGCCGGGATGACGGTAGAGCACAAAAGCGCAAATTTCATTGACCTCACGAGCCGTCTCCTGTTCCAAGCAAGACGTTGAAGCGATCCGAAGTTTGGATTTAGGCTTTGATTCGATCTTTTCAGACCGGCCGATCGGGTGCGAATCACGCCTATTCACAAACTGGTGAGTTCACGAAATCGTGAGATGTTGATGGATAAACGCCAGCTCCGGGTACCTCAAACGCGAAGCCGCGCAACCGTCGCGACGATAGTCGGCGTTGCGTGGATTTTCGGCGTTTCGGCATGGGCCGACGTGCTTGTGCCGGCGACGGTCGGGATTCCCGCCGGAAATTTCATTGCCGGTTCCGATGCGACCGAGCGCGAAGCGGCATACGGGCTCGACGAGGCCGCCTACCGACACAGCCGGACGCGGGAGGGAGGCTGGTACGAAGGCGAGCGTGACCGCGCCGCGATCACAACCGGCGCCTACCGGATCACCCGCGCGCCGATTACCAACGCGCAGTACCAGGCGTTCGTTGCCGCCACCGACCGACCGGCGCCCGACGTCGACCCGCGAACCTGGGAATCCTATCGGCTCGTCCATCCCTATGAACGCACGCGGCGCCATGCCTGGAAGGACGGCGCGCCGTCGCCGGGGCGATTGAGTCACCCGGTCGTCTTGGTGTCTCACGACGACGCCCAGGCCTATGCGGCGTGGCTCAGCAGGCAGACGGGAAAAACCTGGCGGCTGCCGACCGAAATCGAATGGGAAAAGGCGGCACGCGGAATCGATGGCCGTCGCTTCCCTTGGGGGGACAGCTACGATCCGACACGGCTCAACAGTCACGACCTCGGGCCCTTCGACACCATGCCCGTCGGCAGCTTCCCGGATGGCGCCAGCCCGTTCGGGCTCCTCGATGCTGCGGGACAGGTGTTCGAGTGGACGGCGACGCCGGCCGCGGCGGGCCGCTACCTGGTCAAGGGCGGGTCCTGGGACGACAAGGGCTGCGGCGTCTGCCGGCCTGCGGCGCGGCATTCCCGGCCGAAGGATCTGAAGCACATTCTGATCGGCTTCCGGCTGGTCCTCACCGAATGACGCGTCGTCGTGAAACGGTTGGACTATGGTTGGTGGATCCGAACCGACCTCAACCCGCGGTGACGACGAGTCGGTAGTTGGGCGTCGGATTGAGCGGGCACGAATATTCGTATTCGCCCGGCTTCAGCTCGACCGCGTAGTCCTTGGTGTCACCCGTCTTCAGGCCGCCGCCGGAAACGCTGGTCTTGTTCAGCTTGTGCAGGGGATTGCGCCAGTCGTAGCCCTGGGAACGCAGCCAGAAACCCAGCTCATAGGGAACGTTCTTGTTGGTCACCCGGAACACGTACTTGCCGGGTTTCAACGTGATCACCTTGGCCTTGGCCAGCCGCTCGGCGCCGGTCTTGGCATTGATGGCTTCGCAATCGGTCCCCGCGTTGCTCTTGAACCCATGGTCAACGGCCTCCGATTCGAGGAACTGGCAGGGTGTCTGAGTTAAACGGATGACGTTTTCCTGTTCCGCCCCGCGCGCCGAACCAGCGGCGGAAAGCGCGAACAGCGAGACGAGAGCGACCGACGACAGGGAACGGCCGCAATCGAAGCGGCCGTCGGCGCGATGAAGGGACTTTTGCATGAAGCTCATGTCGAATCTCCGATTGCTTTTTTGTCTGCCGAGTTGATCGGGCCGCCGATCGCGTATCGCGTCGCCGGCCCCTTCGAAAATGGCGATGCGGGAGATCGCTTGCAATCCGCCATATTTCACAAGAGCGTGATCCTTAACGGGGGTCGTTGGCCTAGGCTTCCGCCTTGTGAAGCCCGAACAAAGGCTGCAAACGAACCCCGATGACGTTGCCGACGACCGCCGCCAAAATCCACACCCACCCATGCAGGCTGGTCGAGGCGACGCCGCTGAAAAAGGCGCCGATGTTGCAGCCGTAGGCGAGCCTGGCGCCATATCCCAGCAACAGGCCGCCGATTGCCGCCGCCAACAGCGACGGCAGGGGAATGCGGGCGTTCGGCGCCACCTTGCCCGCCAGCGACGCGGCCATGAACGCGCCGCAGACGATTCCGATGTCCATCACCGACGTCACGTCCTCCAGCACCGGCCGGGCGAGCGCCGCGCGGGGGAACCCGCCGGCCCAAAACATGCTGGTGGCCGGGTCCCAGCCGAGCAAAGCCGCGGCCTTGGCGCCCCACAGCGTGAACGCCCACGTGATCGACCACGGATGGCCGGCGACCAGCAGCGTCGCCCAATTCAGCAACGCCAGGAGGCCGGCGCCGAACAGCAACGGCCATGGGCCGCGCAGCAGCCGTCGCCATGTGAAACCGCCGGCCCACCACAACGGGCGCTTGTTGTCGGCGCCGCATAGCCTGAGTCCCAGGTAGATGAACCCGAGCGCGGCCAATTGCAGAAGGATCGCCGGTCCCCATCCCAATCGATCGCCCAGCGATATCTCGCCGATGCCCGGCAACCCCCGCCACCAATGGAGGTCGAGGCTTGCCCATAATCCGCCGGCGCAAAAAAACGCCAGGACCAATGCCATGCGCAGGTTGCCGCCGCCGGCGGTGAACAGCGTGCCCGACCCACAGCCGCCGGCGAGCTGCATGCCGATGCCGAAGATCAAGGCGCCGAACACCATCGACACGCCGACCGGCGCCACGGCGCCGGTGACGCCGTGGCCGAAGACGGTCCCTTGCGCCAGGATCGGCGCGAACAGCAGCATAGCCGCCGCCAGCATGATCAACTGGGCGCTGACGCCGGAGATGTCCTTGCCGAGGATCGCCCGCCGGTAGGCGCCCGTGAACCCGAACGCGGCGTGATAAAGCGTCACGCCCAGCGCGACGCCGATCGCGAACAGCAGCGCGAACCTGCCGCTGCTCCCGAAGAGATGCAGGAAAAGCCCGACGGCCACCACCAGCGCCGCCATGAAGTACGGGCGCTGGACGGACGGGAGCGCGATGGCGGCCGCGGTCAAGGATTTCCCTTATTTGGCCGCGTCGCCGACGATTTTCTCGACGATGGCGTCGAGCTCCTTGCCCATCTCGTCGAGTGCCGCGACCTTGTAGGCGCCGAAGACGTGGCTCGGCAGGCGATACGTCAGACGCGCCTTGCCGTTCGGCTGCTCGGTGACGTAAAGGCGGAGCGGCGCCTCGATCCCGGCGGCTTCGCTGGCCTTCAGCATGCGCACCGCGAAATGCGGGTTGAAGATCATCAGCACCCGGTTGCCGGGGATGGTGACGCCGATGTTCTTGGCGCCGCAGGTGGCGCAGGCGTTGCCGACGATCCCCATCTTGTTGGCCGTGATGGCGGCCGTCAGCTTTTCGACGTAGGCGTCGAACGGCTTTCCGGTGTCGACGACCTTGGTGCCGGAATAGGGAGTCGGGTTCTCGGCCCGCGCCGGCATGGCTATCAACGCGACGACGAAACAAAGCAGGAGCGGGCGCATGAAGATTTCTCCAACGGGTTGCACAAATACTGCGAAGGCGAAACATAACGGTTGGGCGATAGCCCGACAAATGACGGAACCGTGAAGAACGGCGTCCTATGGCGCGAGCGTCAGCCTCGCCTTGCCGACCGCGCCGCCGCGGCTGTAGGCGATGTCGACCGCCTCGCCGGGCCGGAACATGTGGACGGCACTCGCCACGTCGCTGGCGCGCCGGATCGGCCGGTCGCCGACGGCGGTGACGACGTCGCCGACCGCGAGCCCGGCGGCGATGGCCGGCCCGCCGCGGGCGATGCGGTCGATCGCCGCCCCCGCGAGCGTCGCCCGTTCCGCCGTGGTCAGCTCGCGCACTTCGAAGCCGGGCTGGCCGCGGACCACCCGGCCGTGGTCCTTCAAATCGCCCATCACCCGCATCACCAGCTTCATCGATGACGCGAAGTTGACGCCGATGTTGGCGTCCGAGTCCTTGGTGAAGATCGCCGACACCATGCCGACCAGCCGGCCGCCGTCGTCGACCAGGGCGCCGCCCGAGCCGCCCGGGTTGACCACCGCGTCGGTCTGGATGAAGTCCTCGATGTCGTTGAAGCCGGTGCCCGTGCGGTGCAGCGCCGAGACGACGCCGCAGGTGACGGAAAGGCCTAGGCCGAACTGGTTGCCGACGGCGCACACCCGCGCCCCCAGCGGCGGCTCGGCGGCGAACGCCGGCACCGGCAGGTCGATCGGCGCCTTGATCAGCGCCAAGTCGGTCGGCGGGTCGCGGCCGACGATCTCGGCCGCCATGATGCGTCCGTCCTCTAGGCGTATCTTGATCTTCTCGGCGCGGCCGATGACGTGGACGTTGGTGGCGAGATAGCCGCCGGCGAGCACGGCGACGGCGGTGCCTTCCGGGTTTTGCGGCCTGCCGCCGCGCACGGCGGGCGGCTTTTCGAATCCCGGCCATTCCGGCAGCACGCTGACCACGGATTTCAGGATTTCCGGCGAGAAGCGGTCGGCGGCCGCTGCGGCCGGCGCCAACGCCGCCAAGGCGATCGCCGCCGCGAGGGCGCTTGCCGTGCGTGTCGGACGAACATGGTTCACTGCGGCGCGCTCCAATGCCCGGCTCCAGGATTAGCGGCTTTCGTCCTGGGACGCAAAGCCGGCGGCGGGCATGGGATATATATGTGTCGGTGGGCCGCCGCGGGCTATGATCGCCGGGTCATCGGAGGACCTCGGCCCGGCCCATGAAGTTTCCGCGCACCATCCGCATGGACGTTTCCGACGTCAACGTCTTCCCGCTCGCCGCCGAGGCGGGCGAGTGGGCGGTGACCGGCACCTTCGCCTTCGCCGACGCCGATCCGGCGGCGCTCTCCAACAAGCAGCAGCTGGCGTTCAAGAATGGCTGGCTCGGCACAGGCAGCTTCGGCCGCTCGACTTTCGTCCAGGTGGCGGTGATCCCCGAGGAGCAGTTCGAGGCCGTGGTGCGCCGGCTGGCCGCCCATCTGCGCGAGCGCTACGGCGCCCCCGACATGCTGGCGGCGGTCGAGGCGGCGCGCGAGGAGGCGCTCTACGCGGCGGGGCTTTCCAACCACCCGGCCGGCACCCTGCTCGCCATCGAGCGGGAATTCACCGATAAAGGCGTCGCCGAGCGCATCCGCGTCATCCCGAAGCGCGACGACGGCAACCACGCCCGCATCTGGTCGGTGGTCGAGGACGAGTCGTAGGCGCTGGCGAGTGGGCATGGAAATGGCGTCCCCGGCAGGAGTCGAACCTGCGACCTCAGGATTAGGAATCCTGCGCTCTATCCACCTGAGCTACGGGGACGCTGCGATCCCTTATACCACAACGCGCCGCGACAATCGGCGCCGGCGGCAAGGCTTGTCGGAATGGGAAATGGATGACCGGCGCGTCAGCGCCTGGGCGCGCCAAGGGGGAAGGAATAGTTCAGCAACAGCGTCTCGGTGCCGGGATTGGTGTCGCCGAGCGAGGCGTTCGACGAATGCGACACCGCGAGCCCCACCCGCGAGCGGTCGTCGAAGCGGTAGGCGAACTCGATCTGCGAGCGGAATTCGAGCCCGTGGCCGAGGTCGAGCTGGTCGGTCTTGCCGCGCCACCAGGTCGGCGCGAAGCTGGGGGTGACCACGACCCGGTTGCCGAAATAGACGTCGATGAGGATGCCGCCGCCGACGAAGCTCATGCCGTTGGAAACCCCGGCGGCGGTCAGGAACGGCTTGAAAATCCATAGCTTGTAATCGGAGCGGTAATCGAGTCGGAACTCGGCGCCGTCGTCCTTGCGGCGGTTGAAGTCGAACCACCCGGCGCCGATGGTCAGGAAAGCCGGGTCGTCGGCACGGGCCGGTGCCGGCGGCAACGCCGCCGCGGCCACGCCCAGCAAACCCAGGATAGCCAAACTTCCGCGCACGGCCTTGACGCTCCTCCCCGTCCGCCGCCTGCTGGCGGACACCCCGCATCTTAGGGAATGTCCGGCCGCATTCAAGACATTAGCGGCAGCCATCGAGGGCGGTTGCAGGCGCCGCTAGGCGGCCTTGATCACGCCTTTCAGGCGCTCCGTCGCCCGTACCAGCGCTTTCCGGATGCCTGGCTCCATGGCCGAATGGCCGGCGTCCGGCACGATCACGTATTCCGCCTCGGGCCAGGCGGCGGCCAGCCGGTCGG
>Ga0209399_10000621_pt1 | contig 20869 bp, 20 predicted proteins | sample OV2TP3_FD_184130 | JGI IMG/M metagenome (GOLD analysis project Ga0209399, IMG submission 184130) | Hot spring microbial communities from Beatty, Nevada to study Microbial Dark Matter (Phase II) - OV2 TP3 (SPAdes) (version 3) | ecosystem: Environmental > Aquatic > Thermal springs > Hot (42-90C) ... | reverse complement strand
TCCGGACTCGGTCAACAAAGACATGGCTGCTTCGCAGCCAGGACAGGCAGGAATGCCTGTCCTACCAACACGTCGTCGGGTCAGTCGCGGGGGCGGGGGGAGGCGGGGGCGTCGGTTTCGACGAAGACGGCGTTGTCGTTGCCGAGGTCACGGGCGGCGGGGGTGACGATGGTGCGCGGGGAAATGTAGATGCGCTCGGAGCGGTTCATGGCGGAGCGGACGTCGCTTTCGCTGACGAAGTCGGCGGCTTTGGGAACAGGCGGCGGTTCCCCCGCGCCCCCCGCACCCAAGCGCTCTGCTGATTGCGTGCTTCCCTCCCCGCTCCCCGAGACGCTTGAGTGCGGGGCTGACGCTTTGGGCACGCCCTTTTGAGCCAGGAAGCGCTCGACGACTTTGGCGATGACGGCGCGGTCGGGCGCGGCGATGGGGCCGGTGGGCTTCGCGGAGGTCGGCGTCCAGGTTCGTCCCGCCGACCCCGCACCCGAGCGCTCCGCTGACGCCGAAGCTGCGGCACTACTCCCCGAAGCGCTAGGGTGCCCCGACGTTATCGGGGCAGGCGGGGCAGGCGCCGGCGGCTTCGCAACGGGTGGCGGAGGTCCCGACCTTGTCGGGGCAGGCTGTGCAGCAACGGCCTGCGGGGCCAGCCGCTGGGGGAGATTCTCCGCCGGGCGCGACTCCCAGGCCACGCGCTTGAGGTTCATCAGGTGCATGGGGCTGATGTTGTCGGAAGTGATGTTGCCGCCGGGAGCGCCGCAGCCGAGCGTCATGGAAGGGAACAGGCGCGTGGTGGCGCCGACGGAGCCGAGCGAAGCGGGGGTGTTGACCATCACGCGGTAGGCGCGCACGCGCTGGCCGAACTCGCGGATGACGGAGTCGTTCTGCGAGTGGATGGCGATGGTGTGGCCCAGGCCGCCGAACTCGAGCAGGCGGTTCGCCTGCTCGATGCCCTCCTGCCAGTTCTTCACGGTGTAGAAGGCGAGGATGGGGGAAAGTTTTTCGCCGGAGAGCGGGTGGTCGCGGCCGACGCCGGAGAGCTCGGCGATGAGCACGCGGGTTTCGGGCGGGACTCGGAAGCCGGCGATTTCCGCCAGCACGGGCGCGCTGCGGCCGACGATTTTCGGGTTGGGGACGAAGGTGTCCGGGCGGATGACGACGCGGCCGAGGGTTTCGATCTCCTTGGCGTTGAGGAAGTAGGCGCCCTGCTCGCGCAGCTCCTGGAGCACGGCGGCGCGCACGGGCTCGTCGCAGATGATGGACTGCTCGGAGGAGCAGAGGGTGCCGTTGTCGAAAGTTTTTCCGGCGACCACGTCGGCGACCGCCTTGCGCAGGTTGGCGGTGCGCTCGATGTAGGCGGGCACGTTGCCGGGGCCGACGCCGAGGGCGGGCTTGCCGGAGCTGTAGGCGGCGCGGACCAGGCCGGTGCCGCCGGTGGCGAGAATGATGGCGACGCGGCGGTGGCGCATCAGCTCGTGCGTGGCCTGCGCGGTGACCTCGGTGAGGCAGCCAATGAGGCCTTCGGGGGCGCCGGCGGCGAGCGCGGCCTTGGTGAGCACGTCGGCGGCGGCGCAGATGCAACGCTTGGCGGTGGGGTGCGGGCTGAGCACGATGGCGTTGCGCGCTTTGAGCGAGATGAGGATTTTGTAAATCGCGGTCGAGGTGGGGTTGGTCGAAGGGATGATGGCGGCGACCACGCCGACGGGCTCGGCGACCTCGAGGATGGCGTTCTCGCGGTCCTCGCGGATGATGCCGACCGTTTTCATCGGGCGGATGGCGCGGTGGACGTCCTCGGCGGCGAGCTTGTTCTTGCGGACTTTGTCGGGGACGTTGCCGTAGCCGGTTTCTTCGACGGCGAGGCGGGCGAGCGGCTCGGCCTCGCGGCTGGCGGCGGCGGCCAGGGCGTCAATGACGGCGTCGATTTGGGCCTGCGAGAAGGTGGCCCAGCGCTTCTGCGCCTCGTAGGCGCGGGCGACGGTGTCGCGCACCTGCTGCAGCGATAGCAGGTCGCGGTCGTGGACTCTTTCCATGGGGTCTTTTACCGGAGGAGCGGAGGCTAGCACGACTGCCCACTCGGGTCAACGGTGGTAGCGCCGGCTTCCAGCCGGCTTTCGCCTCCGCCATCCCCTGCCGGCAAGATGCCGGCGCTACAAAACTTCAGAAGAGCAAGCCCTGGTTGGCGATGGCGACGTTGTTGCGGCAGGTGTTCTTGACCAGGTACATGGCCTCGTCGGAGAGGCGGATGAGCTCGGCCTTGGTCTTGGCGTCGGTGGGGTAGGAGGCCAGGCCGATGCTGGCGGTGACGTGGAGGCTGAGGCTTTCGTCGGTGAGGAAGCGGGCTTCGTTCAGGCGCTGGTAGATGCGCCGGGCGACGATCGAAGCGCCCTCGCGCCCGGTCTGCGGCAGCAGCACCACGAACTCGTCGCCGCCGTAGCGGAAGGCGAAGTCGACCAGGCGCAGGTTGGCGCGCAGCAGCTCGGCGATCTCGCGCAGCAGCTTCGAGCCGCGCAGGTGCCCGTAGGTGTCGTTGACTTCTTTGAAGTGGTCGAGGTCCATGAAAATCAAACTGAACTCGTAGTCGTAGCGGTTGGAGCGGTAGATTTCGGTGTCGAGCACAAAGTTCAGGTGGCGCACGTTATACAACGTCGTGCAGTCATCGGTGATGGTCAGCTCGTGGATGCGCTGCACGTGCATCGCATTTTCCATGGCGATGGCGGCGTAGTCGGCCATGGCCTGGAGCAGGTTCAAGTCGTTCTGGTCAAACTCGCGCTTGCCCATGTAGTTGATGATTTCGATGACGCCCAGCACCCGCTCCTTGCCGCGGATGGGCACGCAGATGATCGAGCGCGTGCGCATCTTGGTGACCTGGTCGATCTGGTTGAGGAAGCGCGGGTCCTTCGCGACTTCCGGCACGATGGTGGCCTTGCCCGACTTCGCCACCCAGCCCGCCACGCCTTCGCCCATCGGGATGCGCACGTCTTTGAGCTTGTCGGCCGCCTTGCCGGTGGCGATCTGGAAGAAAAGCTCGTGGGTCACCTCATCCACCAGCAGCAGCGACCAAGTGTCGGGCGAGAGCAGCTCCTGCACCTTCTCCATGATGGTCTTCAGCACCTGGTCGATTTGCAGCGTCGAGGTCAGCGCTTTGGCGATGTCGTGGACGATGGCGTAGCCGGCGGCGTGCGGCGAGAGCTCGCGGTAGCGCGCCAGCGCGGCGGAGCGCCCCGGCAGTTTGGCGCGTCGAGTTTTCGCCCGGCGCTCCTTGGTGGCGCGCCCGGCTTTGCGCGGAGGCATTGGAATCGGTGTCGCGCGGGACGGGCCGCCCGCCCCTCTTCGGGCGCCGGGTCCCGGGCTTCGCCATTATACAGCACGCCCTTCGCGCGGCGGCAACTCCCGTTTTTCCTACCTCTTTCCCATTGACACCCCGCGCGCAACGTGCCTATTATCGCGACGTTCCCTCTCCTCAGGCGGCAGGACGGGCATGGCGAGTTTTGGCGAAAACCTGCGGCGCGAGCGCGAGCTTCGCGGCATTACTCTGAACGAGCTCGCCAACTCCACCAAGGTCGGCGTGCGCCACCTCGAGGCGCTCGAGCGCAACCAGTTCCACCGCCTCCCCGGCGGCATCTTCAACCGCGGCTTCGTCCGCGCCATCGCCCGCTACATGAAGCTCGACGAAGATTTCTGGATGAGCGAGTACGCCCGCGCCGCCGGCGAGGAGCCCGAAGTCCTGGCGCGCTACGTCAAGCAGACGCCCCCGCCCGCCGCTGGCCATCGCCGCAGCGCCTGGAGCTTCGCCGCCCTGCTGGTGCTGTTCGCCGTCGGCGCCTACGTCGTCCACGACCTCCGCATGCGCCGCGCGGCGGAAGCCGCGCCCACTCAGGCGGCGCCGGCGCCCGCGGTCGCCCGCACTGCAGATTCGAGCTCGACCCCAACTGCACCGGTCCCTCTCGCGACGCCGCCTGCACCTGACCCGCTTTCCACCGCCCCGGCGGGAGAGACCGGAAGCGCGCAGCCGCCGGCGCCCTCCAGCGCCCCGCCCGAGGCCGCCGGGGAGCCCACCGACCTCCGCCTCCAGGTGGACGTGGTCGAAGAAGCCTGGGTCCGCGTCACCGTCGACGACGAGATGCGCTACGACGGCCGCGTCCAGCCCGGCCAGCCCCGCCGCTTCCGCGCCAGCCACCGCTTCGAAGTCTCCACCCGCAACGCCAGCGCCGTCGTCCTCACCCTCAACGGCGAGACCCTGCCGCCGCTCGGCCAGCCCGGCGAAGAGCGCACCGTCGTCCTCACCGCCCAGGACCTCAAACCCGCCCCGCGATAACTATGGCAGAGCCGCAAGAGCGAGCCCTGCTCGATTCCATCCGCAGCGGCCAGGCCTCCAGCAACGTCAAGCGCCAGGCCTCCCGCGGCGTCTTCCCCGTTTCCGCCGACGAGCTGCTGGAAATCCTCGTCGTCCTCACCGGCGACTCCGATCCCACCCTCAGCGAGGAAGCGAAGAAAACTCTAAGCGGCTGGACCACTGACAAAGTCGCCCCGCTGCTCGCCCAGCCCGACTGCTCCGCCGAAACCCTCGCCTGGTTCGCCGCTCAGCCCCTCGTCCCCGAGGTCTTGGCGACCGTCATTGCCGCTCACCCCAACGCCGATGACGCCGCCCTCGCCCCGCTCGCGCCGCGCCTCCTGCTCGTCCAACTCCAGCAAATCGCCGCCTCCGACGAGCGCCTCGACCTCCTCCCCGGCTTCCTCACCGCCTGCCTCCAGCGTCGCGACCTCCCCGCCGACCTCCGGCAGCGCTTCCAGCAGCGCCACGACAAACAGGCCGCCGAGCAGGCGGCGCTCGAAGAAGCCCTGGCCAAGGAAGAGGAAGCCGAGGCCAAAGCCCCCGAAGAAGAAAAGCGCGAGCGCGTCAGCCTTACTCAAAAGATCGCCCGCATGAACGTCTCCGAGCGCATCTCCGCCGCCCTCAAGGGCGACAAAGACACCCGCATGATCCTCGTCCGCGACCCCGCCAAGGTCGTCTTCCGCGCCGTCCTGCAATCGCCCAAGCTCTCCGACGCCGAGGTCGAGAACTTCGCCACCATGAAGAACGTCTCCGACGAAGTCCTCCGCACCATCGCCTCCAGCCGCAAGTTCATGAAGAACTACGTCATCGCCCGCAATCTGCTCAACAACCCCAAGACCCCCCTCGATGTCTCCCTCACCATCCTCAACCGCATGACCAACTCCGACCTCAACTTCCTCTCCAAGAACCGCAACATCCCCGAAACCCTCCGCACCATGGCCCTCAAACTCTTCAAGCAGCGCTCCGAAACCCGCTCCCCCGGCTAGCTTTTTCCTTGGTTGTCATTCTGAGTCGCTCCGAGCGAGGCCGAAGGCCGAGCGAAGGCGAGCGAAGAATCTCAGCCGACCCCCAAGCGCCGCCGAATTCATGGTGCCGCGTACAGATTAGGTTGTCATCCCGAGCGCAGTCCCGCCCTTTTGACGAAAAGGGCGGGACGTAGTCGAGGGACCTGCTTTGCTCAAGTTGTTGCTTGGCATCCTGCCTGCCGCAGGCAGGCCGCAGCGCGCAGGTGGGCCCTCCGAAACCCGCAAACCCGGCCAGCCTTTCGGAAGGGCGGGGGTTTCAACCCCGCCGTAGGCAAGCAATAGAACTCCGGGCTTTAGCCCCTGAAGCCGGGCGGCCCTGCCCGAGGACTTGTCCCGCTTGTCCCGAGCGCAGCCGAGGGAAGCCGCCCGGTCGAGGCCGCAGGCCGAGCCCAGGATGAGCGAAGAATCTCAGGTGTGAGCTAGGTTCGGGTGAACGATGGAGTCGAAGGGTGCGCCTCTGCGGCGAGCTTGTTCTATGTACTGCGTACTCTGTACCACGTACCGCCCTTTCGAATCTGAGATTTCAAATTTGAGATTCTCGTCCCCGCTTACCGCCCCTTCAGCGTCTCCCGCACCGCCGCCGCAAACCCCTCCGCCCGCCGCAGCACCTCCCGCTCCTCCACCGTCCTCACCCGCCCGCGCTCGAACACCACCCGCCCGTTCACCACCGTCGTCTCGACGTCCGACGCCTTCAACGAATACACAATCTGCGAATACACATCATAGAAGGGCACCGCGTGCGCCGCGTCCCGCCGCACCACAATCAAGTCCGCCCGCTTCCCCGCCTCCAGCGACCCAATCTCTTTCTCCAAGCGCAGCGCCCGCGCCCCCTCGATCGTCGCCAGCGCCAGCGCTTCCGCCGCCTTCAGCGCCTGCGGGTCATCCGAAGTAATCTTCTGCAGCTTCGCCGCCAGGTCCATCTCCTCCCACAGGTTGAAGTCGTTGTTGCTCCCCGCCGGCCCGTCCGTCCCCAACCCCACCGCCACGCCCGCCGCCCGCAGCTCGGTCACCGGCGAAACGCCGCTCGCCAGCATCATGTTGCTCGAAGGGTTGTGCGCGCACGCCACGCCTTTCTCCGCCAGCAGCTTCCGGTCCGCCGGCTTCACGAAGACGCAGTGCGCCCCCAGCGTGGGGACGTCGAACACGCCCAGCCCGGCCAGGTACTCCACCGGCGTCTTCCCCGTCTTCTTCCGGCTCTCCTCCATCTCTGTCATCGTCTCGGCCAGATGGATCAGCAGCGGCGCGCCCGTCCGCCGCGCCAGCGCCGCCGACTCCCGCAGCGTCTCCGCCGAGCAGGTGTAGGCCGAGTGGGGCGCCACCGCCGGCGTCACCAGCGCGTGCCCCTGCCAGCGCCGGATGAACTCCTCGGTGTACCGCAGCCCGTCGGCCGGCGTCTTCGAATCCGGCGTGGGAAAGTCGAGCACGGTCTCTCCCGCCACCACCCGGATGCCCGCCTGCTCCGCCGCCCGCGCCACCTCATCCTCGTGGTAGTACATATCCACAAACGTCGTCGTCCCCCCGCGCAGCATCTCCACCGCCGCCAGCAGCGTCCCCCAGTAGACAAACTCCGGCGTCGAGTGCTTCGCCTCCAGCGGGAAGATGTAGTTCCGCAGCCAGTCGTCCAGCGCCTTGTCGTCCGCCACCCCGCGGTACAAGCTCATTGCCGCGTGCGTGTGCGTGTTGATGAGCCCCGGCAAAATTAGTTTGCCCTCGGCTCGAATCCGCCGCCGCGCGCGAAAACTCCTCTCCACCTCCGCCGCCGGCCCCACGGCCACGATGCGCTCGCCCCGGATGGCCACTGCCCCGTTCTCGATGACCCGCCGCTCCCCGTCCATCGCCACCACCGTCCCCCCGGTGACGATGAGGTCCACCCGCTCCCTCTCCGCCGCCCCCACTCCCGGCGCAAACAACACGACCAAGATGAGGATGACAACGAACCTGAGCTTCATTCTTTCTCGCCTCCGACCGACCGCAGTAGGACAGGCATTCTTGCCTGTCTTGCTTGTCCTGAGCGAAGTCGAAGGAGCCGCGTAGCGGCCATTCCTCTATCTGTGTTCATCCGTGTTTATCCGTGGTTCCCTGTAGCTGTCTATTGTCAAAAGGCACCGGCAGCAACTCCCTCATCCGGTGCACCTCCGCCTTGCCCTTCAGGTTGGCCAGGATGACTTCGCAGTCCCCGCAGAACTCCCAGAGTATCTGCCGGCAGGCCCCACAGGGCGCCGTCAACCGCGCCGTGTCCGCCACCACCGCTATCCGCTTGAACCGCCGCTCGCCCTCCGACACCGCCTTGAAGATCGCCACTCGCTCCGCGCACAGCGTCAGCCCGTAGCTGGCGTTCTCGATGTTGCACCCGAGGTAGACCTTCCCCCGCGCCGTCTCCAGCGCCGCGCCCACCTTGAACTTCGAATGCGGCGCCACCGCCTTCCCCCGCGCCCTCCTCGCCGCCGCCACCAATCTCCTCTGCGCCCCCGTCATCTCCCCTCCCCTGCCTTTGCTTGTCATCTCGAGCGACCCCGCCCGTTCTTGTCAAACACCGAATGCACGGCTTCGGTGTACTGCGGGACGGGCGGGGGAGTCGAGGGATCTGCTTGTCCTCTTATCCGTGTTCATCCGTGTTAATCCGTGGTTCCCTACTCCTTGGCGAGCTCCGGAATCAACGCCGCCAGGAACCCGCTGAACTCCTTCCCCACCCGCTCCCCCGCCTCCAGCACTTCATCATGACTGAGCTTTCCCTTCGCCAGCCCCGCGGCCATGTTGGTCACGCAGGAAATCCCCAGCACCCGCATCCCCATGTGGTTGGCGGCGATAACTTCCGGCACCGTGGACATCCCCACCGCGTCCGCCCCCAGCCGTCCCAGCATCCGGATTTCCGCCGGTGTCTCATAGCTCGGCCCGTGCACCGCGGCGTAGACGCCTTCGTAGAGCTTCAGCTTCACTCTTCGCGCCACCTTCTTCGCCGTCTCGCGCAACTTCTTCGAATACGCCTCCGTCATATCCGGGAAGCGCACCCCGAACTCCTCTTCGTTCGGCCCCGCCAGCGGGTTCGCCCCCATCAGATTGAGGTGGTCGGTGATAAGCATCAACCCGCGCGCCTGCAGCTTCCGGCTGATGCCTCCGGCGGCGTTGGTCACGATGAGCGTCTTCACCCCCAGCAGCTTCAGCACCCGCACCGGAAACACCACCTGCTGAATCGGGTAGCCTTCATAGTAGTGGGCGCGCCCTTGCATCGCTGCCACCGCCACGCCGCCGCACGTCCCCACTACCAGCCGCCCTGCATGCCCCACCGCCGTCGACACCGGAAAGTGCGGGATGTACTGGTATTTAACGATGGTCGTGTCCTTGAGCGCGTCGGCGAACGCTCCCAGCCCCGACCCCAGGATCAACCCAATGCGCGGCCGCAGCTTCGTCCGCCCCTCGACGAACCGTGCCGCCTCTCTCGCCTTCCCGTACTCGCTCACCCGCTCGCTCCTACAGCAGGATGCCCGCAATCGACGCCGACATGAAATTCGCCATCGTCGCCGCCAGCATCGCCTTCAACCCCAGCCGCGCCAGGTCGCCCCGCCGCTCCGGCGCCAGCGCCCCGATGCCGCCGATCTGGATCCCGATCGAGCTCAGGTTGGCGAAGCCGCACAGCGCGAACGACGCAATCGCCACCGAGCGCGGGTCGAGCGACTCCTTCACCGTCGCCAGCTCGCTGAAGGCCACGATCTCGTTGGTCACCATCCGCAGCCCCATCAGCCCGCCCACCTGCGAGGCGTCCTGCCACGGCACCCCCATCAGCCACGCAATCGGGCTGAAGAACCAGCCCACCAGCTCCTGCAGCGTCCCCGGGAAGTACGGGAAGCCGTAGGCCGCGAAGCCCGTGTGCGCCGCGCCGAACAGCGCGTTTACCAGCGCCAGCAGCGCCAGGAACGCCACCAGCATCGCCGCCACGTTCACCGCCAGCCCCAGCCCGTCGGTCGTCCCCCGCGCCGCCGCCCCCAGCACGTTCGGATCCTGCCGCTCCACCTCCAGCTTCACCGTCCCCGCCGTCAGCGGCGACTCCGTCTCCGGCACGAACATCTTCGACAGCATCACCGCCGCCGGCGCCGCCATCACCACCGCCATCAGCAGGTGTCGTGGGTCGATCCCCACCCGGATGTAGGCCCCCAGGATGGCCCCCGACACCGTGGCGAACCCCGCCGTCATCACCGTCATCAGCTCCGACTGCGTGAGCTTGTTGATGTAGGGCCGGATGGTCAGCGGCGACTCCGTCTGCCCCATGAAGATGCTCGCCGCCGCGTTCAGCGATTCCGCCCCGCTCGTCCCCATCACCTTCGTCATCACAATGGCCAGCGCCCGGATGATGGCCTGCATGATGCCGTAGTGGTAGAGGATGGCGAACAGCGCCGCGATGAAGATGATGGTCGGCAGCACCTGAAAGGCGAAGTAGAACGGGTCCTGCGGCGTCGCCTGGCCCCCCAGGCTGCCGAACAGGAACCGCGAGCCGTACTCCGACAGACGCAGCAGGCTGTCCACCGCTCCGGCCGCCACCTGGATGGCCGCCCGCCCCCACTCCGTCTTCAGCACCAGCACGGCGAAGAGGAACTGCAGTCCCAGCCCCCAGGCCACCGTCTTGCCGCGGATGGCCCGCCGGTTGGTCGACACCGCGTAGGCGATTCCCAGCATCACCACGATTCCCACCAGTCCCATCAAGCGTCCCATCGTTCTCCTCCCGGCACCGTTTTCGAAGAATTCCCGCTACCGCTTCCCGCTTGTCATCCTGAGCGAAGCGAAGGATCTCAGCAAAATTCCCGGCTACCCATCACCCATCGTCTCGCTGCTCTACGTCAGCGTCTTGTGGATGAGCGGCGCGGGCGACGCCGGCGCGCACGCCTCCACGCGAAAGGCCCCTTCCAGCCACCGCCGGCACTCCGGCAGCTTCTCCGCCCGGTTGTAGTGAATCGTCACCAGCGACTCGCCCGCCTCCACCCGCTCGCCCGCTTTCTTGCGAACCGTGAACCCGACCGCCGGGTCCACCGTGTCGTCCACCTTCTCCCGGCCCGCCCCCAGCGCCATCCCCGCCCAGCCGATGCGCTCGGTCTGGATGCTGGTGATGAACCCGCCCTCGCGGGCGATGAATTCTTCGGTGTGCTGCGCCTGCGGCAGGCGCCCGGGGTCGTCCACCACCGCCGGGTCGCCGCCCTGCGCCACCACAATCTCCTTGAACTTCTTCGCCGCCGCCCCGGTTTCAATCAGCGTGTCGTAGAGCCCCCGGCCTTCTTCGATCCGTTCTGCCTTGTCCCCCAGCACCAGCATCCACGCCGCCAGCTCCCGGCACAGGTCAATGAAGTCGTCCGGCCCGCGCCCGTGCAGCGCCGCGATGGCCTCCGCAGTCTCGAGCGCGTTCCCCACCGTGCGGCCCAGCGGCTGGTCCATGTTGGTCAGCAGCGCCACCGTCTTCTTCCCCATGCGCGTGGCGATGCCCTTGAGCGACACCGCCAGCGCCGTCGCGCTCTCCAAATCCTTCATGAACGCTCCCGAGCCCACCTTGACGTCCAGCACCAGGGCGTCAATCCCTTCCGCCAGCTTCTTGCTCAGGATGGAGCTGGTGATGAGCGGCACGCTCGGGATGGTCCCGGTCACGTCCCGCAGCGCGTAGAACTCCCGGTCGGCCGGGGCAATCTCTTCCGTCTGCCCGATGAGCCCGCAGCCCACCTCGCGCAGCAGACGGCGGAACTCCGCCAGCGAAACGCCCACGTTGAACCCGGGGATGGCTTCGAGCTTGTCCAGCGTGCCGCCGGTGTGGCCGAGGCCGCGCCCGGAGATCATCGGCACCACCACGCCCGCCGCCGCCACCACCGGCGCGACGACCAGCGAAGTCTTGTCGCCCACGCCTCCGGTGGAGTGCTTGTCCACCTTGACGCCGGGCAGCTCGGAAAGGTCGAGCACTTCCCCCGACCGCATCATGGCTTCGGTCAGGTGCGCGGTCTCCTCCGCCGTCATCCCCTGGAAGTAGACCGCCATCAGCAGCGCCGCCGTCTGGTACTCCGGCACGACGCCGCGCGTGTGCTCTTGGACAAAGAAAAAGATTTCGTCGCGGGAAAGGGTGCCGCCGTCGCGTTTCTTGCGGATGAGCTCGCCGACGTTCATTCGCGTCCGGCCGCGAGCTCAGGGGAGCGAGCCGTTGGCCTTCTCGAGCCGCAGCACGGGGATTTCCGCCGGGCAGCGCAGCCGCAGCGGCACCACCACCGTGCCGATGCCCCGGCTGATGTAAATCTGCGTGTCGCCCGCCTGGTCCCAGCCGTGCCGGAAGCGCATCGGGACGCGCAGCCCGCGCCGGTGGAGCGCCTTGCGCACCCGCGGCAAATCCATCTGCCCGCCGTGCGTGTGCCCCGAGAGCACCAGGTCGACCCCGCACGCCGCCGCCCAGGGCAGCACCGCCGGGTTGTGCGAGAGCAGCACCGTGCAGGGAATCTCTTCCGCCCCGCGCAGTGCCGCGCGCACGTCGGCTTCGCCGTAGCCCAGGTCGTCCACGCCCGCCACCGCCACCGCCGAGCCGTTCCGCCGCAGCACCGCGTGGCGGTTGCGCAGCACCTCGATGCCGTTCGTCTCCAGCGCTCCCGCCACCTTGTCGGCGCCGACGCGGTAGTCGTGGTTGCCGAGTACGGCAAAGACGCCCAGCCGCGCCCGCAGCCGGCTCACCGCCTCGGCCACCGGCCAGATGTAGTTGGGCGAGTTCGAAACGAAGTCCCCGGTCAGGGCCACCACGTCCGGCTGCAATCCGTTCGCCAGCTCCACCGCCCGCTCCACCTGCTCCAGCGGCATGTAGAGCCCGTGGTGGATGTCGCTCAACTGGACGACGCGCAGCCCGCTGAAGTCATCCGGCAGCCGCGCCAGCGCAATCGGCTGGTGGGTGACGTGAAGCTGGTGGCGCCGCCGGGATTGTCGGCCTCGGAATCGCATCAGGGCGCTGCGAAGTCTGGTTGTGGGGCGCAAAGCCGTTTCAATCTACCACCCGGTTTTGCCCATGTAAAGCTGAAGCTTGTCATTCTGAGCCCGCCGCGGCGGGCGAAGAATCTCAGGTGCGAACGCAACGACCGCTGCTGACTACAGCGTCGACCGCTCCCCCGCCTGGGCGGCGATCTCCGCAAACACCTGCTGCATCTCGGGGTGAATCACGCCGTTCGAGGCCGCCAGCTCTTCTCCGCCCAGCTTGTACGGCATCCCCTGAAAGTCGGTCGCCACGCCCCCGGCCTCGCGCACCAGCAGCACGCCCGCCGCCGTGTCCCACGGCTTGAGGTTGAACTCCCAGAAGCCGTCGAAGCGTCCCGCCGCCACTGAGCACAGGTCGAGCGCCGCCGAGCCCGCCCGCCGCACCCCGTGCGACATCAAGGTGAAGCGGTGGTAATAGTGGATGTTCGGGCTCGAGTGCCGCTTGCGCGCCGGAAATCCCGTCCCCAGCAAGCTCTCCGCCAGCCGTTCGGTCCGGCTGACGCGAATCCGCCGCTGGTTCAGCCACGCCCCTTCGCCTTGTGTCGCGTAAAAGGTCTCGCCGCGCATCGGGTCGTGCACCACCCCGACCACGATGTCGTCGCCGCTCACCAAAGCGATCGAAACGCAGAACACCGGAAAGCCGTGGGCGAAGTTCGTGGTCCCGTCCAGCGGGTCGACGTACCAGCAGAACTCCGAGTTGGCCTCGCGCCCGCTGCCTTCCTCGGCCACGATGGCGTGACTGGGAAAGGCCGTGTGCAGCTTCTCAACAATCAACTCCTCCGCCCGCCGGTCGGCCGCCGTTACGATGTCCACTCCGCCCTTGTACTCAATCTCCGGCCGTCCGCCGTGGCGGACGAACTCGTCCACCAGCAGCGCGCCCGCCTGCTCGGCCGCCTCCCGCGCCACTTGCAGGTAGCGGTTCATTTCCGCCGCGTCCCTTCGACGAAGTAACCTTTGCGGTGCCGCACCGTGTAGTCGCTCTCCTTCACCCGCACGGCAATCTCGCGGTACTCGGCCCGCAGCGGCGGCGGCGCCGGCTCGTAGCCGATGAGGTACTGCGTGCGCAGGAATTCATCCAGCTCGGCGAAGAAGCGGTCCATCTCCTGCGGCCGCGAGGGAAAGTAGACCCGCCCGCCCGTCAGCTCCGCCAGGCTCATCAGCGCATGCTCGCCGCGCACGCTGCGCCCGCTCTCGCTGGCGATGGGCCGCACCACCAGCGCAAACACAGAGGCTTCGGCCTCCTGGAGCGCCCGCAATGCGGCGTGGAAATCCGCCTGGCTGGTGGTGTCGTTGCCGTCGCTGATGACCACCAGCACCCGCCGGCCTTCCTGCTCGCGCAGCCGCGCGGAGGCTTCGACGATGGCGTCGTAGAGCGCCGTCCCCGCTTTGACCTTGATGGTGGCGAGCCCGATCTCCAGCGTCCGGGCGCTGTTGGAGAAATCCGCCAGCAGCCGCACCCCGCCGGAGAACTCGTAGAGCGCCGCCGAGTCCTGCGGCCGCAGCGCCCCCCGGATGAACTGGGAAATGGCCTTCTTCTCCGCCTCCAGCTCGGCGAAGGTGCTGAGGCTCGCATCCACCATCAGCGCCATGCGCAGCGGCAGCGCGGTTGCCCTCTCGAACACGCGGATGGGCCGTGCCTGGCCGTTCTCCAGCACCTCGAACGCCTCCTGCCCCAGGTCGTTCACCGCTTTCCCCTGAGCGTTGGTCACGCTCGCCGGCACGAGCACGAGCTGAACGCCCACGCGGTAGCGGAAGCTGTCCTCCACCGGGGGCGGCGGAAGCTGCGCCTGCGCCGCCGCGCGGCCAATCAGAAGAAAAGCAAGGAGGAGAGAGACGCGCCTAGAAGCTGTCGCGAAACCTCCAGCAAGGCGGGTCAGGGCTTCTCGGAGCGCAGCGGAGACCCCGCGCATTCTGCGGGGAGCCCTGACATAAGAGCGCTGCAAGAAAACAGGGGCTTTAGCCCCTGAGGTCAGGGTCTTGAAATTAGTTCTAATCACGGTTTCTGCCGAACCGGCTCGGAGGTCGCGGATGAAGGTATCTCGCCCTCGGCCCACACGGCTCCGTCGGCGAAGTACTCCTTCTTCCAGATGGGGACGGTGCGCTTGAGGGTGTCGATGGCCCAGCGGCAGGCCTCGAAGGCCGCGGCGCGGTGGGCGGAGCTGACGGCGATGAGCACGCTGGTCTCGCCGATTTCCAGCCGCCCCAGCCGGTGCACTATTGCCACGCGGTCGATGGGGAACTTGTCCCGCATTTCGGCGGCAATCTCCTTCATCTTCCCGAGCGCCATCGGCTCGTAGGCCTCGTAGTCTAGATACAAAGTTTCCTTGCCGTGCGAGTGATTTCGCGCAATTCCTTCGAACACCACGACGGCGCCGTCGCGCGGCGCCTTCACCGCCGCCGTCAACTCCTCGCGCGCAATCGGCGCCCGCGTCAACTCCACGATGTCCGCCTCGCCCCCGCCGCTCACCGGAGGAATGAACGCCACCTCATCGCCCCCGCTCAGCGGGGCCGCGGCGTCGGCGTACTCCTCGTTCACCGCCACCGCCAGGCTGGGCCGGAACTCCCCCAGGCGCGGCACCTTCTTTTGGTAGTGAGACAACAGGTCGCCCACGCACGCCCCCCCGGGGAGCTCCACACTCTCTTCAGAGGCGCCCACCAGCTCGCGCAGTTGCCCGAAGAAAAGAACCTTGACCCGCATGTTTTGGCTCAGAAACTCAGCTTAGCACCCCGCCCTCCCCTTCGCAATCCGCCGGTAGCGGCGACGAACGCGCCCAGCCCGAGAGGGCCGCGTTCGTCGTCGGCCCCTTACCTTCGCAGAAAGACCGACGACGAAGGCCGCCCGGCTTGGTGCCGGGCAACGGCGCCTTCGTCGCCGCTACCAATCACTCCCCTCGCTTCGCAATCCACAGCCTGTGTTTTCATTCTGTGACCCGACGAAGTCGGAGGCGAAGAATCTCACCTGAGATCCTTCGCTTCGCTCAGGATGACAACCGCTCTAGAATGATAGCTGGCGATGAAGACCATCCTCGTCGTCGGGCGCGACTGGAAGTTCCGCGCGCTGCTGCGCGCGCAGCTTCGCGAAGAGGGCTACAACGCCCTCGGCTTCGAAACCCTTCAGCACGCAGAAAGCGAAATCACTGACGCCGCCGCGCTCCTCTTCGACACCACCGACGCTCCGCCCACCGACTGGCAGCCCGCCCTCGAACGGCTGGCGGCTGCTCTGCCGATTATTGTCGTCGCTGGAACCAGCGAGGAAGTAACCGTCCCCTCCGCGCGGATCCTGCGGCGACCCATCAGCCTGGGCGACATCATTGCGGAGGCGAAGGAGTTGACCTCCGGGCGCTAGGGAGCGGACCGGCGCGGCGCTTCGATCCCTTGACGTTCAACCCCGTGGCTCCTGCCACGGCGGTTCCCAGCGGCGGGAGCCGCTGGGCTGAACAGAACCTGATAGACTGCCTGTCGCTCACACCTTTTGCCGGCGCTCGCGCTTTGCTGATAGACTACTCGGCCCCGCGTTCCTTGGGCCTGAACAAAGTGAACCCGTCCAAACCGAACGGTGAACCTCTCTACCCCGACGACATCGCGCCGCCTCCAGTAGTCCCGGCGGCGCCGCCGCTGCTGCCGGGCCTGCCCGCGCGCCTCTTCGCCCCGCAAACCGGCATACTGCGGGCGCTGCGCCACCGCAACTACCGACTTTTCTGGACCGGCAACTTCCTCTCCAACATCGGCACCTGGATGCACCAGGTGGCACTGGGCTGGCTGGTGCTGGAGATGACCAACTCGCCCTTCCTGCTCGGCCTGGTGGGCTTCGCGCAGTTCGCCCCCGCGCTCATCTTCTCGCTCCCCGGCGGGGTCGTGGCCGACCGCGTCAACCGCCGCACCTGGCTGCTGGCCACCCACTCCGCCATGCTGGCGGTGGCGCTGGCGATTGCCGTGCTGACCTCGCTCGGCCTCATCACCTACCCGCAGATTGTCGGCCTCGCCTTCCTGCTCGGCACCGCCAGCGCCGTGAACGCCCCCGCCTACCAGGCCATGGTGCGCGACCTCTCCAGCCGCGAGGATGTCCTGAACGCCATCGCTCTCAACTCCATGCAGTTCAACCTCTCGCGCTTCATCGGGCCTTCCATCGCCGGCATCCTGGTGACCACGGTCGGGCTGGCCGTCTGCTTCTACGCCAACGCCGCCAGCTTCCTGGCGCCGCTCATCGCCCTGGCGCTGGTTTACTACCGCCCGGCGCCCGCCACCGCCACCGGCTCGATGGCGGCCGGGCTCGCCGACGGCTTCCGCTACCTGCGCGGCCACAAACAGATTTCTCTCCTGGTCAGCCTGGTGGCCCTGGTCAGTCTGTTCGGGCTGCCCTACCTCATCTTCCTGCCCGTGTTCGCTCGCGACGTCCTCGAGGTCGGCGCCCGCGGCCTCGGCTACATGACCTCCGCCAGCGGCGGCGGCGCCCTGCTGGGGGCGCTGGTGCTGGCCACCTGGCCGGCGCATCGCCGCCGCGGGCCTCTGGTGCTGGGCGGGACGCTGGTGTTCTTCACCGGCGTGCTGGTGGTCGCGCTGTCTGAGCATTTCTACCTGACGATTGCCGCGCTGGTGGTGACCGGCGGCGCCATGGTCTGCTCGGTGGCCACCGTCAACAGTCTCATCCAGACCCTGGTGCCCGACGACGTGCGCGGGCGCGTGCTGAGCTGGCACACCATGGCCTACCTCGGCTTCAGTCCCGTCGGCAGCCTGCTGGTGGGGACGCTGGCGGACACCTGGGGGACTCCGGCGGCGCTGGCGCTCTCCGCCGCCGGGCCGCTGGTGCTCGTCGCCGCCCTGCTGCTCTTCGTCCCCTGGCTGAGACACTTGCAATAAGCACGGAAACGGCGAAAATAGAAATCAGAAAAGAGAAAAGAGGCGGACATGGAAGAGACCAAGACTCAGGAAGCCAAGGACGAAAAGCCCGAAGGGCCGGTTATCCACCGCGTCTGCGAGGGCTGCAACAACATGTTCGCCACCCACCCCGGGAGCAAAGAGCTCCGCTGCCACAAGTGCAAGAAAGAATAGTTCTCAGCTATCAGTTCTCAGTTTTCAGCTCAGCCGTGGCCGTTGCGGGCTTGGACTGACTGCGCCGCGCGGAGGCGGCCCAGGCGTTCTTCAGCATCCGGTCGAGTTGCTTGACCTCGGCCTCCAGCATCTCTTTGTCCTCGGTCAGCAACTTCGCGTTGGTCTCGCACGCCGCCAGCGCGCTTTGCGTCTGCTGCAGCTCGCTCCCCCGCGCTTCCAGCGCGCTCGCCTGCCCCGGCCGCACCTGGAAGAACCACAGGCCCAGCCACAGCAGCGTCGCCGCCGCGAACCCGACCCCGAGCATCACCGCCAGCTCGCTCGTCCAGGTCTTCGAGCTCGATACGTAGTTGTAGGTGTGCGTGGCCATGACACAGTCCTCCCGCTGACTGCGCAGCCTACGCAAACCCCGCCGCGCCGCCAACTGGCCGCAAGGACAGTTTTGGTACAGTCAATCGCCCGCACCCGGGAATAGGAGGAAAGTCCTAGTGACGTTCCAACTTTGTGCCCCAGGCAGAGTCGAGCGTTGGTTTCAGAACTATGGGCTGAACCCGAGGCCAACGCTGGTGTAAAAAGTTGGAAACGGCACTACAGGACTTTGATGGCCATCATCACGCGGTCGTCGTGGTGGATGCCCTCGCGGTGGAACTCGGTGACCTCGGCGCACACGGTGTCGACAATCTTCTGCGCCGCGCCCCCGCGCTGCGCCTGGGCCACCTTGACCATGCCCTCGGACTCGAACTGGTCCCCGGCGGCGTTGTCGGCTTCGGTGATGCCGTCGGTGCAGGCCAGCAGCACGTCCCCGGCTTTCAGCTCCAGCGACCCGCGCGTGTAGCGCGACTGCGGGAAGAGCCCGATGGGCAGGCCGCCGGCCCCGAGCGTCACCGGATCACCTTCGGCTCGCACCACCGCCGGCGGCACGTGCCCGGCGTTGACGTAGTGCAGCGCCCGCGTGGGGAGATGGATCAACCCGAGGAAAATCGTCAGGAACTTGCGCGAGCGCGCGCTAGCCAGGATGCTTTCGTTCAGCGTGAACATGATGCCTTCGAGCGAGTGCACGTGGCTGACCACTGCGCGCAGCGTGGCCTGCAGGTTCGACATGATGAGCGCCGAGGCCACACCCTTGCCCTCGACGTCGGCCACCACCACCAGCAGGTTGTCCTCGGAGAGGCGCAGGAAGTCGTAGTAGTCGCCGCCCACCTGCAGCGAGCTGTCGTGCCGCACCGCGATTTCCAGCCCTTCCACCACCGGCGGCGCCTCCGGCAGCAGCGCCTGCTGGATGCCGCGCGCCAGCGTCAGCTCGCGCTCCATCTTCTGCCGCTCCAGCGACTCGCGGTGCAGCCGCGCGTTCTCCAGCGCCACGGCGAAATGCACTGACAGGCTTGCGAGGAACTCGAGGTCGTCGCGCGTGAAGCCGCCGTCGGCTTTGTTGAGCAGTTGCAGCACGCCGACGATCTTCCCGTCGCGGTCTTGGATGGGCACGCACAATAGGCTGCGGGTGCGGTAGCCGAAGCGGAGGTCGAACTCGCGGTCGAAGCGCGCGTCGGCGTAGGCGTCGGTCAAGTTGACTTCTTCGCCGCTCTCCGCCACTGCCCCGGCGATGCCCTTGCCCATCGGCAGCCGGATCTCCCGCTGCTCCAGCCCCTGCGCCACCAGCGACCAGAGCTCTTTCTTCTCGCGGTCGATCAGAAACACGGTCCCGCGGTCGGCCCCCGTGTTGCGCGTCGCCAGGTTCAGGATGATGCCGATGAGCTCCGGCAGGTCCAGCGTCGAGTTGAGAACCTTGTTGGCCTCGACCAGGAAGCTCAGCCGGTCGATGGTCTGCTGCTGCTGCTCGAGCTGCCGCCGCGCCTCGTCGAGAGTCGCCGGGCGCGCCGGCGCTTCGGGCTTCGGCTTCGCGGCTGTGGACTTCCGATTCGCCACCGGCGAGCGCCTCCCATAGTTGCCGAACGCGCTGGGTGGCGGCTATAGTAACAGACCCTTCGGAAAGGAAACAGCGGAGACTCGGCGATGAGCGAACACTTCCAGCGCGGCGTCGAGTTCCTCCAGCAGGGCCAGCTCGCCGACGCCCGCGCCTCCTTCGAAGCCGCGGTCGCGGAGCAGCCCGACTGGGTGCTGGCCCGCATCAACCTCGCCGTCGCCTGCCTCGAGCTCGGCCACCTCGACGCCGCCCAGGCCGCGCTCGAGCGCGCCCGCCAGCTCGCGCCGGAAAGCGAGGACGTGCACTACAACCTCGGCGTGGTCTACGAAAAGCAGAAGCGCTTCGACGACGCCCAGGCGGCCTACGAGAAAGCCGTCTCGCTCCGCCCCACCGTCCCCGAAACCCGCTGCAACCTGGGAAACATCTATCGAGAGAAAGGCTGGCTCGACCGCGCCATCGAGCAGTACCGCGCTGCCGTTGACCTCAAGCCTCACCTCGCCGTGGCCCACAACAACCTGGCCGTTACCTACGCCATGGCCAAGGACTTTCCTTCCGCCGCCCATCACACCCAGATTGCCCAGGCGCTCGGTTACCCCGTCCACCCCGAATTCGTCAGCCACTTACGCGGCGAGCTGGCGAAGCTAAAGAACGAAGGCCAGCGATAACCCCTTTACAGTCACAAGCGGATTCCTCCGCCGCCCGTTCCAGGCAACGGGCGGCGTCGGAATGACAGGTTGCTTGGGCGACTACGGCGTAGTGGGTTGGCCGACCGGAGGGAACTTCTCGCTCATCCACTTCTGCCACGCCGGGTCATGCTGGGCGGCGGCGGCCGCGGCGCGCTCGCCGTAAAGGTAGAAGGTCATCGCCACCATCACCGGGCCGCCGCAGGCAAACGCTCCGAGTGCGGCGACACCCGGCGCGGGCTGCTCCAGCCGGAGCAACATGTCCCGTGGAACCTCCGAGACATACTCAACCACTCCGACGAACGGCGGGACGCCGGCAGGCGCGTTGCGGCGCTGACCTGCCGCGGCGCCCGCCAAGCCGAGCGAACCCACCAGCCTCTCCCAAGCCTTCGACTCCGACTCGGATGCAACCGCCATCAGCCGAATAGTCGAACAAGGCAGTCCCCGGAAGTGCGTGAGATACAGCCGCAGGGTGCGGAAGAAGCCCGGCCAGCCGGACTCGGTGCCCTCGAGTTGGCCGTCCCAGTCATCGGTTTCGGCAAACAGGCTGTGCACCACGCGCACCACGCAGGTGCCCCCGGCGCGGGCTTCCACCGTCCACTCGGTGGCCACCGGCGGGGAGTTCGGCCCCCAGTCGCTGCTTTCCGCCGCGAAGCGGCGCGGCGGCTCCCACGCGGTCATCTTCGCCACTGAGCGCATTCCGGGACCGAAATCCAAAGTTACCGTACCGGCGCGCTCGTCCACCTCGGTGGGAACGAACCACGACGACACTCCCGGGCCGGTGGCGATGGCCCGCCAGACTTCTTCCGGGGTTCCGGGGACTTCGACTTCCACCTGGACGGACCGGCGTCCGTTGGGCTCTTTCTTCACGCTCATGACATCTCCTTATCGG
>Ga0209399_10000618_pt1 | contig 20907 bp, 19 predicted proteins | sample OV2TP3_FD_184130 | JGI IMG/M metagenome (GOLD analysis project Ga0209399, IMG submission 184130) | Hot spring microbial communities from Beatty, Nevada to study Microbial Dark Matter (Phase II) - OV2 TP3 (SPAdes) (version 3) | ecosystem: Environmental > Aquatic > Thermal springs > Hot (42-90C) ... | reverse complement strand
GTTGTCGACCAGCGCCCGGCGGCCGGGCCGGAGCTTGTGGCCGCGGCGGCGGCCGAACCAGTGAAGACGGTTGTCCGGGTCGCCGGCGCGGCTCAATGGGCCCCGAACGCCGAGCGCAGGTCGCCGACGAGGTCGGTGCGCTCCCACGAGAACCCGCCGTCGGCCTCGGGCGGCCGGCCGAAATGTCCGTAGGCCGCGGTGCGCGCGTAGATCGGCCGGCTGAGGCCGAGGTGCTCGCGGATGCCGCGCGGCGACAGGTCGACCATTTCCTGCAGCACCTTAGACAATTTCTCCTCGTCGACCGTGCCGGCGCCGTGGGTGTCGATGTAGACGCTGAGCGGCTTGGCGACGCCGATGGCGTAAGCGACCTGGATGGTGCAGCGATCGGCGAGGCCGGCGGCGACCACGTTCTTGGCGAGGTATCGCGCCATGTAGGCGGCCGAGCGGTCGACCTTGGTCGGATCCTTGCCGGAGAACGCGCCGCCGCCGTGCGGCGCGGCGCCGCCGTAGGTATCGACGATGATCTTGCGCCCCGTCAGGCCGGTGTCGCCGTCGGGGCCGCCGATGACGAAGCGGCCGGTCGGGTTGACGTAGAATTCGTCCTCCCGGCACATCCAGCCTTCCGGCAGCACGCCAAGGACGTGCGGCCGCACGATTTCGCGCACCTCGTCCTGGGTGAGGGATTCGGCGTGCTGGGTCGAGACCACCACGGACGCCGCCCGCACCGGCGTGCCGTCCAGGTATTCCAGCGTCACCTGGCTTTTCGAATCCGGGCCCAGGCCCGGCTCGGCGCCCGAATGGCGGGCCTCGGCGAGCGACTTCAGGATGGCATGGGAGAAATGGATCGGGGCCGGCATCAACACCTCGGTCTCGCGGCAGGCGTAACCGAACATCAGGCCTTGGTCGCCGGCACCCTCGTCCTTGTTGCCGGCGGCGTCGACGCCCTTGGCGATGTCCGGCGACTGGCTGTGGACGTAAATTTGCACCTCGGCCTTCTGCCAATGGAACCCCTGCTGCTCGTAGCCGATCTCGCGCACGCAGGCGCGCGCGACCTCTTCGATCGCCGCGTGGGTGATCGAGTCGGGCCCCCTCACCTCGCCGGCGAGCACGATGCGATTGGTGGTGCAAAGGGTTTCGACGGCGACGCGCGAATGGGGATCGGCGCCGAGAAACTTGTCGACGACGGCGTCTGAAATTCGGTCGCAGATCTTGTCGGGGTGGCCTTCGGAAACCGATTCGCTGGTGAACAGGTACCTGCCCTTACGCACGGACGATCCCTCCGATCACAATGACGTCCCGTTGGACCGAGGGCTGCAATGATCCGATTGTTTTTAGAGCCCACTTAGCGCTTTGTTTTCCGTGGCGGCAAGCAGTCCAAATCCTTCCACGCCCGCGCCCGTTGCGGCGCAAGGGCGGCCCTTGTCGCAAGCTTTCCGGCCAGCGTCAAGGCATTTTGGCGGCCCCCTCCCGGAGCACGGAACGGGCCGGCGGCGCGCCGGGTCGCGGCAGACCTTGGCTGAGCCTAGGCGTTCCGGCCGGCGGCGTTGGCCAACGACTTGGTAAGCTCGAACAGGCGCTTGCGAACGCGCGGATCGGCGATCTTGTAATAGGCGCGCACCAGTTCCAGCGTCTCGCGACGGGCGAGCGGATCGGGCTCGATGGTCTTCTGATCGCGTTCGCGAAGCCCCCAGGCCACCTGGCCTTCGGTGGTCTTGAGCGCCGCCGGCAGCTCGTCGAAGAAGAACGAGATCGGCACGTCCAGGATGCGGCTCAACTGAAACAGCCGAGAGGCGCCGATCCGGTTGGCGCCGCGCTCGTACTTCTGGATCTGCTGGAACGTCAGGCCGACCGCGTCGCCGAGTTTTTCCTGGCTCAGGCCAAGCAGGGTGCGGCGCAACCGGACGCGGCTGCCGACGTGGATGTCGACCGGGTTGGGAACGCCGGGCGGCAGCCGCTTCTTGCGCAGGCGGCGGGCCCGGGGCGAGGGATTTTGGATGAGGGTTGGTTTTTTCATCGTATCCGGGAATGACGGTTGGACCAAACCACAGGCGATTTGGCCTTTGTTGCGATTATGCCCGATTCCGTTGGATCGTGTGGAATCCAATTACACTATGGCCAATCATACAATCGTATGCAAGCGATAATAGCAACCGGAACCCGTGCTCGCGCGGCGGTTCCGGAGTCACCGGTCGCCTGCCCCCCTCCCACGTGGTACCAGGATTCCGGCCGCCATGGCGACAATTATTATCACCGCGATTATGACGGCGGCGATGGCGTCGCCGTGCCGCGCATAGGGGGTTGCCGCGATCGCCGCCGGCAGGGCGCCGTCGATCACCCCGGCGCGGCCGAGGCCAAGCACTTGGCGCACTCTCCCATAGGCGTCGACGACGCCGGAGATGCCGGTGTTGGCGACCCGCACCACCGGCAATCCTTCCTCGACGGCGCGCAGCCGCGCCGCGGCGAAATGCTGGTAGGGGCCGGACGAGCGGCCGAACCACGCGTCGTTGGTGAGGTTGAGGAGCCAACCCGGCCGGACGGCGGCGTCCGCCACCCGGCCGGGGAAGATCACCTCGTAGCAGATCAGCGGCGACACCGGCGGCAGGCCGGCCAGCGAGAGCGTGCGCAGGCCCGGGCCGGGCGAGAAATCCCCGCGCCCGGCGGTCAGCTTGGGAATGTCGAGGATGCCGCGGAACGGCACGTATTCGCCGAACGGCACCAGGTGGAACTTGTCATAGATGGCGGCAATGCGGCCGCCGGAGTCGAGCGCGAACAGGCTGTTCCACACCTGTCTCGGCTCGATCCCTTGCGGCGTCGTCCGCGGCGCGCCGACGATGATCAGGCCGCCCGGCGGCGCCGCGCCGGCCAGCGCCGCGATCAGCGGCGAACCGTCGCCAAGCACGAACGGCACCGCCGTCTCCGCCCAGATGACATGGGTCGGGGCCGCGGCCGGTCCGGCGCCCGACGGTGCGTCAGGGGCCGGCGGCTGGGTGCTCATCGCCAGCTGGTTGACGACGTGGTCTCGGCGCAGCTCGCGCTGCCATTTCAGATGTTGCGGGATGTTGGGCTGCACCAGCCGCAGGCGGACGCCCGCCACGGTATCGTCGCCGGCCGACGCCAGCCGCAGCGCGCCGCCGGACCACACCAGCGCCAGCGCGACGGCGGCGGCGACTGTCGGCAGCCAGCGCCGGCCACCGGCGGCGCTGGCCAGGGTCGCCGGCATCGCCGCCGCGGCAACGGTGACCAGGCTCAGGCCGTAGACACCGGTGGCGGCGGCGAGCTGGATCATGGCGTCCGAGATCACCCATACGCTGCCGATCAGGTTCCAGGAGAATCCCGTCAACAGCCAGCCGCGCAGCCATTCGGCGGCCGTCCACAGGGCCGCCAGCACCAGTACGCGGCCGGGCGCGCCGGGAACGCGCCAGGCGAACGCCAGCCGGGCGAGCGCCGCGACGGCCGCCGGATAAAGCGCCACTCCGGCGGCGATCCCCGCCACCGCGAACGGCGCCATCCAGCCGAACTGGGGCGCATCGACGATGAAGGCGTTGAAGATCCAATACAGCCCCGCCAGCGAATGGCCGAACCCGAACCACCAGCCGTCGGCGAAGGCGCGTCGGGGGCCGGGGCTGTCGTCCACCAGCCACATCAAGCCGACAAACGCCGGGACCAGCAACGGCAACGCGTACGCCGGCGGCAACGCCAGCGCCGCCAGCGCGCCGAGCCCGAAGGCCGCCGTCCAACGCCGCCAGCCGGCGAGGCCGACGAGGTCGCGTCTCAGGCGATCGAGGCGCGTCATCGCGGAATCCGACGGCATCAGTCCTTGGATTCGCGCCGGCGCGATCGCGATCGTTTCATCACCCGCAGCCGCTTGACGTGGCGGGGATCGGCGTCGAGAACCTCGAATTCGTAACCCGAAGGATGACGAACCAGCTCGCCGCGAATGGGCACGCGCCCGGCGAGCGCGAACACCAAGCCGCCCAGGGTATAGATCGTCCCGCGCTCCTTGGCGGTGACGATTGCACCCACTTCGGCCTCCAGGACCTCGATGGTGACGCGTGCGTCGGCGGTGAAGGTGCCGTCGGGATTGCGAGTCAGGCGAGGCTCCTCGTTGCGGTCGTGTTCGTCCTCGATTTCGCCGACGATCTCCTCGACCAGGTCCTCGATGGTGACGAGACCGTCGACGCCGCCGAATTCGTCGACGACGAGCGCCATGTGCGAGCGCTCCGCGCGCATCTCCAGGAGTAGCTCCAGGATCTGCATCGACGGCGACACGAACAGCACCTTGCGCTGGATCTTGGCCAGCGAGAAGTCCTTGTCCTGGCCGCGCCACGCCAGCACGTCCTTGATGTGGACCATGCCGGTCACGTCGTCGAGCGATTCCCCGTAGATGGGCAGCCGCGAATGGCCCTTCGTGGTCATCAGCTCGATGACTTCGGCGAGCGGGGCGTCGCGGCCGACGGCGACGATGTCGGCGCGCGGCACCATGACGTCGCTGATGGTGCGGCCGCGGAGCTCGAGGATGTTGGCGAGCAGGATTCGCTCGTTGTCGCCGATCGGAACCTCGGCTTCCTCGCGTTCCTCGATCAGTTCCTGGAGGGTGTCGCGAGCCGAGTCGTCGCCGTCGCGAGCGCGCGTAAACTGGCGGATCCAGCCCAACACGGCATTGGTGAGAGATGGCTCGGACTTGGCCCCGGTGTCTCGGGGCGGGCTACTCGGCGGTTGGTCGTTCATCGTTCCCGATCATCTTCCGGCAAATGCCCGAGGACCGTCAACCGTTGGCGACGTCATGCGATGTCGCCGTAGGGGTCGGCGACGCCGAGGCGGGCGAGAACGCCGATTTCCCGCCGTTCCATGGCCCTCGCCGCGGCTGCCGTCCGGTGATCGTGCCCAAGCAGATGCAGCATACCATGGACGACCAGGTGGCTTAAATGATCGCCCAGTGTCCTTCCCTCGGCCGCCGCCTCGAGTGCCGCTGTTTCGAAGGCGACGACGATGTCGCCGAGCGTTTCCGGCATCGCCGCGGGAGTCTGGGCGACATCGGCGGCGGGAAAGGCGAGCACGTTGGTCGCTTTGTCCTGGCGCCGGTAGTCGCGGTTGAGACGGCGGACGAAGGGATCGTCGGCGAGCACCACGGCAACCTCGGCCGGCCGGGCGCGCTTGCGGCCAGTGTCGTAGGCGGCGCGCGCGGCGCGGCGGCAATGCGCCGCCGCCCGGGGCAACGCTTCGGTCCACCGCCGACAGCGGACCGACACGTCGACGTGCAGGGTGCTTTTGGGCGGTGCCGCGGCGGCCTTAGGCATCGTCGCCGGAATCCGGGCCGCCCTTGGCGGCGGCGGGCTTCTCGTAGCGCGCCCCCTGCTTGCGGCGATGCTCGGCGGCGTCGTAGGCGCGTACGATCTCGCTGACCAGCGGATGGCGGACCACGTCGACGTGGCTGAACTTGACGAACGCGACGCCCTTCACGTCGGTGAGCGTCTCCATCGCCTCGCGCATGCCGGAGCGCACTCCGGTCGGCAGGTCCACCTGGCTCAAATCGCCGGTGATCACCATCGACGAGTTCTCGCCGAGGCGGGTGAGGAACATCTTCATTTGCACCGCGGTGGTGTTTTGCGCCTCGTCCAGGATGACGAAGGCGTTGGCGAGCGTGCGCCCGCGCATGAAGGCCAGCGGCGCCACCTCGATCTCGCCGTTCTCCAGCCGCTTGACGACCTGGGTCGCCGGTAGCATGTCGTAGAGCGCGTCATAGAGTGGCCGCAGGTACGGGTCGACCTTCTCGCGCATGTCGCCGGGCAGGAAACCGAGCTGTTCGCCGGCCTCGACCGCCGGCCTCGACAAAATGATCCGGTCCACGTCGCCGTTGACCAGGCGCTCGACCGCCTTGGCCACCGCCAGATAGGTCTTGCCGGTGCCGGCTGGGCCCTCGCCGAACACCAGCTCGAAGCGGTCGATGGCGCGGATATATTCGGCCTGCACCGTCGAGCGTGGCGAGATGTAGCGATTGCGGGTGCGGATGGTGAGCTCGGCGTCGCCGATGTTGCCGCCCGGCGCGTTCACCATGCGCAGCACCGCGTCGACTTCCTCGCGGCCGACCGCGCGGCCCTGTTCGAGCCGGGCGTACAGGCCCGCGAGCACCCGGCGGGCGCCGTCAACGGCGTCGGCGGCGCCGGTGATCGTAACCTCGTTGCCGCGGGCGTGGACGGTGACGTCGAGCTTCTGTTCTATGCGCGCCAGGTTCTGGTGGTGGGAGCCGAACAGCTGCTGCGCCAAGAGATTGTCGGCGAACGTCATTTTCGCCGATTTGCCGGCGGTTGCGCTTTTGACGGCGTGCGGTTTCAGCGGCGCCGTCACGCGGTCGCCCTTTCGTCCGCATAAGAGGCCGCCCGGTCGGCGACGGCGACCCCGGCAAGGCTGTTGGGGTGGACTGCGGTAATGCGGAAGCGGGCGATCGAGCCCAACGCCGCGAGCGACGCCTCCGCATGGACGGCCTGCATGAACGGGCTGCGGCCGATCAGCTGGCCGGCGTGGCGGCCCGGTCGCTCCATCAGCACTTCCATGACGCGGCCGACCGACGCGCGGTTGAACGCGAGCTGCTGGGCGTTCAGACGTGCCTGCAGGCGGGCCAAGCGCTCGCTTTTGACGTCGTCCGGGACTTGCTCCCCGCGCGCCGCCGCCGGCGTGCCGGGCCTGGGGCTGTACTTGAACGAATAGGCCTGGGCGAAGCCGATGTCGTCGACCAGCGACAGCGTCGCGGCGAAGTCGGCGTCGGTTTCGCCGGGAAAGCCGACGATGAAGTCGGACGAAAGCGCGATGTCGGGTCGGGCGTCGCGCAGCCTGGCCGCCAGCCGGCGGTAGTCGCCGGCGGTGTGGCGGCGGTTCATCGCCTGCAACACCCTGTCGGAGCCGGACTGCGCCGGCAGGTGCAGGAACGGCATCAGCTTCGTGACGTCGCGATGGGCGGCGATCAGCTCGTCGTCCATGTCGGCGGGATAGGAGGTCGTGTAGCGGACGCGCTCGATGCCGTCGATGCCGGCGACCTCCGCGATGAGGCGGCCGAGGCCCCACGTCGCGCCGCCCGGCCCCGCTCCGTGGTAGTTGTTGACGTTCTGGCCCAGCAGCGTGATCTCGCGGGCTCCGGCGGCGGCGAGGCGGCGGGCCTCGGCGACGACGCCAGCGACCGGGCGCGAATACTCGGCGCCGCGGGTGTAGGGGACGACGCAGAAGGTGCAGAACTTGTCGCAGCCCTCCTGCACCGTCAGGTAGGCCGTGCCGGCACCGACGTCGCCGCGGTACGAACCCTCGCCGGGCAGGTGGTCGAATTTCGGCTCCGCCGGGAAATCGGTGTCGAGCACCTTTTCGCCGGCGCGGTGGGCGCGCGCCACCATCTCCGGCAGGCGGTGATAGGTCTGCGGCCCGAACACCATGTCCACGAACGGCGCGCGGACCAGGATCTCGGCGCCCTCGGCCTGGGCGACGCAGCCGGCGACGGCGACGATCATGCGGCCGCCGCGCCTTTCCCTGGCGGACTTCAATTGCCGCACGCGGCCCAAGTCGGAATACACCTTCTCGACCGCCTTCTCGCGGATGTGGCAGGTGTTGAGGATGATCATGTCGGCGGCCTCGGCGTCGTCGACGACGGCGTAGCCGAGCGGCGCCAGCACGTCGGCCATGCGCGCCGAGTCGTAGACGTTCATCTGGCAGCCGTAGGTCTTGATGTGGAGTTTATGGGCCAAGGATGCTGCAGCTATCGCAATGAAGGCGGGTTGATGACGCGGACCGATGCTCCACGGACGTCAAAATCCTTGATCGAAAGCCAGCCACGGGGCGGCATCGCTTTCCCGCAAAACGCCGGAAAACCGCCGCGAATCAAGGGTAACACCCGATCCACCCCTGTCAAGCCGAGGCCCGGCGGCGGCACCGGCCGGTTGGCGGGCGCCGGCCGCGGGCGCGAAGGGACCCGGTCATTTCTTGGAGTCGAGGGGCACGCCGTAGAGCTCGAGGCGGTGGCCGACCAGCTTCATGCCGTGCTTCCTGGCGATCTTTTCCTGCAGGTTCTCGATCTCCTCGTTCTGGAATTCGATGACCTTGCCGGACTGGATGTCGATCAGGTGGTCGTGGTGCTCCTCGGTCGCCTCTTCGTAGCGGGAGCGTCCGTCGCCGAAGTCGTGGCGTTCGACGATGTTGGCCTCATCGAACAGGCGGACCGTCCGGTAGACGGTGGCGATCGAGATCCTGGGGTCGAGCTTGCTGGCCCGGCGGTAGACTTCCTCGACGTCCGGGTGATCATCGGCCGCCGACAGCACCCGGGCGATGATCCGGCGCTGCTCGGTCATCTTCATGCCCTTTTCGATGCACAGGCGTTCGATTCTGTTTTCCGGCATGGTCCCTCCCGGAACCGGAAGTTACCTAATCGCTTGTCCGCCCGACGGCCGTTCGTGCGTCTGCGATGGCCCGCGGACAGGGTCGCCCGACCTAGCGGCGCCGTTTCCGCGGCTTGGTGCCGAGGCCGATCTTCTTCGCCAGATTGCTGCGATGCTTGGCGTAGTTCGGCGCCACCATCGGGTAATCGGGCGGCAGCCCCCAGCGCTCGCGGTATTCGTCGGGCGTCAGATTATACGCCGTCTTGATGTGGCGTTTGAGCATTTTCAGTTTCTTGCCGTCCTCGAGGCAGACGATGTAATCGGGGAACACCGACTTCTTGACCGCGACCGCCGGCCGCGGACGCTCGGAGGCCGGCGGCGCCGAGCCGACGGCCACCAGGGTCTTGTAGACGTCCTGGATCAATTGCGGCAGATCCCCGGGCGCCACGGTGTTGTTGCCGGCGTGCGCGGCGACGATCTCGGTCGTCAGCTCCAGCAGTTCGCTGATATTGGGTTTGTCGGGCATGAACGATTCATCCTCAAGGTTATATTTCAGGTTATAATCGGATTATTGTGGCGTTTCTTTATTCCCCGCTGGCGGAGGCAAATTTGCGATTTATGTGAAGAAGAACCATATATAATGTTCCTGTAATGCCCGGGCAAGTAAGAACAATGAATACCGCCGCAAAATCCAAATCCGCCGCCGATATTGACCATTGCATCGATATTACGGCGGAAGTCTGCCCGCTTACTTTCGTCAAGACCAAGCTGTTGATCGAGCGCATGCGGCCGGGCGAGGTCGCCGAGGTGCGCCTCAAGGGTCAGGAGCCGCTGGAAAACGTGCCGCGTTCGATCCGCGACCACGGCCACAGCGTGCTAAGCCTGGAGCCGGAGAACGCGGGCGACGGTCCGTTCGGCGTCCACCGCCTGCTGTTGCAGAAGAAGTAACCGATCCCGACGCCGGCGGTCAGCGGCCGAGCCGACGCTTGTTCGGCGTCGTCGTCGACGGCGGCCGCAAATAGAGCGGCCGCGGCTTCTCGACGGTCGCCCCCGGCGTCCAGCGGGCGGCGGCGAGCCCGGCAACGACGGCGGCGTCGGGAACGCCGGACGCGGTGCTCGCACCGGCGGCGATTCCGGCCGCATGGACGGCCGCAAGCGCTCGAGCGGCGGCATCGCCGGCGACAATCGCGGCGCCGGCCGCTCCCGCCAGCAGCCGCGGCAGTTGGTCGGGCAGCACCGCCACCGGTTCGCCGAGCGGCTTCAGGTCGGGCGCGAATGCCTGCGCGTAGACGTCGGCGCGCTTGGCGTCGAGCGCCACCAGCAGCACCCGATCGCGCCGCTCGGCTTCGGGGACGGCGGCCGCCACGGCCTCCAGCGTCGTCACCGCCAAGCACGGCAGCCCGCCCGCCAGCGCCAGGCCGCGGGCGGCGGCAAGGCCGATGCGGAGCCCGGTGAACGCGCCGGGACCGTTGGTCACCGCCACCGCGTCGAGGTCTGAGAAAGCCTCGCCGGCCTCGCCCATCACCTCGAGGATCATCGGCATCAGGCGCTCGGCGTGGCCGCGCGCCATTGGCTCGTGGCGGCGGGCGGCGATGCGGCCGTCGCGCCAGACGGCGGCCGAACAAGCGTTGGTGGCGGTGTCGAAAGCGAGAATCCGCATGGTGTCGCCGATTGCTTGCCGCCGTCGCCCGCCCGCCGCCTAGACGATCGAGCAGGCGTCGTCGAAGTCGAGCCGGGGACTGCGTGGGTGAATGCGCTCGCCGCTGCCATGGCCCACGTTGCACAGGAAGTTGGCCTTGACATCTGTGCCGGCGAAAAAGGCATCGGTCACCTTGGCCTCGTCGAATCCGGACATCGGCCCGCAGTCGAGGCCAAGCGCCCGCGCCGCCAGCATGAAATACGCGCCCTGCAGGGACGAGTTGCGGAACGCAGTGGCGCGGATCAGCGGCTCGTTGCCGACGAACCAAGCGCGCGCGTCGGCGTGCGGATACAATTCCGGCAGGCGGTCGTAGAACTTGAGGTCGTAGCCGATGATCGCGGTGGCGGGCGCGGCCATACTCTTCGCCACGTTGCCGGCATCGAGGCAGGGTTTGAGCCGCGCCTTGGCCTGCGGCGAAATCACGAACACGATTCGCGCCGGCGAGCAGTTGGCGCTGGTCGGACCCATGCGGGCCAGGTCCCAGGCCGCCTTCAGCCGGTCGACGGGGACCGGTTTCGGGAGCCACGCGGTGTGGGTGCGCGCTTCGCGGAAAAGCTGGTCGAGAGCGCGGTCGTCTATGGTTCCCATCATCGGGGCCTCGCGATTCGGTGGTCGGGACGATGCAGTATGAGACGATGCAGTATGATACTTGTGCCCCGGCCGAGAAGCGTGAAAAATCGCCTGGCAATCATGTCGGGGTGCCGCGCGCCATGAGCTTCGCCGAGACGATCGCGACCGGGCTCCGGCTCGCGGGATCAGCCAGGGGATTCGTCCGGCCGCTCGCGGCGGCGCTGCTGGCGGTGGCGGCGGCCGGCGCCTTGACGCCGCTGCCAGCGGCGGCAGAGGCCAAGCCCAGCGCCGTCGTCGTCATGTATCACCGGTTTGGCGAATCGCGGCATCCGTCGACCAACATTTCGCTCCAGCAGTTCGAAGCCCACATCAACGAGCTGCGATCGGGGAATTACCGGGTCCTGGGCCTGCCCGAAATCGTCGACGCGGTGCGCCGGGGCAAGCCCTTGCCCGACCGCGCGGTCGCCCTCAGCGTCGACGATGCGTTCCTGTCGCTTTACCGGGAGGGGTGGCCGCGCCTGAAGAAGGCGGGCCTGCCGTTCACGCTGTTCATCGTCACCGGGGCGTTGGATCGCGGCTCGTCGGACTACATGAGCTGGGACCAGATCAAGGAGCTGGCGGCGGCCGGCGTGACCATCGGCAGCCAGACCGAATCGCATCCGCATATGCCGGCCGAGAGCCGCGAACGCAACCTCGCGGAGCTCGACCGGTCGAACCGGCGCATCGAGGAAATGCTCGGCAAGCGACCGGACCTGATCGCCTACCCCTACGGCGAATCCAGCCTCGAGGTGCAGGAGGTGGCGAAGCAGTCCGGCTTCATCGCCGGGTTTGGCCAGCACTCGGGCGTAATCGGCGGCGATGGCAACCTGTTCGACCTGCCACGCTTCGCCATGAACGAGGATTACGGGGACATGGGCCGGTTCCGGCTGGCCGTCAACGCGCTGCCGTTGCCGGTCGCCGACGTCACCCCGGCCGACCCGCTGGTCGGCGCGACCAACCCGCCGGCGATGGGGTTCTCGGTCGCCGGCGAGGTCAAGGGCCTCGGTCGGCTTTCGTGTTTCTTGTCGCACGAGGGCCGGGCGCGACTGGAGCGGCTGGGCGAACGCCGGTTCGAGGTGCGCGTCAGCAAGCCGTTCCCGAAAGGCCGCACGCGGCTCAACTGCACCATGCCGGCGGAAGACGGCCGCTGGCGCTGGTTCGGACGTCAGTTCTACATCCCCGAATGAAAAAGCCGCCTGGCGGCGGCTTTCCCCGGTCCGTCGTCGCCGGCCTCAGATGAAGGGGTTCGGCAATAAATCGTCGTCGCCGAGGCGGGCGTCGTCGAGATGGCGGAGCTTGTTCACCTCGATCAGCGACTTGATGGTGCGGACGTAGCGCTCGCCGCGCTCGGAATAGCTGGTCAGGTTTTCGGCCAGCAGGTAGCCGTCGAGGGGCGCGCCCTCGGTCCTGAGGCTGGCGCGGACCTCGCGCAAGCGCTTGTAGGCGCGGTGGGAATTGAGGTTCATGGCGTAAGCGCGCACCGATTCGTGCAGGTTCGAGAACGCCTTGACCTTGTGGTTCTTGTCGTCGCCGCGCCGGGCCGGGACCAAGCTGCCGTTGTCGGAATAAGTCCACTGCCCGAATACCGCGTTTCCCTCCTGCACGAATCGTGACGTTCCCCAGCCGCTCTCCTCCGCCGCCTGCGCCAGCGCCATCGACGGCGGGATCACGTCAACCCGTTCCAGCAATCCCTGGATGTCGCCCCGTTCGAGCCCGTAGCGCTCGGCCATGATGGTCAGCCAAAGCCGGTCGGCGGCTCCGATCTTCTCGCCGAGGCTGAGCTGGTAATGGATTTTCCACAGCCGGCGGCGGTCGCGCAGGATCTCCTCGTTGACCTGCAGCACCAGCGGCAGCACGGTCTTGAAGAACAGCGATTTCCTGACCGTCACCTCGCGTACGTCCTTGAGGTCGCCGGGCAGGCTGGCCAGGAACAGGCGCGGCACCGTGGCGGCGCCATCACGCACCCGCTGCAGGTCGTAGCCGATTTCGCGGAAGGTTGCCGACAGCCCCTCGGCCGTGGTTTCGGGCGGCAGCCGGGTCCAGTACGGCTGCGCCGGAAGCAGCATGGAAAACATCCCGGTAATGGTGTCGATGCCGGCGCCGGGCGCCGCCACCGATTTCTTGTGCGGCTTCCTGGCCGTCGCCATCGCCGGCGGCGGCACCAGCGCCGAAACGGCGAGGCGCAACGATGCCTTCGGCGCCGCCGTTACCCGTTCGAGCGGACTCATGATGACGGCCACGATCAGGCCGACCATCAACGCGCAAACGGCGACCAACGCGCCGCGTTCAAAACGAATGGATGCCACCGGATAAAACTGGAACGGCCGTTGACGGCCGTTTCAACCCCTCAATTGCACACACCATGCCTAAATTTCGCCTTCCGTCGCTAACTCCCCCTCCCGAGTCGTCACGAAGCGGTTGGCCGGCTGTGTCGGGGAGGATAGCTAGCACACTCCCCATTTTATCGCTACGCTTTGTGCATTGCAATATATTTTGCTGCATTGCACTATAAGCCCGCTTGCCGCCGGTTCCAGCCCTCCCAGGAGCGTCGCCGGCGTTGTCATATCAATCGATGGCGCGGACCTCCGTCACCTCCGGAATGTAGTACCGGAGCATGTTCTCGATGCCGTGTTTGAGCGTCGCCGTCGAGCTCGGGCAACCCGAGCAGGCGCCCTGCATGTGCAGGTAAACGACGCCGTTCTCGAATCCCTTGAAGACGATGTCGCCGCCGTCCTGGGCCACCGCCGGGCGCACCCGGGTGTCGATCAATTCCTTGATCTGGGCGCTGATCGAGCTTTCCTGGCCGCCCTCGGCCGCGGCCGCGGCGTCGGCGGGCTCGTCGATCACCGGCTTGCCGGACTGGAAATGCTCCATGATGGCGCCCAGGATCTGCGGCTTCATGATGTCCCAATCCTTGTCGTCGGCCTTGGTGACAGTGATGAAGTCGGAGCCCAGGAACACCCCGGAGATGCCGTCGACGCCGAACAGCGCGATGGCCAGCGGCGAACGCTGCGCCGCCTGGGCGTCGGTGAAATTGGCGGTCTTCGTCTCCATCACCGGGCAGCCGGGCAGAAACTTCAATGTCGCCGGATTGGGCGTGCGTTCGGTCTGAATGAACATCTCCAACCTCTCGAATCTGCCGCTTTCCGGTCATCGACCGCACCTCGCCGCCGAACCATGGCGGCCGTCGCGGGCTACATACCACATAGGAAACCACGGGGCTTCCATCAAGGCCGCCACCCGGACCGCGGGTGCCGGCGTCAGCCGCAGAGTATAGGCAAAACTGCCGCTGCCCGGCAGTTTCTTTTTCCGGCAGCCGGTAGATCGCTGTTTTGGCAGGACTATCGGCGTCCCTTCGCGGCGCCGGGGCGGAGGAAGCCGACGACGTCGTGGACCTCGGCCAGAATCGGCTCGGCGATGGCCCGCGCCCGCTCGGTGCCGGAGGCGAGCACGCGATCGATCTCGGCCGGATCGGCCAGCAGCCGCATCATCTCGTCGCGGATCGGACCCAGCTTGGCGACGGCGAGCTCGGCCAGTTCCTGCTTGAAGGCCGAGAACTGCTTGCCGCCGAAACGCCGGCACACGGCGTCGACGTCGGTGTCGGCGAGCCCCGCAAAGATGCCCATCAGGTTGGTGGCCTCGGGGCGGTCCTTGAATTCCGCGGGCGACGCCGGCAACGGATGTGGATCGGTCTTCGCCTTCTGGATCTTGCGGGCGATGGCCCCGGCGTCGTCGGTGAAGTTGATGCGCGACATCTCGGAAGGCTCGGATTTGCTCATCTTCGCCCTGCCGTCGCGGAGCGACATGACGCGCGTCGCGGCGCCGAATATCAACGGCTCGATCATCGGGAAGAAATCGACGCCGAAATCGTTGTTGAACTTTTGCGCGATGTCGCGCGCCAACTCGAGATGCTGCTTCTGATCGTCGCCGACCGGCACGTGGGTCGCCTTGTAAAGCAGGATGTCGGCGGCCATCAGGTTGGGATAGGCATAAAGGCCGACCGACGCGTTCTCGCGGTTCTTGCCGGCTTTCTCCTTGAACTGGGTCATCCGGTTGAGCCACCCGAGTCGTGAGACGCAATTGAAGATCCACGCCAGTTCGGCGTGACCTGGGACCTGGCTCTGGTTGAACAGGATGTGGCGCTTGGCGTCGATGCCGGCCGCCAGCAGCGCCGCCACGACGCTGCGGGTGTTGGCCTTCAACTCCTTGGGGTCCTGCCACACGGTGATGGCGTGCAGATCGACGATGCAGAACAGGCATTCGTAATCGCCCTGCAACCGGACCCAGTTGCGGATGGCGCCAAGATAGTTGCCGAGGTGCAGATCGCCGGTCGGCTGAACGCCGGAAAAAATTCGCGCCATGGCCATCACCCCCCACCGCGGCCGACCAAGCCGGCGTTCGCGTGGCGCCGCTTTATGGCGCTTGCGGCAATACCGGTCAAGGGCCTGCCCGGCCCCGGGATTGCGGCCGACGTCACGGTGCGCCGCCGCCCCGGGTGAGGCTCTTCAAGTCGCCGAGGCGGGCCCCGCCGAGGGCGGCAACCAGCGCCCCGAACACCGCCATGCCGCCCAACACCAGGACGGCAAGCGCGGCGATGCGCTCGGCGAGCGGCCCGGCGAGGTGAGCCTGCAACGCCGCCATCGCCGCCAACAGCGCCAGCGCCATGCCGGCGGCGGCGGCGGCCACGCGCGGCGCGCGGCCGGCCAGCCGGGCGTCGACCACCAGATGGCCGCGCCGATTGAGAACGTAGGCCAACAGCGCCGCGTTCAGCCAGCTCGCCGCCGACGTGGCGGTGGCAATGCCGACGTGCTTCAGCGGCACCATCAGGATCAGATTGAGGACCAAATTGACCAGCAGGCAGACGACCGAGATCTTGACCGGGGTCGCGGTGTCCTCGCGGGCGAAGAACCCGGGCGCCAGCGCCTTCACCAGCACGTAAGCCGGAAGCCCCGTCGCGAACGCGGCGAGCGCCGCCGCGGTCGCGGCGGTCTCGGCGGGACCGAAGGCGCCACGCTCGAACAACACCCGGATCACCGGCTCGGCGATGACCACCAGGGCGGCCGCCGCCGGCAGTGTCAGCAGCAACGACAGCTCGATCGCCCGGTTCTGGCTGTGACGCGCGGCCGCCTCGTCGCCGGCGCGCACTTGGCGCGACAGCAACGGCAACAGCGCCGTGCCGACGGCGACGCCGATGACGCCGAGCGGCAGCTGGTTGACCCGGTCGGCGTAGAACAGGTACGAGATCGAACCGGTCGGGAGCAGCGAGGCGATCACCGTGTCGATGACCAGGCTGATCTGGTAGACGCCGGCCCCAAGCGCGACCGGCAGCATGCGGCGCAAGAGTTCGCGAACGTCGTCGGTCAGCCGCGGCCTTGGCAGCCTGAGCCACACGCCGGCGCGGCCGCAGGCGACGAACAGCCATGCCGCCTGAAGCACGCCGGCAAAGAACACACCCCACGCCAGGGCGTGTCCCGGCGTCTCGCCTGCGCGGGCGAACAACATGAGGGCCCCGATCAGGCACAGGTTGAGCAGGATCGGCGTCGCCGCGGCGGCGGCGAAGCGGCCGAGCGAATTGAGGACGCCGGCCATCAGTGACACCAGCGACACGAAAAGGATGTAGGGGAAGGTGATGCGGGTCAGCGTCACCGCCAGGTCGAATTTCTCCGGCGATGCTATGAATCCGGGAGCGAAGCCCAGCATCACCAGCGGCATGGCGAGCTCGATCACGGTGACCAATGCGACCAACGACCAGAACAGGACGCTGAATGCAGCATCGGCGAAACGTTGCGCGTGCTCCCTGCCGTTGGCCTCGAGGCCGCCGGCGAACATTGGCACGAATGCCATGCTGAAGGCGCCTTCGGCGAACAGCCGCCGGAACAGGTTGGGCAGCTTGAAGGCGACGAAGAACACGTCGGCGACGCCGCCGGCGCCGAGTATGGCGGCGATCAGGATGTCGCGCAGAAAGCCGAGGACGCGGCTCGCGAGCGTGAAGGCGCCGACCGTTGCGGCGGACCTGAGAAGCCCCATGGGCGCCTGAATAACGGTTTTTTGTGGCATCGGAAAGGCGGCTCCGTCCGGCCTGGCGGCGTCGCCCCGAGCCGGCCCCGGGCGCCCTCGGCGAGCCGGCTATTCCGCCGCCTCGATGCCTTCCCGCGTATCGGTCGTTTTGCCCTCGCGCACGGCCGACTTCGCGGCTTCCGATTCGGAGGCGCCGGGCGAAATCGCCTCCAACAGGCGCTGGCGGAGCTGGTCCAGCTTCTCCTCGCGATCGATCTTCAGGCCGAACACGTCCTTGACGTAGAACACGTCGACGACGCGCTCGCCGAAGGTGGCGATGTGGGCGCTCGAGATCTGCAGGCCCGAGGCGGTCAGCGCCGACGTCAGGTCGTGCAGCAGGCCCGGCCGGTCGCGGCCGTTGATCTCGATCACCGTATGCTGGTCGGAGGCCTTATTGTCGATCAGTACCCACGGCGGCACCTTGAACACCTTGGTGCGACTGGGCAGCGCCTTGGTCTGCGCCGCCGCCAGCTCGCGGCCGGCGTTGAGCCGGCCCGACAGCGCGTCCTCGACACGCTTGGTCAGCCGCTTCAGCCGGTCGCCGGAGGCATAGGCGTGGTCGGTTGCGTCCTGGATCCAGAACGTGTCGAGCGCCATGCTGTTGGCGAGCGTGATGATCTTGGCGTCGACGACGGAAGCGCCGGACAGCGCCATGGCGCCGGCGATCTTGGCGAACAGGCCGGGGTGGTCCTGCGCGTAGATGACGATCTCGGTGACGTCGCGTTCCGGCTCGACCCGGGTCTCGATGTGGAGGCCCAGGTTGCGGGCCTCGGCGGCGCGGATGAACTTGGCGTGATGGGCGAGCGTCTCGGTGTCGAACGCCAGCCAATAGTCCGGATAGCCGCGGGCCAGGTGCTTTTCGATTTCGTCCGCCGGCCAGCCGGCGAGCATATCCCTGAGCCTGGATTTCGCCTGTTCGATCCGCTCGCCGCGCCGTTCGTGCGGCAGGCCGCCGGTCATCTCCTCCTGGGCGCGGTAATAGAGCTCGCGCAGCAACCCCGCCTTCCAGGCGTTCCAGACATTGGGGCCGACGGCGCGGATGTCGGCGACGGTGAGGATCAGGAGCAGGCGCAGGCGCTCGGGCGACTGCACGACGGAAACGAAATCGCGGATGGTCTTCGGGTCGTAGATATCGCGCTTGAAGGCGGTGTTGCTCATCAGCAGGTGATAGCGCACCAGCCACGAAACGGTTTCGGTCTCCCAATCATTCAACCCCAGCCTGGGTCCGAGCTCGATCGCGATGTCGGCTCCGATCTCGGAGTGGTTGCCGCCGCGTCCCTTGGCGATGTCGTGCAGCAGCACGGAGACGTACAGCACGCGCAGCGACTGCACCTCGCCGATGACGCTGCAGGCGACCGGATGGTCCTGCTTCAGCCGACTTTCCTCGATCCCCTTCAGGATGCCGATGGCGCGGATGGTGTGCTCGTCGACGGTGTAGACGTGATACATGTCGTACTGCATCTGCGCGACAACGCGGCCGAAATCGGGGACGAAGCGGCCGAATACGCCGGCCTCGTTGAGCCGCATCAGCGTCACCTCCGGATTGGCTCCGGTCAGCATCTCCATGAACAGCCGATTGGCTTCGGCGTTCCTCTGCAGCTTCTTGTCGATCAGCTTCAGGTTCTGCGTCACCAGCCTTAGCGCGTTCGGATGCACGTCGAGGTCGTGGCGTTGTGCCAACCGGAACAGCTGCAACAGCTTCACCGGGTCCTTCCTGAAGGCATCCTTGCCCTCGACGTTCAGGCGGTCGCCGTCGACGATGAAATCCTCGATCTCGCGCTTACGGAAGCCGAAGGTCGGGAACTTGAAACGCTGCCGGCTCTTCTTGTGCTGCTCCTCGAGCACGGCGCACAGGATGCGCGTCAGGTCGCCGACGTCCTTGGCGACCAGGAAGTAATGCTTCATGAACCGCTCGACGCCCTTGACGCCGGCGCGGTCGGCGTAACCCATGCGGCTCGAAATCTCGCTCTGCACGTTGAAGGTCAGCCGTTCCTCGGCGCGGCCGTTGAGGTAGTGCAAGTGGCAGCGCACGGTCCACAGGAACGCCTCGGCCTTGGCGAACGTGCTGACGTCGCGGGCGGTCAGCACGCCGAGGTCCCGCAGTTGCTTCACATCGTCGACCCGGTACAGGTACTTGGCGATCCAGTAGAGGGTTTGCAGGTCGCGCAGCCCGCCCTTGCCTTCCTTGATGTTGGGCTCGAGCACATAGCGGCTGTCGCCCATGCGATTGTGGCGGGCATCGCGCTCGGCGAGCTTGGCCTCGACGAACGCCAGGCCGGTTTTCTCGGCGATCTCCTCGAAGTAGCGGCGCTTGAACTCCTTGATCATCGCCTGGTCGCCCCACAGCCAGCGCGCCTCGAGGAGACTGGTGCGGATGGTCATGTCGTCGCGGGCGAGCCGGATCGCTTCGTCGATGGAACGGGTGGCATGGCCGACCTTGAGGCCCAAGTCCCACAGCATATAGAGGACGAACTCGACCACCTGCTCGGAGTGCGCCGTCAGCTTGTAGGGGTAGAGGAACATCAGATCGATGTCCGAATAGGGCGCCATTTCGCCGCGCCCGTAGCCGCCGGTGGCGGTGACGCCGAGCAGCTCGCCGGTGGTCGGGTTGGCGGCCGGGTAGACGCTCTTGAGGGCGAAGTCGTAGATGCTGCGGACCAGCTGGTCGACCAGATAGGCGTTGGCGCGGACCACGTCGCCGCTCGGCGCCCGGTCGTCCTCGAAGCGGCGGCGGATCTCCCGCCAGCCGTCCGCATGGGCGGCCTTGAAGATGTCGAGCACCTGCGGTTGCGTCTTCGGCGTGTACCCGGACCAGCCGACGATGTCGTCGAGCTTGGCGAGCAAGGCCTTGCGGTCGATGATGTCACGCGGCTTGGCTATGGTGGCCATGACAGGGTCCGACACCCCTTATAGCGGCGGCAGGGAATCCGTTAAAGGAGGAAAGGATGGCCGAAAAATGCTTGCTGGTCGTCGACGTGCAGCGGGGGTTCATCAACCAGTGGACGGCCCACGTTCCGGCCGCCGCCGAGGCGCTGCAACGGGGCTTCCAGCGGGTGGTCGTGACGCGGTTCTTCAACCCCGAGGGCTCGCTCTACCGCCGGCTGATCGGCTGGCGGCGCTTCGCCAAGGATTCCGATGACTTCCCGCTGGCCTTCACGCCGCCCGCCGGCGCGCCGGTGATCGACAAGCCGACCTACACCTGCGTCGGCCCGGAGTTCCTGGAAACGCTTGCCGGTTGGGACGTCGGACGGGTGCACGTGTGCGGCATCGCCACCGACAACTGCGTGCTCAAATGCGCCGTCGACCTGTTCGAGGCCGGCGTCGAGCCGGTGGTGTTGGCGGCGGCGTGCGGTAGCCACGGCGGCCCGGACTGCCACGCCGCCGGCATCAAGCTGCTGCAACGGTTCATCGGCACCCGGCAGGTGGTCATTTAGGCTATGAATTCAAAAGATAATTATACACGGGATCATGTGGATAACTTTATCCGTGCGGGCGGTTTCCAGGCATTTCCCGGGGTCCTTGAGGCCGCCACGCGAGGCCAGATTTCATGGACAAGGTCACAAGTCTGATTCTATTTGCCTATCGTTCGCGCCATCCTTCCGCCGCCCCATCGCCACCCCGGCCGTCAATGGCCATGGCAACCAACAGTAAATATTATCGTTTTATTTAAATACCTTACCGTATAGCCAGGAATCGAAATCTAAGGTTAACAGACTTATCTTATTCCAATGACTGGCGAAGGGCTGGTCGTTGGTCATTCCTTCTCGGCGGCCAGAACCTTCAACTTGTAAATCAGCTCCAGGGCCAGTTTCGGCGTCAGCCGGTCGGCGTCGACCTCGGCCAGCGCCTCCAGCACCGGCGACGCTGGATCGGCGGGGCTGGCTCCCGCCGCCTCGACGGCGCGGAACAACGGCAGGTCGTCGGCGAGGCGGGTGATCGCCGACGACTGCTCGCTCTCCTCGAGCGTCGCCAGCACCTCGCTGGCGCGGGCAATCACCGCCTTCGGCAGCCCGGCCAGCTCGCCGACGTGAATGCCGTAGGAGCGGTCGGCGGCGCCGGCAGCGACTTCGTGCAGGAACACCACGTCGCCCTGCCATTCCTTCACCCGCATGGTGTGGCAACGGAGCCCGGGCAGCTTCGCCGCCAGCGCCGTGAGCTCGTGATAGTGGGTGGCGAACAGCGCCCGGC
>Ga0209399_10000616_pt1 | contig 20914 bp, 16 predicted proteins | sample OV2TP3_FD_184130 | JGI IMG/M metagenome (GOLD analysis project Ga0209399, IMG submission 184130) | Hot spring microbial communities from Beatty, Nevada to study Microbial Dark Matter (Phase II) - OV2 TP3 (SPAdes) (version 3) | ecosystem: Environmental > Aquatic > Thermal springs > Hot (42-90C) ... | reverse complement strand
ACTTATGCACCTTGCGTTCAACATGGCCGGCCTTTACGACGGCGGCGTTCTTACGGAGCGGCTCTACGGGCACGGACGCTTCGTGATCCTGTACGTCACGGCCGGCCTCGCGGGCGGCGTGGCGAGCCTTCTGTGGCACCCGGTCGTCAACAGCGCGGGCGCCTCGGGCGCAATCTTTGGCGTGTACGGTGCCCTGCTCGCGTTCGTATTCAAGCCCGGCAACCGTGTTCCGCGGGCGGTGATCAGGCAGCTTGGCCTCAGCACGGCTGCATTTGTTCTTTACTCCCTATCGCAAGGAATGTCGCGCGAGGGGATCGACAACGCGGCCCACCTCGGGGGACTCGCGGGCGGTTTCCTCATGGGCCTGCTGCTCGCGCGGCCGGTCGAAGCGGAACGGCGCACCGGCACGGATGCGCGCCGTCTGGGGATCGCCCTGTTGCTCGCGGCCATTGTCCTCCCGCTCCTCGCTTCCCAAGTGAAAAATGTGGGGGAAGCCTACAAAAGGGAGCAACAATACCGTGCGGACTTGAAGTGGTTCGGCGCGGAAGAGCAGCGGCTGAACGCGGCGATAAATCAGTGGCGCGGCCTAGTAGGGCTTGGCACGCATTCAGATGCGGCCCTGGCCGACCAGCTGGAGCGCGACGTCGTCGTGCCCTGGGAGGCGGTGCACGCGCGCCTCTCGGCCAACGTTCTCGACGAACAATCTAAAATGCGCGAGCATCAGGTGCTCGTTATCGAATTCGCCAAGACGCGCGCCGAGGCCCATCGATTGATGCTGGAAGCGATCCGCACGAACGACCTCCGCAAGAATGCTCAGATTGCCGCGAAGGTTCAGGCCAGCAACATCATTCTCGAAAAGCTCAAGCAGCTTAATCGCGCGAAATGAAATCCCGCGCTATCGCCGGGCCTCTGCATGTCGCAGCTAGCGGGGGCACTCAAACCAGCGAATGTGGTTGCTTCGACGTAACTGCTTGAGGGAATTGGTAGGCGCGATTGGACTCGAACCAACGACCCCTACCATGTCAAGGTAGTGCTCTAACCAGCTGAGCTACGCGCCTGAATGCGCGAATCTTACCGCATCAGGCGCGCGCGAGCGAGGCGACCTTCTTCTCCGACAGGCCACTCACCGCGAATTTCACCCCCACCGCCTTCCACGATCCGGCCTCGGATTCGAGCGCATCGGCCGTAAGGGGGTTCTCGTCGAGCCACGCCTGCGGCAGGACCACGCCAAAGCCCGCCTCGTCCATCGCGACCCGCAGCAGCGGCACGCGCACATCGGTCCGGCTTCGCAGCAGCAGCGTCGCGAGCCGCAGCGCGAACACGAGCATCCAGTCGCTGCGTTCCAGTCCGAGGTCCTGCACCTTCACGAGCTTGCCGCGGTGCGCGAGCACGATCCGCGCCAGGCGCTGCTGCTCCATGCGCGAAAATCCCGGCATGTCGGCGTTCATGAGCACGTATGCCGAGTGTTTGTGGTATTGCGCATGCGCGATCGACTGACCGATCTCGGCGAGCCGCGCCGCCCAGTCGAGGGTCGGGCGCGCCGAATCGTCGTCTCGGATTTCCGCATCGCCGCCGTTTGCGAGTGCGTCGAAGATCCACAGCGCAATGCCGCGCACACGTTCGGCCTGCGCGCCATCGACGTGATACCGGCGCATGAACTGCGCCACCGTCGCTTCGCGCATGTCGGCGTGCTGTGCCCGGCCGAGCAGATCGTAGAGCACGCCGTGACGCAGAGCCGCTTCCGAAACGCTCATCGTCTCGATGCCGAGCGCTTCGACCACCGCGCACAGGATCGCGACGCCGCCGGGAAGCACCGCGGCGCGGTTCTCGCGCAATCCGGGGATGCGGTCGGCGTCGGCGCGCTCGTGCTTGATCAGCTGCGCGCGCAGACGCTCCAGCCCGTCGCGCGTGATGCCCGATTCCGCATAGCCGCTCTCGTGCAGGATCGCTTCGATGGCGCGCGCCGTTCCGGAGGAGCCCACCGCCTCCTGCCACCCGGACGCGCTGTACTCCCGCGCCATCCCCGAAAGCTCCTGACGGGCGGCAAGCTCCGCTGCCCGCATGCGCGCCTTGTCGATCTTCCCGTCCGGGAAGAACCGCAGGCTCCAGCTCACGCACCCCATGTAGAGCGATTCGGTCAGGCGGGGTTCGAACCCGCTGCCGACGGCGAACTCGGTTGATCCGCCTCCGATGTCGACCACCAGCCGCTCGCGCGGCGCGGGCGGCAGCGAGTGGGACACGCCAAGATAGATCAGGCGCGCCTCTTCGCGCCCGGCGATCACTTCAATGGTGAAGCCGAGCGCGGCGCGCGCTTCGCGCAGAAACTGCGCGGCGTTCTTGGCGATGCGAAGCGTGTTGGTTCCGACCGCGCGCACGGCGTGACGCGGCAGCCCGCGCAGGCGCTCGCCGAAACGAGCCAACGCGTCGAGGGCACGGGCCTGCGTCGCCCGGTCGATGCGCTTTTCCGCCGTCAGCCCGGCGCCGAGCCGAACGGGCTCACGCAGCGCATCGAGCGCGTAAATCTGGCCGTCGACCACGCGCCCGATCTGCAGATGGAAACTGTTGGAACCCAGGTCGACTGCGGCGAGCACTTCCGGTTGCAGCATGCGCTCGACGTTAACACCCCAATGAGAACGGGGCAAACGGGCGCGTCACGCGGTAAAATTGGCGCCAGCCGGCGGAAACCTCCGTCGCAACCTGCAGGCGCGCTGGACGCCCTGGCAATGACCAAGAAAGCGCTGCCCCCGTCTCATTTCCTCAACCGCGAGCTTGGCCTGCTCGAGTTCAATCGGCGCGTGCTGGCGCAGGCCGCCGACGAGGCCATCCCGCCCCTCGAACGGCTGCGCTTTCTCACGATCGTTTCGTCCAACCTGGACGAATTCTTCGAGATCCGCGTCGCCGGCCTGAAAGAGCAACTCAAGCTCGGCGTGAGGGAATCCGGCGCCGACGGCCGCAGCCCCGCCGACGTGTTCTCGCTCGTCTCGGCACAGGCGCACGCCCTGGTCGGCGAGCAGTACCGGTTGCTGAACGCCGTGCTGCTGCCCGCGCTCGCGCGCGAGGGAATCGTCTTCCCGCGGCGCGAGGTGTGGAACGACGCGCAGCGCGCCTGGATCCGCGACTACTGCTTCCGGGAGCTCCTGCCGGTGCTCACCCCGATCGGGCTCGACCCCGCGCATCCGTTCCCGCGCGTTCTCAACAAGAGCCTCAACTTCGCGATCGAGCTCGAAGGGCGCGACGCGTTCGGCCGCAAGTCGCGCGCGGCGATCGTGCAGGCGCCGCGCGCCCTGCCGCGCGTGATCCGGCTGCCCGCCGACGTCGCCGGCGCGCCGTACGCTTTCGTGTTCCTGTCCTCGATCCTGCACGCCCACGTCGACGCGCTGTTCACCGGCATGCAAGTGCTCGGGTGCTATCAATTCCGCGTGACGCGCAATTCCGATCTTTTCGTCGACGAGGAGGAAATCAAGAACCTGCGCATCGCGGTCCAGGGCGAGCTGCTGCACCGGCACTTCGGCGATGCGGTCCGGCTCGAGGTGGTCGAGAACTGCTCGCGGTCGATGGTCGATTTCCTGCTGCAGCAGTTTTCGCTCGAGGAGGTCGATCTGTACCGCGTCGACGGCCCGGTGAACCTGTATCGGCTGCGCGAGGTCCCCGACCAGGTGGAGCGCCCCGAGCTGAAGTATCCGCCGTTCCAGCCGGGCCTGCCGCCGTCGCTGCGCCAGGCGCCCGACATCTTCGCCGTGCTGCGGCAACAGGACGTGCTGCTCCATCATCCGTACGAGTCCTTCGCCCCGGTGATCGACTTCATCCGCACCGCGGTCACCGATCCGCGCGTCATCGCGATCAAGCAGACCGTGTACCGCACCGGAACCGATTCCGAGCTGATGGAGATCCTGATCGATGCCGCGCGCCGCGGCAAGGAAGTGACCGCGGTCCTCGAGCTGATGGCGCGGTTCGACGAGGAAGCGAATATCGCCTGGGCATCGCGCCTGGAGGAAGTCGGCGCGCACGTCATCTACGGCGTCGTCGGCCACAAGACGCACGCCAAGATGGCGCTGGTGGTGCGGCGCGAGGACACGGCGCAGGGTCCGGCGCTGCGGCGCTACGCGCACCTTGCGACGGGCAACTACCATCCGCGCACGGCGCGCCAGTACACCGACTTCGGGTTGCTTACGGCGAACGAGGAAATGTGCGCCGATGTGCACGAGGTCTTCAAGCAACTCACCGGCCTCGGGCGAGCGAGCCGCATGAAGCATCTGTGGCTCTCGCCGTTCACGCTGCACCGGCGGGTGGTCGCCGCGGTCCGCAACGAGGCGCGGCTCGCAAAGGAAGGAAAGCCCGCGCGCATCGTCGCCAAGATGAATGCGCTGCTCGAGCCCGAGCTGATCGAGGAACTCTACGCCGCATCGCAGGCGGGCGTGCAGATCGACCTCATCGTGCGCGGCGTGTGCGCACTGCGCCCGGGAGCCGAGGGCTTGTCCAGCAACATCCGGGTGCGCTCGATCGTCGGCCGCTTCCTCGAGCACACCCGGGTGTTCCTGTTCCACAACGACGGCGCGGAAGACGTGTATCTCGCGAGCGCCGACTGGATGGACCGCAACTTCTTCCGCCGCATCGAGCTTGCGTTCCCGGTGCTCGATCCGGCGCTCAAGCAACGGGTGATCCGCGAGGGGCTGCAGGCCTACCTCGAAGACGCCGGGCAGACCTGGGTGATGAACGCGGAGGGCGCCTACGAGCGCGCGGGCCCGCGTCGCGGCCGCGCGCGCCTGGCGCAGGATGAACTGCTGAATTCGCTCGCCCCGGCAGCCTGAGCCGCCGGCGGTTTCGCCGCGCCGGGGCGGTCGGACCGGGCTACTGGTCCTTGATCGCCTCGAAGTTGACCATCAGCCGGACTTCATCGGCGATCCCGGGGATGCCGAACTTCATCCCGAAATCCGAGCGCTTGAACGAACCCGTGGCGCTGCCGCCGCAGGCCGGCCGCTTGGCGAACGGGTGCTCCCGGCAGTTGAATCGCTCGAGCTTGAGCGCCACCGGCCTGGTCACGCCGAGCAGCGTCAACTGGCCTTCGATTTCCGCCGGATTGTCGCCGGCAAATTTCACGCTCGTGGACCTGTAGGTCATGCGCGGAAATTCGGCGACGTTGAAGAAATCGGCGCTCCGCAGATGCTCGTCGCGCGTGCGCGGCCGGTTGCCTTTTTCGTTGTCGCCGGTCGAAATCGACGCGGATTCGATCGCCACCTCGACCCCCGCCTTCTTCCCGGCGCGGTCGAGCGTGAACTTGCCGCTCATCCTGTCGAACCGGCCCCAGATCAGCGTGAGACCGAGATGCTCGATGCCGAAATGAGGAAAGCTGTGGATCGGATCGATGGTGTAGCTTTCGGACTGCGCGGTCGCGGCAAACGGCAACGCAGCGAAAATCGCGCAGAGTGTGGTCCTCTTCATGCGGTGCTCCTTCGGTTGAAAGCGGCAAGAACCGATTGGTGCGCAAGCGGTCGTGGTCGTTGCAAACACGTGAGGCATCCCCCCTATTCCGGCTCAATCCTTCAATGCCTCGAACGTCACGCGGATCTTGACTTCATCCCCGGTCGCGGGGATGCCCCATTTCATGCCGAAATCCGATCGCAGGAGCGAGCCGACTGCGTTCCCGCCGCAGATTCCGCGCTTGGTCACCGGGTGCGCGGCGCATCTCCAGCGATCCACGGTCAGCACCACGGGCCGCGTCACCCCGAGCAGCGTCAGTTGACCCGACACTTCGACGGGCACCTCGCCACTGAATTTCACCGCCGAAGCCTTGTAGACCATCCGCGGGAATTCCGCGGCGTTGAAGAAGTCCACGCTGCGCAGATGCTCGTCGCGGGACCGCGGTCGATCCCCCCGGACGCCGTCGCCGGTACTGAGCGATGCCGTCTCCACTGAAATCTCGACGGCGCCGGTTTTCGCCTGACGATCGATGGTGAATTTGCCTGAGGACTTGTCGAACCGGCCCCAGATCGTCGAAAAGTCGTTGTGGTCGACGCCAAAATGAATGAACGTATGGTGCGGGTCGAACGTGTAGGACTCCGGCGCCGCGGCCGCGACCAGCGGAATCGAGGACAACGCTGCGCACAGGACTCCTGCCTTCATGACACTCCCCCCTCCGCGAGGCGTGGGCGAATCTTACTACCCGGACGGGCCGCGACTCGCCTGCCAGGCGAGAAGGCACGAACCCGCCGCGACGGCGAGCGTGAGCGCGCTTAACGCCACGACCTGCCCCCACACGGGCCATCGGTCCGGAACGGGAATTCGCGCGGCGAGCGGAACAGCAGCCAGGACAGCGAGCGCGGTCCAAGGCAGTTCGGCAAGGTAAACCGCGGCCGCACCGATAAGTCCGGCAAGGAGACCAGCCGTCAGAGAAAAGGTCATTCCGGCGAAAATCCGCTTTCCCCCGATCATTTGCAGCAGCAGGAAGGTGCTCGACGCGGTGCCAAACGCCAGCGCATACAGGCCGAGCGTGGCGGAGGCGGCAAACACGGCGGCGACGCCCGTTCCCAGGCCGAGCGCAAACGCCGCGGCCCCCGCGCGAACCGAGTCGTGACGCAGCGCGAGCACCGCCCCGACCTGCCATCCGACATAGGCGGCAGTCGCGCCGGCGGCTATGAGCGCCTGAGCGAGATCCTTCTGTTTGAGCAACGCCAGGAAAACCCAGATCGACGCGGCACCGCATATCACGGCGGCCACCGGTCCGGCAGCCCTGGTCGGCCGCAAGGCAAGATCGGCGACGACCCCGAGGGCGGGGGCCGCGAGCCCAAGGAGCAGGAGTTTGCGCACCGTGTTGAGCGGACTGAACTGGAATCCGACGACCAGGTAAACCGCCGCGGCAAATCCCGCGGCGAGACAAAGTCCGGCAAGCCGCAGCGGCGCGAACAGCAGGCCCGCGATCAGGGCCGCCAGAAACGGCACCACGGCGCCCTGGACCACCGGGTGAATGAGCCATTCCTGCACCGAAACCCTCCCGGGGCCTGCGCCCGCGGTTTCCGTCACGCCCGCGCCACGCGAATCACCCCGTGCACGTCCTTGACCGCCGCGAGCGCGCGCTTGAGCTGCCCCAGGTCTTCGACGTCGAAAGTGAAGCGCATGTGCGCGAGTTCCTCGCGGCTCTGGGTCCGCACTGCGGTGACGTTGATGTGCCCGCGCGCGAGCGCATCCCCGATGTCCCGCAGCAGCCCCGGGCGGTCGCTCGCGGTGACCACGACTTCGACGGTATAGGCACCGCCGGGTCTTGCGCCCCAACCGGTTTCGATCAGGCGCTCGGGGTGCAGCTCGGAGAGCCGCCGCAGGCTCGGACAGTCCTCCCGGTGAATCGAGACCCCCTTGCCGCGGGTGACGAATCCGCGGATCGGATCGGGAGGCACGGGCTTGCAGCATTTCGCGAGTTGCGTCAGCAACCGGTCGATGCCGACGACCAGGATGCCGCGGCCGCCGTCGCCCTTCGCCTTGCGCGCGGGCGCGGCCGCAGGCGGCGCAACCGGCTGCGGGGCCTGTATTCCGGCGAGCCCGCGCAGCGCGGACTGAAGCTGCCGCAGGTTCACTTCGTCGCGCGCCACTGCGGCGAACAGATCGTCGGGCTTCGGGAAACCGAGCCGCCCGGCGAGCGCCTCGAGGCTCGCGTGCGAAGCGCCTTCGCGCTTTGCCTCCTTCTCCACGATCGCGCGGCCTGCGCTCACCGTTTCGGCAAACGCCTGGGCATTGAACCATTGCCGCACCTTCTGGCGGGCGCGATGGCTCTTGAGGAATCCGCGCTCGGGATTGAGCCAGTCGCGCGATGGGCCCCCGGACTTCGCCACCACGATCTCGACCCGCTGCCCGCTCCGCAGCGGCGTATCGAGCGTTACGATATGTCCGTCGGCCTTCGCCCCGCGGCAGCGGTGTCCGAGGTCGGTGTGCAATGCGTAGGCAAAATCCACCGCGCTTGCGCCCGCGGGCAGGTCGATCACCTTGCCCTGCGGCGTGAGCACGTAGACCGTGTCGTCGAGCGCCGCCTCGCGCGTTTTTTCGGTCCAGCTCACGGCGCCTGCCACCTCGTCGCGCCACGCAAGCAGCTGGCGCAGCCACGCGATCTTCTCGTCGAACGCGCCTTGCGCCCGCGCGGGCCTGCCCTCCTCCTTGTAGCGCCAGTGCGCGGCGATGCCGAACTCGGCCTGCCGGTGCATCTCCTCGGTGCGGATCTGCACTTCGACCGTCTTCCCGCCGGGACCGATCACGGCGGTGTGCAGCGACTGGTAGTTGTTGCCCTTGGGCCGCGAGATGTAATCGTCGAACTCCTTCGGGATCGGCTGCCACAGATCGTGCACGACGCCGAGCGCGGTGTAGCAGTCGCGCGTGGAGGCGGCGATGACCCGCAGCGCGCGCACGTCGTAGACCTCGGAGAAGTCCAGGCCCTTCACGCGCATCTTGTTGCAGATCGAATAGATGTGCTTCGGCCGTCCCGCGACTTCCGCGCGCACGCCCGCAGCGACGAGGCCTTTGCCGAGCATCGCCATCGCCTCCCGGATGTACTGCTCGCGCTCGGTGCGCTTTCCCTCCAGCATCTGCGCGGTCTTCCGGTACAGATCGGGCTCGAGGAAGCGGAACGACAGGTCCTCGAGTTCCCATTTCAGCTGCCAGACGCCGAGCCGGTTGGCGAGCGGCGCGTAGATGCCGAGCGTCTCGCGCGCATACGCCGCGCGCTCCTCGGAGGGGTTCTTCGCGAACCAGCGCAGGGTCTGCGTGCGCGAGGCGAGCCGGATCAGCACCACGCGCACATCCTCGACCATGCCGAGCACCATCTTGCGCAGGATCTCGTTCTGCTCGTGCGCCTTGCCGCGCGTCAGCACGCGCAGCCGGTAGAGGCGCTCGACGCCGAGCGCGAGCGCGGCGATTTCGTCGCCGAATCGCCCGCGAAGCTCGTCCGCGTCCTTCAGGTGCTTGGGCGCGGCAAAAAGCACGCCCGCCGCGCGCGCCGCGGGATCCAGTCCCGCAGTCGCGAGGCTCGCCGCGAGCCCCAGCGCGTGCGGCCAGACGGGCTCGCCGGTCGAGAGCACCTGGCCCGCATAGAGCGGCTCGGCAAATTCGAGCGCCCGGGCGATGAGCGCGCGACCCTCGCCCGAAATGCCTTCCGCGATCGGCTCGAGCGCCGCCGCGCCCGATTGCGGATGAAGCTGGACCACGGAAACCATGCGGTATTGTATGTCGCGTGCGATGGAATCCTCACCTGCTGCTGGTGTTGACCGCGATGCTCTGGGCGGGCCACTGGATCGTGGCGCGCGCGATCGGCTGATGGGCTGGCTGCGAAGCTGGCGCCGCCGGCGCATCCTGAAGCGGCACGCGCTCGACGAGCGCCTGTGGCGGCGGGTGAGCGCACGGCTGCCGTTCCTCGCCGGGCTGTCGCGGAACGACGAGCGCCGGCTGAAGGACATGGCGATCGTGTTCCTCGCCGAGAAGCAGTTCACGCCGGTGCGCGGCACGCGCCTTTCCGATCGCGACCGGGTTTCGATCGCGGTGCAGGCCTGCCTCCCGGTGCTGGAACTCGGCCTGGACTGGTACGACGGCTGGGTCGGCATCGTCGTCCATCCCGCCGATTTCCGCGTGCAGCGGGCGGAGACCGATGACCACGGCGTGGTGCACGAATGGGACGACGAACTCGCCGGCGAATCGTGGCCCGGCGGGCCGGTCGTGCTTTCGTGGGAAGCGCTCGACGAAGCCGGCACGGTCGCCGAAGGCGGCGTCAACGTCGTCATTCACGAATTCGCGCACATGATCGACCTCGCGGACGGCGAAGCCGATGGCGTGCCCGCCCTTCCCTCGCGCCGCGCGCGCCAGCGCTGGACCGAGATCCTCGATCGCGAGTACGCCCGGTTCTGCGAAGACGTCGCTGCGGGGCGCGATTCGCTGCTCGATCCCTACGCCGCGGAACACGAATCCGAGTTCTTCGCTGTTGCGAGCGAGGCCTTCTTCGAGTCGCCCAATGCGCTCAAACGCGAATTCCCCGACCTCTACGGGCTCTTCAGCGCCTTCTACCGCCAGGACCCGGCTGCACGGCTGTCCCAGTGAAGACGCGCTGCGGCGGCTATTCCTTGCCCGAGCGCCAGATGCCGTAGAAGATCCACAGACTGTTGAAGAAGGCGAGGACATAGCCCAGCAGGCCGAGCGCGCCCAGCACCGGGATTCCCAGGATCCGCGGCCCGCCATCCACAGTAAGCACGATCGCCGAGCCGATCACCAGCGACGCGGTCAGGATTCCGATGGTGACGCGATCGAGAGTCCGGTCGAGCTGACGGCCGAACGAATCCAGGCGCTTCAGATCGAGGTCGACACGCGTCTTGCCGCGGCGCGCTTCGCGCAGCAGCCGGACCATATCGCGCGGCACGCTGCCGATCAGGCCGAGAAAATCGCTCACCGCGCCGCGGCCGCGGCGCACGAGTTCCGCCGGCTGGAATCGTTCGCGCAGCGCCCGCCGCAGCATCGGCGCCAGGTGCTCGGTGACGTTGAACTCGGGGTTGTACCGGCGTCCGAGCCCCTCCATGGTGATCAGCGCCTTGAACATGAGCGTCAAATCGGGCGGCAGCAGGATCGAATGCTGGCGCACGATCGCGGCGAACTGGCGGATCAGCGCGCCGATGCGGATGTCCTTGAGCGGCACGCCCTCGTATTCGTAGACCAGTTCGTTCACGTCCTCGGACAGCTTCGCTTCGTCGACGTATGCCTCGCCCGCCCAGTCGAGCAGCACGTCGAGCATGGGCTCCTCTTCCATTCGCGCCAAACCTGCCAGCAGGTCGACCACCTGCCGGCGCCGGTGCGGCGAGAGCCGGCCCACCATGCCGAAATCGATCATCACGATGCGGTTGTCGGGCAGGAAGAAGACGTTCCCGGGGTGCGGATCGGCGTGGAAGAAACCGTCGATCAGGATCATCTTGAGCACCGACTCGCAGCCGTGGTCCGCAATTACCTTCCTGTCCAGGCCGGCCGCCTCGACCGCGGCAAGATCGGTCGCCGGCACGCCCTCGACGTGCTGCTGCACGAGCAGCGTCTCGCTCGAGAACTCCGGGTAGACCCTGGGAATCACGATGTGCGGATGGTCGGCGAAGTTCTTGGCGATACGCTCGATCGAGCGCGCCTCGACGCTGAAATCGAGCTCGCGCGCGAGCGAGCGCGAGAAATGCGCCGCGATCTCGGTCGGCCGGTAGCGCCGCGCTTCGGGCAGCTCGGACTCGAGCAGCTCCGCGATGTGCCGGAGGATGCGCAGGTCGGCGCTCACCTTGTCGCGGATTCCCGGCCGGCGGATCTTGAGCACCACCGGGGTGCCGTCGGCGAGCTTCGCCCGGTGTACCTGCGCGATCGAGGCCGAGCCGTGCGCGCGTGTGTCCAGATCGCGGAACACCTCGAAGGGCGATCTGTCGAGCGCGTGCTCGAGCTCGGGCAGAAGCTCCGCGAAGGGCACTGCCGGCACTTCGCTGTGCAGTTTCTCGAATTCGGTGATCCAGCGGTACGGAAACACGTCGACGCGCGTCGCGAGGACCTGTCCGAGCTTGACGAAAGTGGGACCGAGCTCCTCGAGCGCGCGCCGGGCGCGCTCCGCGGGGTCGAGCTTCAGCGTCTCGGCCGAGGCGCCCAGATGCAGGATCTCGCCCGCGCGCTCGAAGGCGGCCGCGATGCCGATCCGCCGCACCACGTCGCCCAGACCGTGGCGGATGAAGACCGAAGTGAGCTCGCGAAGGCGCGGCAGATCCCGCATGATGCCGAGCGTCTCGCGCAGCATGGGCAGGCCCTCAGGGCGCCTTGTTCTCGGGGGTTTCGGTTTCTGGCTTGCGCAGCGCGTCGGCGACGCCGCCCAGCACCCCGCTCGCCAGCATCGCGAAGCGCGCACCGAACTCGCCTGCGGCCTCCAGGCCGGCAAGCGTCACATCGAGCGAGGCGACCGAGACGCGCTGCGCGAATTCGGTGAGGATCGAGCCGACCTGCCGGCCGGTCTCGGTGCCGCTGCGCCGCGCCTCGTCGAGCACCTTGCGCAGTTCGGGCTGCACCCGCGCGCCGGCACCGTCCGCGACCTGCGCCACCGTGGCGAGAAAGTCGTCCTCAATCCGTTTCATGCTCACGAGTGCGGCCTTGAGCTCGTTGTCGCTGAAGCCGCGCCCGGTCGCCACGATCTGGCGCAGCGCCGTCTGCCCTGCTTGCGTCGCCTTGCGCAGGGCTTCGTCGAGCCCCTGGAACGCGTCTGCGAGCGACTGGCGCACCTCGGCGCGGCTCGATTCCGCACCGAGCGCCACGCCCTCGACCACCGCCCGCACCACCTCGCGCACGCCCTTGGAATCGAAGCGCCGGCTGCGCAGCGCTTCGAGCGTCAGATCGTGGACGCGGTCGCGGATGCTGGCCTCCGCGCCGACCGTTTCGCTTGCCGTCTGCCTGATCTGCTCGCCTGAAAGTTCCTGCGGGGTATCCATGGCGTCTCCCGGGAGCGCACGCGCGGCGCGTCCCCTCAAGTGTAGCGCCGGATTCTCAGCGTGCGGGAGTCCTCCGGTGCCAATCGGTCGCCTGCTGGAAGGCGTGCCCTGCGCGCAGCGCGGTGGCCTCATCGAAGGGACGCGCCATGAGCTGCATGCCGATCGGCATTCCGGAGCGTGTGAATCCCGCGTTGGCCGAAACGGCCGGCACGCCGAGGAAATTGGCGAGCCGCGTGAGGCGAATGGTCCGGCCCAGCATGGCGAGAGCCTCGGGACCGCCGCCGAGATCAGTCTCTGCAATTGTCGGCGTCTGGAACGAAGTCACCGGCGCATGCAGCAGGTCCACTTCGCGGAAGACCCCGGCGCAGAATTCGCGCAGCGCCGCCGCCCGCAGGCGCAGCGCGTCGAGATAGGACGCCGCCGGAATCGCGAGTCCCGGCTCGAGGCGCGCGCGGACCTGTTCGGAATAGTCCTGCGGCCGCGTGCGCAGCCAGTTGCCGTGAATCGCGGCTGCTTCCGCCGAGATGATCACCGCGCCGGCGGCATTCCATGGCGCAACTTCGGGCAACTCGACGTCGCGCACGGTGGCCCCGAGCCGGCGGAACACTTCGAGCGACGCCTCCATGGCGGCAGCGATTTCCGGATCGCAGTCGTCGTAGAAGTAATTGCGCGGCCTTCCGATCCGCAGTCCCGCCACCGGGCGCGCAAGCTCGGACATGTAGTCGGGAACCGGGCGCGAATCGCAAGTCGGATCGCGCGCATCGGGGCCCGCGAGGAGCTGCAGCAGGAGCGCGCAATCCTCGACGGTGCGCGCGAGCGGGCCCACGGTGTCGAGCGAGAACGAGAGCGGCATCGCTCCCGCGCGCGAAACGCGACCGTAGCTTGGCTTGATCCCCGAAACGCCGCAAAAATGCGCCGGAAGCCGGATCGAGCCTCCGGTGTCCGAACCCAGGGCGGCGAAGGTTGCGCGGGCGGCAAGCGCGGTCCCCGAGCCGGAGGACGAGCCACCGGTGATCCGCGCCGGGTCCCAGGCATTGCGGCAATGTCCGTAATGCCAGTTGTGGCCGGTCGGGCCGAAGGCGAACTCGGCCATGTTGAGGACCCCGAACTGGACCGAGCCGGCGACGTCGAGCCGCTCCAGCACGGTGGCGGTCGAGGGCGCGGGCCGCTCGCGAGCGATCCCCGAGCCGCAGGACGAGGCGACGCCCTTTCGGTAGTACATGTCCTTGTGCGCCATCGGCACCCCATGCAAGGGGCCGCGCACTGCGCCGCGCGCCAGTTCACGATCGGCAACGCGCGCCGCCTCGAGCGCCAATTCGTCGTCGAGGCGGATGACGCAGTTGAGCAGGGGATGCACCGCCTCCATGCGCCCAATCGCCGCCTCCATCGCGCGCACGCAGGTGACGCGCCTCTCGCGGATCGCGCCCGCAAGCTCGACCGCCGAAAGCTCGAGGATTTCCTCCGGCGTCACGGCGCGTTCCGCCTTTGCGCCACGGTGAACGCCGCCGGTTCCTCCTCGAACGCGAGCCGCGCACAGGCCTGCGCAGTGCCACCGAGGAGCGTCGTGAGAAGCGCAGCGTGCGCGCGTGCGCGCTCCGCGTCCAACGCGACCCCCTGCCCCGCAAGCGCCTCGGCAACCCAGTGCGCTTTCATCTCTGCCGCCATGCCGTGCTCCTTTTTCGTCTTGTGGTTACAGCGTAACCCGCGGCGCAGGGCCGGCGCCGGGCGCGAGCCGGCCGTCGTCCACCGGCTTTCCCAAACCCTGCCGAATGGGGATGATCCCGGCCCAGATCGGGAGCGCGTAGTCCTGCTCGTCGTCGATCGGCGGCCCGGTGCGGATCTTCGCCGAGGCCTCTTCGATTCGCATCCCCAGCACCGAGGTCGCCTTCAGTTCCTGCTGCGTCACCGGCCTGAGTTCATCCCACCGGCCGGGGTACAGCCGCTCGACAAACGCCCGCATCCTGGCGAGCTTGTCGCGCGCATCCTTGACGAGGTACGGCCTGCCGAAGAGCATCGCGGAGCGGTAGTTGATCGACTTGTGAAAGGCGGAACGGGCGGCGACGAGCGCGTCCACCAGGGTCACGGTGAGGCAGACCTCGGGACCCCGCTCGAGCGCAAGCAGCATGCGGCTCTTTGCCGATCCGTGCCAGTAGACGGAATCGCCTTCCCTCCAGTAGGCGGTCGGCGTCACGAACGGCTGGCCATCGATCACATAGCCGAGGTGACAGATGAAGGCCGCATCGAGGATGGCGTAGATCGTCTCGCGGTCGTAGTGCGCGCGCTTCGGAAGCCGTCTGACTTTCGATCGGGCGGTGGCGGTTAGCGTTTTCATGATCGCGGTAAACTGGAAACGCGCATGTTACCGCGTAGCGAAATCGAGGACTGCGTGCGGATGGCGCCCGCGGCGACTTGGGACCTCGAATCCGATTGCGCCGCCTACGGCGCCTTCTGGCGTCGTTCGGGCGAATTGCTCGCACGCCTTTCCCCGAAGGCCGGGCGAGACCGCGCGCAAGCCGATGCCGCCGAGGCGCTGCACGCGGCGACGCGCGCGGCGCGCGCGCGTTTCCTGCGCACGCACGCGGCCCGCGTGTATGGCGCGCTGACCGGCGGGCGCGGTGCGTTCCTGCGTCTGGACGAATTGTGCCGCCGCGCGAGCGAGGCGTTTCCGGGCCTCGTGCCCGGCGCGCCCGAACTCGAGCGTGAGGCGCGCGCGGCACAGCGCGACAAGGACGGGCTGGAGATCGACCAGGGCCTGTTCCTCGCGCACGTGCTCGCGGATCCCGACTCGGGCCTGCATCTGTGCCACGCCATGCTGCTGCCGCGGGAGGACGCGCGTGCGCGCCTGGGCGAGCTTGAGCGCGCGGGCGAGATCGACTTCGGTGCGGTGCGACTGCAGCGCCGCGGCAAGGCATCGCTCGTCACGATGAACAATCCGGGTGTGCTCAACGCCGAGGACGAAACGACGCTCGACGCCATGGAAACGGCAGTCGATCTCGCACTCCTCGATCCGCAGACCGAGATCTGCGTGCTGCGCGGGGGTCCGGTCGGCCACCCGAACTACGCGGGAAAGCGCCTCTTTGGCGCCGGCATCAACCTGACGAACCTGTACCAGGGAAAGATCCCCTACCTCTGGTACCTGATTCGTGATCTGGGCTACGTCAACAAGCTGTATCGCGGTCTCGCCCTCCCGGATGCGCCGCCCGAGGAAATTTCCGTCGAGAAGCCCTGGATTGCCGCCGTGGACGGATTTGCGATCGGCGGCCACTGCCAGCTCCTGCTCGCCGTCGATTACACCATCGCGGCGGACGACGCCTACCTGACGCTTCCGGCGCGCAAGGAAGGCATCGTGCCGGGGGCGGCGAACCTGCGCCTGCCTCGCTTCGTCGGCGATCGCATCGCGCGCCAGGCCATCATGGCCGAGCGGCGCATCGACTGCGCCAGCCGCGAGGGTCGCCTGATCTGCGACGCGGTAGTTCCTGCGGACGCGATGGATGCCGCGATCGAGGATGCGATCGCGCGGCTCACGGGATCGGGCGTCGTGAGCGCGGCGAGCAACCGCCGCGCCTTCCGCGCCGCGCAGGAACCGCTCGACCTTTTCCGGCGCTACATGGCGGTGTATGCGCGCGAGCAGGCGCACTGCCACTTCAGCCCCGCCCTCATCGCCAACCTCGAGACGCACTGGAACGCACACCGCCGGGGCCGCTGACACACGCGCCCGCAGGGTCGCCGCCGCCGCGGAGCTACTTCTGCGCCGCCGCCTCGAGAATCGCCCGGAACGCCGCCGGATCGCGATAGCCGACGAATCGCTGGACCACTTTTCCGTGCGGGTCCAGGATCAGCACGGTCGGCGTGGCGCGAATGTCCAGATGCTTCGCCAGCTCCTTTTCCGGGCGCGCCCTGCCGTCGAGCCAGGTGGTTTCGCGCGCGCCGTTGAGGTCGATCGCGACCATGACGAAGCCGCGCTGCAGCGTTTTGGCGACCTCGCGGTCGGGAAAAGTGGTCTGCGCCATCTTCAGGCACGCCGGACACCCTTCCTGTTCGAAAAACAGGATCAGGCGCTTGCCCGCCCTCGCCGCGTCGCGCACGTCCTCGGAGACGACCAGGAACGTGTCGGTGAACGTGCCCGCGGGCGCGTGTCCGGATGCGCTTGCGAAAGCAAGCACGGGGAACAGAAAAAGCGCGAGGAGCGCAACACGCATGGCCGCCTATTCCACCAAAGAACCGGCGGCCACGCCAGTCGGCCGGCCTTGCCGGCGACGGTCTCCATGCCGACGAACCGCGCGTGATTTCCGCCAGTTCGCGGTAGAAAGCGCTCCGCGCGCCGGTCCTCAGCTGTGCAGGGAAGGGAGATCTGGCGCGCAACCGTGAAGGCGCACCGACTCTTGACATACGTCAACGTTCCGCCGGAGGCATTTCCGCAGAATGGTTGCACCAGAATGAGGTTTCCCGGTTGCAGCCGGAAATGCGCGTGACATCATCCCACGGCTCATGCAATGGTGACTGGCAAACGGGGTAACGGTGCCCGGTGATCCCATCGCTATGGGCGATGAACATTCGGTCCTGTTTGACCGTGATTGTTGCGTTCGGCTGCGGTCTCGTTACAGCACCTGCGCGCTTTGCGCGCAAGCGTGTCCTGCGCATCTGGTCCGGATTACCGGGACAGCGATCGAGGTGGGCGAGGGTTGCCTGCGCTGCGGACAGTGCAGCGCAACCTGTCCAACTGGTGCGCTGCAACTGGAAGGCTTCGCGATCGACCCGGCGAGCATTTCCGCGCCATCCGGTTCTCCCCTGCACATCGATTGCTGGAAAGTCCCGGCGGCGGATTCGCCGCGCGACGCCATCCGCGTGCCCTGCTTGGGCGGAATCGCCCTGCATCATTTCGTGCAATCGTATGCCGCGGCCGAAGGCCGCCGCCTCGTGCTGATCGACCGCGGCTGGTGCGATCGGTGTAGCGCCGGCTGCGGACCCGACCACCCGGCGCGGAAAACGCTGGAGGCGGCACGCGAATTGCTCGCGAATCTCGGCGTGCCGGAGCAGGCATTGCCAAGTTTGGAAACACTACCGCTGCTGCGCGCGCGGATGCCGGCTGAAATTCCCGAGCGGCGGGTGGCGCAACCTTTAAGCCGACGCGGGTTCTTCGTCCGCATCACGCGCAACGCCATGCGCGCCATCGCGCCTACTGCATGTGGTCAGCCTGGGGAGGCCGCGCAATCACTCCGCGCCCGAGTTGCCAAGATTGAAGCAACGACGCGGTCGCAGTTGCTTGCGCAAGCGGCAGCGTTGGGCGTCCGGCACGGGCGACCGCTTCCCGCCGAGTTGTTTCCCGCGCTTCGGATGGCGGACGGGTGTTGCAACCACCAGGTGTGCGCAGCGACGTGTCCCACGCGCGCCCTGCAAGCTTACCGGAGCGAAGACGGCGCGGCGGCAGGCATCGCATTTGATGCCGCAGCCTGCATCGCCTGCGGTGACTGCACTCGGGCCTGTCCGGAACAGGTGTTGACCCTGCACCCGCAAGGCGATGGCGAGGTTCCGCGCGGCGCAAGGGCATTGACGCGGTGGACGCTGCGCGAATGCTGCGACTGCGGGTGCGACTTCGCGGATTCCGGGTCGAGCAGCCTATGCCCGACCTGCCGCAAGACGCGCGACCTCGTGCGCGCAAGCTTTTCCCAATTGTTCGGCCCCGCGCGCAAACCACACGACGAGCGGACACGCGCGGAAACATCGGCGAGATCCGATTGACCCGGGTCAGTGCCTATCACCCGAAAGGAGCGAGCATGACACTCGACGTTCTCAACACGGCTGTTTCGCGCCGTCGCTTTCTGCAGGTGAGCGGCGCCGCCGGCGCGGCGGGCATGGGCGCGAGCGCGTTCCTGTCGACCCAAGCGCCGGAGGCAGAAGCACAGGCGCAAGCGGTGTCGTTGGAGACCAAGATCGTCAAGAACGTATGCCACCAGTGCCCGGCGCGCTGCGGTATCGATGTCTACGTGACCGATGGCAAGGTGCACGCGACCTACGGCACGCTCGATCATCCGATCTCGAACGGCAAGCTCTGCCCGAAGGGGCACCTGGGCACCTACATCCTTTATGACCCGGACCGGATCAAGGGGCCGATGAAGCGCACCAATCCGAACAAGGGGCGCAACGAGGACCCGAAGTGGCAGCCGATCACCTGGGATGAGGCGCTCGATACCATCGCCGCGCGCCTGAATGCGCTGCGCGCCAAGGGCGAGCCGCACCGTTTTGCGCTCGTGCACGGCCGCGGCTGGGGGAGCTCCGATGCCGGCCTGCTCGGTGACTTCGGCAAGCTCTACGGCACGCCGAACGCCACGCTGGGCCACTCCTCGATTTGCTCTGACGGCAGCAAAAAGGCGAAGGCCGCGCTCGACGGCAACTACAACTACAACGCCTATGACTACCGCAACACCAATTACCTGCTGAACTTCGGCGCGGCGTTCCTCGAGGCGTACCGGCCGTTCAACAACAACATGCAGGCATGGGGCCACATGCGCAGCAAGTCGCCCAAGACGAGGGTCACGGTGGTGGATGTGCGGGTCACGACCACCGGCACCGCGGCCGACCATTTGCTGCTGGTGAAGCCCGGTACCGACGGCGCGCTGGCGCTCGCCATCGCCCACGTCATCCTGACCAAAGGCATGTGGGATCGCAGGTTCGTGGGCGACTTCATCGGCGGCGTCAACCAGTTCAAGACCGGCGAGAGAATCGACCCGAAGGATTTCACCGAGAAATGGACGCGGGGGCTGATCGAATGGTGGAACGCCGAATTGAAGGACCGGACGCCGGCGTGGGCGGCCGGCATCACCACCGTCGACGAGCACCACATCGTGCAGGTGGCGACCGAATTCGGCACCACGCGGCCGGCGATGGCGATCTTCGAACGCGGGCCGACGACGCACACGAACGGGCTCTACAACGGCATGGCGATCCATGCATTGAACGCCCTGGTCGGCTCGATGTACTCGGTCGGCGGCCTCATGAACCAGATGGGCGTTCCGTACGGCAAGCTGCCGTTCAAGGCCGACGATTTCGTGGATGAGGCGGCCAAGGCGGCCGCCGAGCGCAAGATGCAGCGCATTGACCGGGTGAAAAGCAAGGAGATCCCGCTCGCGGCAAACAACATCCAGGGAATCGCGAAGAGCATCGTCGAGGAAAAACCGTACAAGCTCGACACCCTCATGTTCTACCTGACGAACCCGATCTTCAGCGCGCCGAATGCCAAACTGTGGGAACAGGCGCTGCAGAAGGTGTTCGTGATCGAGACCTCGCCGTTTCCGAGCGAGACATCGGTGTTCGCGGATGTCCTGGTGCCCGATCACACGTTCCTCGAACGCCTGCAGGATACGCCCACCTATCCGTTCGAGGGGTGGCCTCTGGCCGGCCTGCGCGTGCCCGCGGTCAAGCCGTTGCACAACACCAAGGCGTTCAGCGACACGCTGATCGAGATCGGCAAGCGGATCAAGGGGCCGATGGGCGAGTATTACAAGCAAGTCGGCAATGTCGAAAACGTGATCCGCCATCTCGCCAAGGGATTCGAGGGCAATCCGGGCGACAACGGGGTGGTCAGCTTCGACACCTGGGTCGAGAAAGGCGTGTGGTACAAGAAGCCCTATCTGTACCGTCAGATCCTCGGCGAATTCTACGAATGGGACGGCGCGGATTATCGCAGGCCGATGACGGCCGACGAAGTCAAGAAGCTCCTGTTTCCGACCGAGTCGGGAAAATTCGAGCTGAAGTCTTCGTACCTCGAGCACCATGCCGACTTCATTTCGGGCGCGCTCGGGATTCCGCCCTCGAGAGTCGGCTTTCCGCAGTGGCTGCCGCCCAAGTACTCGGGCGACGGCGACCTGCACTTCATCACGCCGAAGACGGCGATGCACGCGGAGGGGCGCAGCGGCAACATACCGACCGCCCTTGCCCGGTACCAGCCGGTTTCGGGCGGCCGGGACGAACTGGTCCTGGAGATCCATCCGGATACCGCGAAGCGGCGCGGCATCCGCAACGGCGACACGGTGAGAATCAGCAACGAGCTGGGCGCCATCACGGCACGGGCGCGCATCTTTCCGGCGGCGCGGCCCGATACCGTGGTGCTGCCGTTCGGATTCGGCCACTGGGCGCATGGACGCTGGGCGAGCAGCCGCAAAACCGGCAATGGCTGCGAGATTCTGCCGAATGTGTCCGAGCCGATCTCCGGTCTCGCCAGCTATTACACGGTGAAGGTCAGGGTCGAAAAAGCCTGATCGCGATGAACCGGACGACAGGAGAATGAATCATGGCCCGTTGGGGAATGGTGATCGATCTCGAGAAGTGCACCGGGTGCCAGGCATGCAGCACGGCCTGCCAGATGGAGAACAGCCGCGTGGCGGGAGAGAACTGGCAGGACGTGATGTTCTACACCGAGGGCGAGTATCCGGCTGCGCAACTGAAATGGTTCCCGCGTCCGTGCA
>Ga0209399_10000615_pt1 | contig 20925 bp, 24 predicted proteins | sample OV2TP3_FD_184130 | JGI IMG/M metagenome (GOLD analysis project Ga0209399, IMG submission 184130) | Hot spring microbial communities from Beatty, Nevada to study Microbial Dark Matter (Phase II) - OV2 TP3 (SPAdes) (version 3) | ecosystem: Environmental > Aquatic > Thermal springs > Hot (42-90C) ... | reverse complement strand
CGTTCTCGACGGTGAATTCGTCCGCGATGACGGCCCGCCACCCCTCCGTGCCGAATCGAATGGTCATCGCAACGACTCGATTGCCTTCTGGTAGGAGGGGGAATGGAAGACGTACGTGCCGGCGACGAGCACATTCGCGCCGGCCTCGCGACATTGCCGGCCGGTGTCTGCGTTGATCCCACCATCCACCGAGAGGTCTCCCGCGAACCAATGGCGCAGCTGCTGGATTTTTGGAACCACCTCGGGTAGGAAGGCTTGACCCCCAAATCCCGGCTCGACGGTCATGACGAGGAGCAAGTCGACGGCCTCGAGGAATGGCTTCGATGTCTCCGCGCTCGTGCGAGGCCGCAGCGACAGTCCGGCGCGGCCTCCCGCGCGACGAATCGAATCCAGAGTTTTCAACACAGCGCCCTCGGTTCGAAACCCAGGAGCCTCCACATGGACCGTCAGGTAGTGCGCGCCGGCGTCGAGAAACGGCTTCACGTACTGCTCCGGATGGTCGAGCATCAGATGGACGTCCAGCGGCAGCCGGGTGGAGCGCCGGATGGCCTCAACGACGACCGGACCGATCGTCAGATTCGGGACGAAGTGGCCGTCCATCACGTCGACATGCAGCCAATCGGCGCCCGCCGCTTCCACCCGCTGGATCTCATCGGCGAGGCGCGCGAAGTCGCACGCGAGCAGGCTCGGCGCGATCAGCACTCGGCGTTCGCTCATGAGAGGAGCCGGCAGAGGCCCGCCAGCCGCGAGGCTTCAGGCTCCGCGACCGGGCCCACGATCGCCACATGCATCTTGGGAGTGACGAAGAGCTGCCGCGCCACGCGTTGGATATCCTGCTCGGTCACCTTGGCCATATGCGCCAACAGCGTCTCGGGCCGGGCCACGCGTCCGAGCGTGGCGGTCTGTTCTCCGACCCACATCATGTGATCCATGGTGTCCTCCAGGCCCATCAGCAATTGGCCCGCGTAATAGTCCTTGGCCCGCCGCAGCTCGCTGCGGGCGATGCGCAGGCGCCGAATGCGCGCCAGCTCCGCGAGGATCGTCTGCATCGTGGCGGTCAGTTTGCCGGCGTCGCAGCCGGCGTAGACGACGAACGCCCCCGTGTCGCGAAACCGCTTGATCTGCGTGCCGATTTCATAGACGAGGCCGCGCCGCTCCCGCACTTCGCGAAACAGCCGCGAGGACATGTTCGCGCCCAGCAGCACGTGCAACAGCTCGAGCGCGAAGCGATCGGGGTGCGTGCGCGGGATGGCGTAGGTTCCCACGCACAGATGCGTTTGCTCCGTCCGCTTATTCCAGACGCGCACCTGCGGGCCTCGTCGGGGCCTCGGGGCTCGCGGAAAGCCGTGCGTCGATCGGCCGCGCATGCGTCCGAAGAGGCGCGCGATCTGCCGGTGCAGCCATGCCGGTTCCACCGCGCCGGCGCACGCGACGACGAGGTGGCGCGGTTGGTACATCCGGCGCCAGTACTCGACCACATCGTCTCGCGTGATCCGCCGCACGGTGTCGATCGTGCCGGAGAGCAGCGTGCCCAACGGGTGGTTGGGCCACAGGAGCTGGCTGAACAGGTCATGCACGATCTGTCCCGGGGCATCCTCGTACATGCGGATTTCTTCCAAGATGACCTCGCGCTCTTTTTCCAGATCCTCGGCGGTGAGGGTCGGCCGCTGCGCCATATCCGCGAGCACTTCGAGGGCCCGTCGGGCGTAGCGCGCCGGGACCTTCGCCATGTAGCAGGTGACTTCTTCGGCCGTGAAGCCGTTGAGGGATCCGCCCACTCCTTCGATCTGCCGCTTCAGGGTTTCGCACGAGCGGCGGCGCGTCCCCTTGAACAGCAGATGCTCCAAGAAATGCGAGATGCCGGCTCGCTCCGGGGCCTCGTACCGCCCGCCGGCCCGCACCCACAGCCCGACGGCCACGGATTGCGTTTGAGGAATGGGGTGGAGGACCGTCTCCAGGCCGTTTGCCAGCGTCGTGGCGTGGTACTCGGTTTTCATGCGGCGGGCGTGGCGGGATCGCGTTGCATATCGAGGAAGTGCTGGAGGATGAGCTGGGCCGCGATTTGATCGATGAGCTGTTTGCGTTTCCGAGGGGAGGTGTTCATGGCCGATAAGGCGCGTTGTCCTTGGACGGTGGTGAGTCGTTCATCGAGCGGCTGCACCGGCACGGCGACCGAGCGCCGCAACGACTCGATGAACGCGGCGACTTTCTTCGCCTGGACGCCGCGCGCTCCTCGCATCGTCAAGGGGAGTCCCACGATCACGCGCTCCACGTGATGCGTGGCGATGAGCGTTCGGATGGCCTCAAGATCGATCGCGTGGCTTCTGCGCTCGAGCACCATGAGGCGCTGAGCCGTCAGCCCCAACGCGTCGCTGAGGGCGACGCCGATGCGTCGATCGCCGATGTCCAATCCCAGCACGCGCATGGTCAGCGGTAGGACGCAAGCCGCGGATTCGCCGCGAGCCGCCGGACGATTCGGCGGACCGCTTGCGCTTTCCGCGAGTGGCAAATCAGGGTCGCGGTCGGCGTCTGCACGACGACCAGATCGCGCACCCCGATCGTCGCGACCAAATGGCCATCGCATCCGATGACGTTGACGTTTTCGCTCTCCACGGCGATCATCCGCGAGGCGCGGCGGCCCAGGCGCGCCCACGCATCCCAGCTACCCAAATCCGCCCAGGCGAAGCGGCCTTCCACGACGAGGCCCCTCTGCAGGTGATCCATGACGCCGTGATCAAAGGAGACGGCGCGAAGGGTCGCGTAGGCCTTGCGGGCTCGTCGAGGAAATGCGCGGACGCTGCCGGTGGCGAGCGGGATCACGCGCCGCGCGTGGCGAGGCAGCCAGTCGGTGATGCCGGCGAGAAACGTCTCGGCGGTGGCGATGAAGATCCCGCTATTCCACAAAGTGCGCGGATGCCTGAGCAGGGCGCGGGCCTTTGGCAACGAAGGTTTCTCGACGAAGCGCGCGAGCCGGAAGATGCGCGTCCCCGCCGAGCCCTGGAGCGCGGAGCCCGCGCACAAGTAGCCGAGTCCGGGATGCGGGTGCGTGGGCCGTACCCCGATCGTGGCGATCATCCGATGCGCGGCGGCGGCTCGAATGGCGGCGCTGATCGCGCGCTGAAACGCGGACGGATGGCTGATCCAGTGATCGGCCGGCACGGCCACCATGACGCGGTGCGGATCGTGGCGCGCGATCGTCGCGGCCGCGAGGGTGATGCACGCGGCGGTATTCTTCGTCTGCGGTTCGACGAGGATCGCGCGTCGCAGCGCGGCCGGCACGACGGCGCGAATCGCCCGCGCCTGCTCGTGCGTCGTGACGATGAGCCACTGCGCGCCGGGCCACGCGGGACGCAGCCGGTCGATCGTGTTGCGCAAGAGGCTGCCTCGCCCATCCGGCGAGAGGCAGACTTTCGGCACCGCGCGGCGCACGAGCGGCCATAACCGTTCGCCGCGGCCGCCGGCCATGATCACGAACGTCACCGAGGGGGTCGAAGTCATGAGACGGCTCGCCGCAAGCGGGCGGTCAGTCGCTGCGCCCGTCGCACGCCCTCGGCGCGGCTCTTCCCCTCGCTCAGCGCGCGCACCAGGGCGCTGCCGACGATGACGCCGTCGGCGCCGTCCATCGCGGCCACGTGCGCGGCCTGAGCCGGCGTTGAAATCCCGAAGCCGACGCACACCGGCGTCGTGGTGAATCGTTTCAATCGCCGCACGCCTTCGAGGAGCCCTTCCGGCAGGCGCTTGCGAACGCCGGTCGTGCCAATGACGGAGACGTAGTAGATGAAGCCTTCGGAGGTGCGCGCAATGGCCCGCAACCGTTCCACGGGACTCGTCGGCGCAGCCAACAGAATGGTCGCCACGTCTGCTCCCGCGCGTCGCGTCGCGCGACGCAGCAGGGTGCTTTCTTCTAACGGCAAATCAGGGACGATCACGCCGGCCACTCCGCTGGCGTACGCGGCGCGGACAAATGGCGCAGGGTCGGGGCGGGTGCCGATCGCGCCAATCGCGCCAAATTGTACGAGCGGATTCCAATACGAGAGGCAGATCACCGGCGCCTGAAGCCGGTGGCGGACCGAAGCGATCGCGGCCAGGATGCGCTGCGGAGTGGCTCCGTGAGCCAACGCTCGCGCCGATGCGGCCTGAATCACCGGTCCGTCAGCCAGCGGATCGGAAAACGGAATCCCCACTTCGATCACATCCGCTCCGGCGTCCTCAAAGCGCAGCAGCAGCGATGACGTCTCGGCTCCATCGACCTCGCCGCCGACAAAAAATGGAATGAGCGCCTTGCGTTGAGCCTGACGCAGGCGATCAAATGTAGCGCGAATTCGTTCCATGATGAACCGCGACGTGGTCCGACAGCGTGTGCACGTCTTTATCGCCCCGCCCCGAGAGCCCGAGAACCGCTACCGTTCCCCGTCGCCATCGTGGCGCCACGCGCGCCAAGTACGCGATGGCATGAGCCGGCTCCAGCGCGGGGAGAATGCCTTCCGTCCTGGCGAGCAGGGCCGCGGCGCGAAGGGCCTCGTGATCGCTGACCGCCACGTAGCGAGCGCGGCCACTGAGTTGATAATACGCATGTTCCGGTCCGACGCCGGGATAATCCAGCCCGGCGGCGATCGAAGCGGTGTCGAGCACTTGGCCATGCGGATCTTGGAGGAGCATGCTGTACGCCCCGTGCAGAATGCCGGGACGGCCCTTCACGAGCGTGGCGGCGTGATGGCCCGGGCGCAACGCGCGGCCTCCCGCTTCGACCCCGATCCATTGGACGCGGCGATCATGTCGAAACGGATGGAACAGCCCGATCGCGTTGGAGCCTCCCCCCACGCAGGCCAACAGCAGCGTCGGCAAGCGGCCTTCGGCGTCGAGGATCTGCCGCCGCGCTTCCTCGCCGATCACCGATTGAAAATCTCGAACCAGCGTGGGATACGGATGCGGCCCCACGACCGAGCCGATGCAGTAATGGCTCGTGCGGACGGTCGTCACCCACTGACGAATCGCCTCGCTGCACGCGTCCTTCAGCGTCTTGGTGCCGCTCGTGACCGGTGTCACCTGCGCGCCAAGCAGGCGCATCCGAACGACGTTGAGGGCCTGGCGCCGGATGTCCTCCTCCCCCATGAACACCTCGCACGACAATCCGAAGAGTGCCGCCACCGTCGCCGTGGCGACCCCGTGCTGGCCGGCTCCGGTTTCGGCGATGAGCCGCCGCTTGCCCATCCGGATGGCCAACAGGGCTTGGCCGAGCGTGTTATTAATCTTATGGGCGCCGGTGTGGAGGAGGTCTTCTCGTTTGAGGTAGACGCGGACCGGGCCGAGCGCTTGGCTGAGCCGTTTGGCGTGATAGAGCGGGGTCGGGCGGCCGGCATACTGATGGAGGAGCGACCGGAGTTCTCGTCGGAACGATGGGTCGCGTCGCGCCTTGGCGTAGGCCTGCGTCAACTCATGCAAGGCGGCCATGACCGTTTCGGGAACGAATTGTCCTCCGAAGGGCCCGAAGTAGCCGGGGCGATGTGGGAGCGTCTGTCGTCGAGTCATAAGGAAAAAATCATCATAACGGAAAGGGATAGGGGTGTCAAACCCCCGACGGTGAGAAGAAACGGAAGGCATGACCGATGCCCCGCCGTCGCGCGCGGTGGAACGCGGCCGCGCCCAGCGCGACATCGTGGATGGCCAGGCCGGTGGAATCGAAGATGGTGATCTCCTGCCGCGTGCGGCGCCAGCGCCTGCGGCCGATCAACATGTCCCCAAGGCTCGCGTAGATCTGCCGCGGGTGGAATTGGCCCTTGCGAACGGGGACGTTGAGCTCCCCGCCGTGGACGGCCTGCTCGCGTTCATCCACCACGACGGTAGCGGCTCGCAGGATCTTCGGATCCAGCTCCTGCTTTCCCGGCGCATCGGCTCCCATCGCGTTAATGTGCACCCCCTCCCGGAGCCACTCGCGCTTGACCAGCGGGTGCCTCGATGGCGTGAGGGTCACCAGCACCTCCGTGTCTCGGACGCAGGACTCCACCGTGGCGCACGCTTCGAATCGCACCCGAGGAAGCCGTCGGCGCATCTGACGGCAAAACCGTTGCGCCTCGCCCGGATGATAGCCCCACACCTTGATGCGGCGCAGTTGAAAGACTTCGTTGAGGGCGAGCAGTTGCGCCGGGGCCTGAGCTCCGCAGCCCAGCAACCCCATGACACGGCTGTCAGGTCGAGCCAGCGCTTGGGCGGCGACGGCTCCGGCCGCCGCCGTGCGCAATTGCGTGATCAGGACGCCGTCGAGAATCGCCCACGGGATCCCCGTGGCCGGATCGTTGATGATGATCAGTCCCATGACGGTGGGCAGGCCGCGGCGAGGATTGCCGGGATGCACATTGACCCATTTCAGCCCGGCCGCCGCCGGCCGTTTGATCCACGCGGGCATCGCGCGGAAATCGCCGTAGGGTGCTAGCGGCAGATAGACTTTCGGCGGCATCACCGCCTCGCCGCGCGCCATCGCTTGAAACGCGCCGCGGACGACGCGGATCGCCAGGCGCACATCCACGAGGCGCGCGAGATCTCGCTGCGTCAACACGCGCGTGCTCAGCATGCCTGTTACGGTTCTGGCGTCTTCTGATCCAGGGGGATGTGGCATTGGCCGCCGCCGTGCTTCGCGAAATATCGCTGATGGTATTCCTCGGCGCGGTAGAAGATGGTGACCGGGACAATCTCCGTGACAATGGGACGGCGGCCGTAGCGATGACGCTGCTCAAGTCGCCGCTTCGACGTCTCCGCCGCGGCCTGCTGCTGTGGCGCATGGTAGAAGACGGCCGAGCGATACTGGCTGCCGATGTCAGGACCTTGACGGTCCTTGGTCGTGGGATTGTGGATGGACCAGAATATGTCCAGGAGCTGCTCATACGTCACCTGCTGGGGATCGTACTCCACCTGCACCGCCTCGGCATGGCCCGTCGCATGGCTGCAGACCTGCTCGTACGTGGGGTGTTCCGTGCGCCCTCCGGTGTAACCCACCATCGTGGACGTCACTCCCTTCGCCTTGCTGAAGGCTTCCTCCACTCCCCAAAAGCAGCCGGCGGCAAACGTGGCCTTCGATCGGTTCATCCGAGGAAGATCCGCATCGCATGCATGGGTCGCCCTCCGTGTCGGCTTAGGTGCCGATGCGAAAATGGATAACGTCGCCATCCCGCACGATGTACTCCTTCCCTTCCAGCCGCAGCAATCCTTGCGCGCGCGCGGCCGCCTCGCTGCCGCAGCGCAGAAGCGTGTCCGTCTGAATCACCTCGGCGCGGATGAACTGCCGCTCAAAATCCGTATGAATCGCGCCCGCCGCCTGGGGAGCCTTGGTGCCTTGGCGAACCGTCCACGCCTGCACGATCCCGGACGTCGTCGTAAAAAAGGTGATCAGGCGCAGCAAGGCATAGCTGCGCTGGATCACCTGGGGCAGCGCGGAAGACGTCAGGCCGAGTTCTTGCATCATCGCGATGCGATCTTCAGGATCCAGCTCCGCGAGCTCGGCCTCCAGCTTCGCAGAACACGTGACCATCGCAGCGCCTTCTTGCTCGGCGAGCCGGCGCAAGGCGACCACGGCGGGCGCGGACGGCTCCATCCCTTCACCGACGTTCGCCGCATACAAGACGGGTTTGGCGCTGAGCAGATCGATGCCCCAGGCTGCCGGGTGCGCCTCAGGTGCGAGCTCCGCGCGTCGAATCGCCGTCCCTCCGGAGATGGCCGCCCGCCATCGCTCGATGTGGCTGAGGAGCGCCGCCGCCTGTTTATCCCCGCCTTTGGCCAGCTTCTGCTCCCGCTGGGCTCGGCGATCGAGGATCTCCAGATCCTTCAGCAGCAGCTCCGTGTTCACGATCTCCACGTCCCGCAAGGGGTCCAGCTCTCCGACCGGGTGCGCGACATTGCGATCTTCGAAACATCGCACCACATGCAACAGCGCATCGACGCCGAAGATGTGGCTGAGGAATTGATTGCCCAGCCCGTCGCCCTGGTGCGCGCCCTTCACCAGCCCGGCAATGTCCACGCATTCCAAGCTCGTGGGAATGACGCGCTCCGGCGAGAGCCGCTGCGCGAGGGCATCCAAGCGGGGATCGGCCACCCGCGCGACGCCGATATTCTGATCGATCGTCGTAAACGGGTACGGGGCGGTGGCCGCGCGACCGGCGGTCAAGGCGTTAAAGAGCGTGGATTTGCCGGCGTTGGGCAAGCCGACGAGGCCGAGTTTGAGCACGGTGTTCCTGTGATGTTTGGGAAGTGAGGAGGACCGCTACGTTCGCAGCAGCCACACGCCCGCGCAGACGCACACGACTCCCAGAAGCCGCGGGACGGTGATCGGCTCGCGCAGCACCAGCCACCCCAAGAGGGCCGCGATGAGCGGATAGGCGCCGGCGACCGGGGTCACTTGAGACACCGTTCCGGATTTCAGGGCGTGGTAGAAGACCAGTTGGCCGACAAAACTCGCCAGCAATCCGCCGCTGGCGAGCAGGACGATGGACGACCAGTGGAGCGTGCGCACAGCCGCCCACGGCGACCAGAGTCCTCCAAAGATCACCAAGCCGAGGACGATCCCGAAACTGCGCACGGTGACGCCCACGGTCGGCGAAGCCGATCCCAAGCCGATTTTTTCCATGAGAGGGACGATGCCCCAGATGCACGCCGTGAGGACCGCCCACGCGAATGCGCTCATACGCCCCCCAGTGTTCTCTTCGATGCGACGTGATTACCGATGGCGGAACTGCTGCCACAACCGCCGAAAGCGGCTGTCATAGACGAGCGCATAGCGCGCCGGCTGATCGGGGAATCGTTGGCCGACCGCCTCGCGCAGGCGCGTCTGCTGGATCTCGATATCAAGCTGAGGCGTCTCGCCGGAGATGATCATCTCGCAGATGCAATCCGCGTGCCGCTCCAGGCGCTGGATGGATTCATCCTCGGCGCCCACCGTCGAGAGGCGGGCGGTCAGCTCTTCTTCCACGACGGAGCGATTCGTGCTGGAGAGGGGGATCAATTCGACGTCTTTTCGACGCTTGAGAGCGTCGAGAAACGGCAGCGGGGTCAGGCCCGCCGTGGCGACAATGGAGGGACCATGATCAAACGCGTCCTGGACCGCGCACTCAAATGAGTGAGAGCACAGCTCCATTTTCCCCAGCTCATCGAGGAAGAGGAGGCTCGCCTGAGAAAGCCCGCGCCGAATCACGGAAACCGCGACGGTGTCGAGCACAGACACATTCACTTTATATGTTCCCACCCGCGTGCCCTGCTCCCAATGGCGATGGGCCAGGAGAACCTGGCGTCCATCCAGCGGACTGAGCCAGAAGCCCATGCGCTGTCCCTCTTCGCGGAGCTCCTCGGTGAGGAACCCATCCAAGCGCGAGCGCAGCGTGGGATGCGATCGCAGCGATGCGGCGAGGCGTTGGAGCAGCGTGGTCTTGCCGATGCCGGGCCGTCCCACGATGAGCAGATGTTTCATAACGCAGGTGTCGATGAAGGGTTATTCAAGCGGCAGGGGGTCGTGGCCGCGCTGAAAGTATTCCAGCGTCGGTAAAATGGGTCCATAGTAGTCCGGCTGGGGGAGCCAGAACGTGGCGGTTTCATACAGGCCGACGGCCATCCGTCCCAGGCCCTTGGCCGCTCCCAGCACCAACCCGCCCATGAGCCCAGCGCCCTGATCCTGGTGCTCATAGCCATATTTCATGTTCAGGGGGACTTCCAGCCACCCAAAGGTGAAATTGGACAGGCCGCGTCCTAACTTCACGAAGGGAGCGCAGTCGTTGAAGAATGAGGAGGGTGCGGGATCATCGGAAAACTCTTCAGCTTGCGTGACTCGCGCGCCAATGAGCGCCGTCGCGGCGATGGCCAACCAGAGGACGGATCGCTTCATCCTCACCTCCTGCGATGCGTCGGGTTCATGGCCCCACGTGCTCTTAAGCTTACCACATCGGCGGCGCCGATGATGAGGTGATCGAGGATTTCGATCCCCAGCAGGCGGCCGGCCTCAACGAGCCGCTGGGTGAGCTGCACATCCTGCTGCGATGGCGTCGGATCGCCGGAAGGGTGATTATGGGCGACGATAACCGCCGCTGCCGACGCCGCGATCGCTTCCTTAAAAATCTCTCGCGGGTGCACGAGGGTCGCCGACAGGCTGCCAATGGCAATCGGGCTGAGGCGAATGAGCTGATGGCGATTGTCGAGGAGGAGGGCGATGAAGTGCTCCTTCTGTTTGTCGACAAGGTGAGGGCGCAGGAGGGCGGCCGCTTTCTCGGCGGTGTCGATGGCCGTCCGAGGAGGCGGGGTCACTGCGATGCGCCGAGCGAGCTCCGCCGAGGCCTTCAATTGAATCGCCTTGGCGGGACCAATGCCGTGGACCTGCGCGAGTTGCTCAACCGACGCTTCGGCGACGCCCCGCACGGTGCCGAACGCCGCGAGCAATCGACGGGCACCTACGAGGACCGACTCGCCCGCAACCCCTCGGCCGAGGATGCACGCCAGCAGCTCCTGTTCCGATAACGCTTCAGCGCCCAGGCGCGTCAGCCGTTCCCGCGGCCGCTCAGAGGCCGGCAAATCCTTGACGGTTAAGGTAGAACGCGTGTCTTGTGACATAGGTTTCCTCTCGATGCCGGAAGATCGTGGGTCCATGTGACGGGTGCCGTGCACCAGGGCCCCTACCCGCCCGCAGCCGACGACGCCGATAGTGCGGCGCGGCGAGGACGGGTGGGGTGGTGCGCGGCAAGACCCGCCAAGCGGATCATCGAGCTACCGCCGGCGACGAACGCCGATCTTTGGGCACCATCGTTCAATGGGACAGCGGCTGCACCAGGGCGAGGTCGGATGGCAGAGGTGTTGGCCGAAGGCGACGAGCACGTCGTTGTAGATTCGCCAGTAGCGCCGCGGCAGGACGCGCCGAAGCGCCATCTCCGTGTCTTCGGGCGTGTTCGTCGTCACATAGCCCCAGCGGTTGCTGATGCGATGCACGTGCGTATCGACGCAGATCCCCGCCTTGCGAAAGGCCAGCGTGATGACGAGATTCGCGGTCTTGCGGCCGACCCCTTTGATGGCGAGAAGTTGTTCCAGCGTCTCGGGGACTCGGCCGCCATGCCGCTCGATCAGCGTCCGGCAAACGCCGCGGAGCGCGCGCGTCTTATTGCGATAAAAGCTGACGGGATAAATCGCCCGCTCAATGGTTGAGGGAGACAGGGCCAGCAATTGCTCCGGCGTGCGGGCCAGACGAAACAACCGCTCAGAGGCGCCTCGCGTCGTCTCATCCCGCGTGCGCAGGCTCAGCAAGCAGCTGATCAGCGTGGTAAACGGATCGGTCCGGTAGCGCCCGACGACGGGTTCCTCCCATCGGCGGACAAAGGACTTGAGCGTGCCGAATACCATCTCAATCGTTCGATTCGTGATCATCCTATTCCAGCAAGGCGCGCAGATGCGCCTCGACGCTGCGGCCCAGGGCGAGCAGATGATACCCGCCTTCCAGGACCGAGACGATGCGCCCGCGGCAGCAGCGGTCCGCCAGCTCGCGCACCAGGCGCGTCGCGCGCGCATAGCCCGACTCCGTCACCGCGAGCGATGCCAGCGGATCATCCCGATGCGCATCGAATCCCGCCGAGATGAGGATCAGCTGTGGCCTAAACGCAAGCGCCTTCGGCAGCAACACCTCGCGAAACGCCCGAAGGAGTTCAGCATCCCCACTGCCGGCGGCCAGCGGAACATTGAGCGTCATGCCCGTCCCTGCCCCACGGCCCGTGTCCTCAGCGGCCCCCGTGCCGGGATAGAACGGAAACTGATGCGTGCTGAAGTAGAGGACGGAAGCCTCTTCTTCAACGATCGCCTGCGTGCCGTTGCCGTGATGGGCATCCCAGTCCACGATGAGCACGCGATCCAGGTGATGACGCTCTTGCGCGTACCGCGCCCCGATCGCGACGTGATTGAAGAGGCAGAACCCCATCGCCCGCGCGGCGCTCGCATGGTGGCCCGGCGGGCGCACCGCGCAAAACGCGGCATCGAGCGTTCCCGCGGCGAGCCGATCGATTGCTTGAATCACCGCCCCCGTGGCGCGCCGCGCCGCCTCCCACGAGCCGGGGCTTGCGATCGTGTCCGGGTCCAACGCCGTCGGCCCGCGGCGGCACGCCTCCTCGATGGCGCGAACATACGCGCGAGGATGCACCAGTTCGATGAGATCCAGCGGCGCGGCCGTGGGATGCAGCGGGATCAGGCGATCCCAGAGGCCGACGGTGCGCAGGTGATCGCAGATCGCGAGCAGGCGCGCAGGTCGCTCGGGATGGCCGGGTCCTGTGTCATGGCTCAGGAATGACGGATGGAACGCGAGCCCGAGCCGCCGCACGTCGCGCGCCTAGGAATTTTTCTTCCACGCGGCGGCAAACAGCTCGCGCACCTTGGCTGCGGGATCGGGAGCTCGCATGAGCGCCTCTCCGATGAGGAGCGCGTGGAGTCCAAGCCGCTGCAGTCGCTCCACGTCGTCGGCCGTGCGCACCCCGCTTTCGCCGACGATGAGTTTTCCGGCCGGGATCTTGGGCACGAGCTCTTCGATGAGGCGAGGGTCCAGCTCGAAGGTGCGAAGATCGCGCTGGTTGATGCCGATGAGATGCGCGCCGGATCGCAGGGCGACGGCCAGATCATGCACGGAATGCACTTCCACGAGCGCTTCCAGGCCGAGTCGGTCGGCGACTTGCAGGCACTCGCTGAGCCGCTCCTCCGTGAGCAGCCGGACAATCAGCAGCACCGCGTCCGCTTCGTACAGCGCGGCCTCATACACTTGATAAGGATCGACGATAAAATCCTTCCGCAGGACCGGCAGCTCGGTAAACTGCTTGGCATCCCGGAGAAAATCCAAGTGGCCGCCGAAGTACGCCTCATCCGTGAGGACCGACAGCGCGGAAGCGCCGGCCTCTTGGAGCGTTTGAGCGAGGCTCACCGGGTCGAAGCGTTCGCGCAGCATCCCCTGCGAGGGGGATTTGCGTTTCAGCTCCGCGATCAGCGCGATGCGGCCGTTGCGCCGCAGGGCCGCTCGGAAATTTCGGGATGGCAGATACTGAGCGACGCGAGCCTTCAGGTCATCGAGCGGCAGCTGCTGCTTGGCGGCCGCCACTTCTTGTTCCTTGGTCATGACGATTTCATCCAGCATGGGCGGCGAGCTCCTTCACGCGATCCAGCAACGCGGCCGCGCGGCGTGACGCGAGAATCGCTTTCGCCTGCGTGTAGCCTTCGGCGATCGTGCGCGCGCGCTCCGCGAGGTACAGCGCGCATCCGGCATTGACGGCGGTGATCTCCTGCAGCGGCCCGGGAGCGCCCTCCAACGTCTGCCGCGCCAGGCGCGCGTTGTGCGCGGCATCGGCTCCTTGCAACGCCCTGAGCGAAGCGCGCGGAATGCCCAGCGTCGCCGCATCGAAGCGCATCGCGGTGAGCCCCTCCGGGCGGACGTCGATCATCTCGGTTCCCGCCGTCGTCGTCACCTCATCGAGTCCGTCCTCGCCGCGGACGACCATTCCATGGCGCACGCCGAGTTGCCGCAGCGCCTCGGCCATCGGGCGCATCAACGTGGCATCGGCCACGCCGATGAGCTGAAACGTCAGCGGCGCCGGATTCGCGAGCGGCCCAATGAGGTTGAACAGCGTGCGAATCCCTAAGGCCTTGCGGATCGGGGCCACCGCTTTCATCGCCGGATGGAAGCGGGGAGCGAAGCAGAATCCGAACCCCAGCTCGTCAATGCAGCGCGCCACGAGATCGGCAGGCGCCTCGAGATTGACCCCAAGGGCCTCCAACAGATCCGCGCTGCCGCAGCGGCTGGAGGCGGCTCTGTTGCCGTGCTTGGCCACGCGCACGCCACCCGCAGCCGCCACGAGTGCCGCGAGCGTGGAAATGTTCATCGTGCCCTGCCCATCGCCGCCGGTGCCGCACGTATCGCACAACCCGTCCGCGCGGGTCAGCGGTAATGGAAGCGCGTGCGCGCGCAGCGCCGACGCGGCCGCGGCGATTTCCTCGGCGGTTTCCCCTCGGCGCGCCAGGGTGGCGAGAAACGCGCGCGTCTCGTCGGGGGGGCTTGCGCCCTCCATGATGGCGTTCATGACGCGCGTCATCCGCTCGCGGTTGAGCGGCTGCTCAAATGACGTGACGCCTGCGGCATCCATCGCGTCACACGCGCCGTCGTCGGGCGGACCGCTGATGAAACGCCTTGGCCAGCGCGAGGAAATTGCGCAGCAGATCCTTGCCGACCGTCGTCAGGATGGATTCCGGGTGGAACTGCACGCCATAGACGGGTGCCTGGCGATGCTGCAACCCCATGATTTCTTTGTCCGCGGTCCACGCGGTGACGGCGAGTTCGCGCGGAAGAGTCTCTCGTTTGACGATCAGCGAATGGTAGCGCGTCGCCTCGAATGGCATCGGCACGCCGGCAAACAGGGCGCGCCGCGTATGATAGATCTGCGACGTTTTTCCGTGCATGGGCCGCCTGGCGCGCACGACGTCTCCGCCGAACACTTCCCCGATGCATTGGTGTCCGAGGCAGACCCCGAGGATCGGGATCGTGCCCGTGAAGCGCTGAATGAGCGCATTCGAGATGCCGGCGTCCTCCGGGCGACCGGGACCGGGAGAGATGACGACGCTCGAGGGCTTCATCCGCGCCACCTGTTCGACCGTCACCTGGTCATTGCGCTTGACCACCAGCTCCTCCCCCAACTCGCCCAAATATTGGACGAGGTTATAGGTGAACGAATCATAGTTATCGATCATCACGATCATGAGCGCGTCTGTGCCATGTCGATGGCTCGGAGCATCCCCTTGGCCTTGTTCAGCGTCTCGTCATATTCGCGCGCCGGCTGGGAATCGGCGACGATGCCCGCTCCGGCTTGGATGTACGCGCGCCCTCCGGTGATGAGCACCGTGCGGATCGTGATGCAGGTGTCCACGTTGCCGGAAAAGCTGATGTAGCCCACCGCCCCGGCGTACGGCCCTCGATCATGCCGCTCGAGTTCCGCGATGATTTCCATCGCCCGGACTTTGGGAGCTCCGCTGACGGTGCCGGCGGGGAACGTCGCGCGCAGCACATCGAAGGCGTTCTTGCCGGGCCGCAGGGTGGCGGTGACGCCGCTGACGAGATGGAGCACGTGGGAGTACTTCTCCACGACCATGAGCTCCGGCGTGCGCACGGATCCGGAGAGGGCGATGCGGCCTAAATCATTGCGGCCCAGATCGACCAACATGAGATGCTCCGCCCGCTCTTTCGGGCTCTCGCGCAACTGTTGGGTCAGGCGGTGGTCCTCGCGTTCCGTCGCCCCGCGCCGGCGAGTGCCGGCGATCGGGCGGGTTTCCAGGCGCTGGTCTTCGCATCGCACCAGCATTTCCGGCGAGGCCCCTGCCAGGCACAGCGAGCCGAAGCGAAGAAAAAACATGTACGGCGACGGATTCAACGAGCGCAGCGAACGGTACACGTCAAACGCGTCGCACGAGAGCGGCCGCTCCAGGCGCTGCGAGAGGACGACTTGGATGATGTCCCCGGCGCGGATGAAACGCTTCGCTTGGCGGACCATCGCGTGGAATTCGCGGCGTTCGATGTTGGCGCGCGCGGGTCCCGCCGACGAGGGCCCCGAGGCGCGGCGGCGTCGCGGCTGCCGGCGCGGCAAGGGAGCCCGCAGCCTCGCCGCGACCGCTGCAATTTCTCGCACGGCCTCGCGGTACACGCGCCGTGCGGCGCGCCCCTGTGTTTGCGCATTGACCACGATGAAGAGCCGATGCTGCGCGTGATCGAAGATCACCATCGTGCGCGTCAGCATGAGCATCAGATCCGGCACATGCAGATCATCGAGCTGGTGCGCGGGCAACCGCTCGAGACACCGGGCGATGTTGTAGCCGAAGTAACCGACGAGCCCTCCGCTGAATCGCGGCAAGCCGGGGACGGGCCGGAAGCGAAACGACGCCATGAGTCGCTCCACCTCGCGCAACGGGTCATCGGCCGTCTCGAATCGGCGGATGGCGGGTGCTTGTCCATCGCGGAACTCGGAGATCTCGATATGTCGGCCAGCGCTGGTGATGAGCTGCTGCGGCCGGCTGCCGAGGAATGAGAAGCGGGCTACCTTTTCCGTGCCTTCGACGGATTCCAAAAGGTAGCTGAATCGACCGTCATCGAGCTTCAGAAAGGCGCTGACCGGCGTTTCCAAATCCGCCAGCAGCTGCCCGTGCACCGGAATCACATTCCCTTCGCGGGCGAACCTCACAAATTCCGCTTCCGATGGCCGGATCTCCATCACGTAGCTCGGTAGACTTTTTTGGGGTCGAACGCCCGCCGTCCGAGGGTGGCGATCGATCCGTCGCGCTTCACCTGCCGGAAATAACAACTGACATATCCGGCGTGGCACGCCGCCACATGCTGGTCGACGAGGAACACGAGCGATTGTCCCTCGCAATCGATGAGGACCTGCCGGATGCGCTGGATGTGCCCCGAGGTTTCGCCTTTGAGCATGAGCCGCCGCTGCGAGCGCCGATACACATAGACCCTCCCTTCCTCGAGGCTCTTGATCAGCGCCTCTCGGTTCATATAGCACAGCGTGAGCACCTGCTTGGTCTTCGCCTCTTGAATGACCGCGGGGATGAGGTCCTGCTCGTTGAAATGGAGGAGCTTGAGGATTGCCGTCGCTTGTTGGGTCATGAGATTAGCGTCGCACGCTGATGCGGTGCTCGGCAAGATGGCGTTTGACCTCGGCAATCGTCAGTTGCCCGAAGTGAAACAGCGACGCGGCCAGCGCTGCGTCCGCTCCCCCGGCCGTCAGCGCCTCAGCGAAGTGCTCGACGCGGCCGGCCCCCCCTGAGGCGATGACTGGGATTCCCACCGCCGCGCTGACAGCGCTGGTGAGCTCGATGTCGTAGCCTTGCTGCGTGCCGTCGCGATCCATGCTGGTCAGCAGAATTTCACCCGCTCCTCGCCGCTCGGCTTCCTGCGCCCACGCCACCGCCTCCTTCCCCGTCGGCGTTCTGCCGCCGTGCGTATAGACTTCCCACCTCGGATCTCCTGCATCCCCCACGCCGAGGCCATGGGGCTGGCCCGTGGCAGGACCCGCCTCGTCCGAAGGCTTGGGATAGATTGAGTCAGAAACTCGCTTGGCGTCAATCGCGACGACGATGCATTGCGCGCCGAAGCGATCCGAGGCTTCATTGATGAACGCGGGCCGCTCCACGGCGCTCGTATTGATGGAGACCTTATCGGCGCCCGCGTTGAGCAGCGCGCGGATATCCTCGATAGTGCGCAGACCTCCGCCGACCGTCAGCGGCATAAACGCCACCGCCGCAGTCTTCGCCACGACGTCCAGCAGAATGCCCCGCTGCTCGTGGCTCGCCGTGATATCCAGGAACACCAGCTCATCGGCGCCCGCGTCATTGTACGCTTGAGCCGCCTCGACCGGATCTCCGGCATCTCGCAGGCCGACAAAGTTGACCCCTTTGACGACCCGCCCTCGATCCACATCGAGGCATGGAATGATCCGCTTGGCGAGCATGGCTAACCCGCCAGCGAATGGATCGCAGCCGGCAGATCGATGGCGCCTTCATAGAGGGCCTTGCCGATAATGGCGCCGATGACGCCTTGCGGTTCCAAAAGCTTCAACTGCCGGAGGTGTTCCAGCGATGCGATGCCGCCCGAAGCGATCACGCGCAACGATCCCACGGCCAAGACGTCGTGCAGCAGCGAGAGGTTCGGTCCTTGCAGCATGCCGTCGCGGCTGACGTCGGTGCAGATGACTGTGCGCACGCCCCACGTCTTGACACGGTGGGCTAAACTCACGGCAGTCAGCGGCGTCGCTTCAACCCATCCGCGCGAGACGACGTGGCCCGCCTTCGCATCGATCGCGACGGCGATGGCGTCTCCGTAGCGCTTCGCCGCGGTTTCGACGAACGACGGGTCCTCGCACGCTTTCGTACCGAGCACGACGCGCGAGGCACCCACCTCCATGGCCTTCGCGAGAGTCTCCGGCGTGCGGATGCCGCCGCTCAGTTCAACAAGCACCCCGCACGAGGCGATGATCCGTTGCGCGATGGGCAGGTTGGTATACGTCCCCTCGAAGGCTCCGTTGAGGTCGACGACGTGCAGCCATTGCGCTCCCGCCGCGACCCAGCGTTGCGCGATGGCGACCGGATCCTTGGAGTACACGGTGACCTGGTCCCGCCGGCCTTGCGCAAGGCGCACGACCTGTCCGTCGAGCAAGTCAATGGCTGGAAGGATGACCATCGGACGGATCAGAGGCCGACAAAATTCTTGAGCAGCCGCAATCCGATGGCTTGGCTTTTCTCAGGGTGGAACTGGGTGGCGAAGAGACGGTCGCGCCAGACCATCGAGGCGAACCGGGTGCCGTACTCCGTCTCCAGGGCGATCAAGGAAGCGTCGTTCGGCTCTCCATAATAGGAGTGCACGAAATAGACGAAGCTCTGATCCGGAATCCCGCGCAGGAGCGGACAATCGTCTCGCCGTGAGGTTCGGGCAATTTGATTCCATCCCATGTGAGGGATTTTCAGTTTCGGGTTGAAGGCAAAGCGCTTGACGGCGCCGTTGAGAATGCCGAGACCTGCGGCACCTTCCCCTTCGTCGCTGCGCTCAAAGAGCAGTTGCAGTCCCAGGCAAATCCCCAGATACGGCGTGCCCTTGGCGATGGCGATCTTTAGAGGCTCCGCGAGCCGACGCGCCGAGAGCTCCCGCACGGCGGCGGGAAACGCCCCCACGCCCGGCAGCACGAGTTTTTCGGCCCGCTCCACCTCGCGCGGATCGCTGGAGATGCGCGTGGCGGCCCCCAGCGACTCAAACGCCTTTGAGACGCTGCGCAAATTCCCCATGCCATAGTCCACAATGGTAATCATGGAAATATGCTGCCGTTCTATCTATGCCTTCCGTCAGCGGGTCCTGGCTCGCCGTCGGCTCGCGGCACCGCTTGTCCGGCCCCAGCGTGGCCGGCCTGCGCTCGACGGAATTCCTCGCTCGTCCCGCCTGGCGGCGGGACACCGTGCCCGCACGTGCCGCTCACCGAACCGCGAGCCACCCGCTGCCAGCAAGCTGTTCGATGAGACGACATATTTACAGGCGGCCTTTCGAGGAGGGGACGCCTTTGACGCGCGGATGCAACCGCGTCGCTTGCTCGAGCGCGCGACCCAACGCCTTAAACGCCGCCTCGCATGTGTGGTGAAAATCCGAGCCGGACAGCACGTCGATATGCACGGTGATTTTCGCAGAGCGCGCCAGGGATTCGAGAAAGTGCTCCGCGTCGCCCCACGAGTACGCGGTGCTCGAGGAGAGCGCCTTCGCGCGCGGCCCGCGCGCATCGCGCAGCATCAGCTTTGGCCGCCCGGAAATATCCAGCGCGACGCGCACGAGCGCTTCGTCCATCGGCACATACGCCCAGCCCATGCGGACGATCCCCTTGCGCTCGCCTAGGGCTTGGTCAAGGGCTTGACCGAGCACAAGACCGACGTCTTCGTTCGTGTGGTGTCGATCGATGTGGAGATCGCCCATGGCCTTGACCGTCAGGTCACACAGCCCGTGGGTCCCCAACAGCGTCAACATGTGGTCCAAAAACGGGATGCCGGTTTTGACCGATGTCTGCCCATGCCCGTCGAGATTGAGGCTGACGGCGATCTTCGTTTCCTTGCTGTTGCGTGCGACGTTCGCGCGTCGTGTCATGTGTCCTCGGTGGTTATGTCAGGCGGATTTTGACGGCGTCGAAGTGGCGCGGGAGCCCCTCGATCGTCGCGAGGTGCTCCAAAGGTTCGCGGACCCGCTCCAGGGCCTTCTTCGTGTAGCTGATGATGTGCGTGCGTCGAATGAAATCATCGATCCCCAATCCGGAGAACGCCCGAGCGGCTCCGCCGGTTGGCAGCACGTGGCTGGGGCCGGCGATGTAATCGCCCACGGTGACCGGCGAATAGGGGCCAAGGAAAATGGCGCCCGCATGAGTGATCCGCTTGGCCAACTTGTGCGGCGAGCGGACCATGATTTCCAGATGCTCGGGGGCGAGTTGGTTGACCACGTCGATGGCGTCTTCCAACTTTTTCACCACGACGCAGTATCCGCCGGGGATTTGCTTGCGCGCCAGCCGCGCGAGCGCTTTCGACGTGGTGATGAGAAACCCCATCCCGCCGGCATGCTCCGTTTCACCCAGCAGGTCGGCCAGCACATATTGCGCGTTCGATGAGCGATTGGCGATGATCGCGATCTCCGACGGCCCGGCGATCGTATCGACATCGACGCAGCCGAAGACCTGGCGCTTGGCCTCGGCCACGAAGGCGTTGCCCGGCCCGACGATTTTATCCACCTTCGGGATGCTTTTCGTGCCGAAGGCCATCGCGGCGATCGCCTGCGCCCCGCCCATCCGGTAGACCTCATCCACATCGAGCAAGCTGGCGACGGCCAAGATGTGCGGATCGACGCTGCCATCTTTCCTCGGCGGAGTGGCGAGGAGAATCCGTTTCACGCCGGCTTTTTTCGCGGGAATCACGGTCATGTAGACCGTCGAGACGAGGCTCGCGGTGCCGCCGGGGATGTAGACGCCCACCCGCTCGATGGGATCGAATTTCTCGCTCAACACGACGCCATCGCCGTCGAAGCATCGGACCGGTTTCAGGCGCGGGCGCCCGTAGAACGCCTGGACATTTTGCAGAGCGCTCTTGAGCTGCAGCGAGAACTTGGGATCCAAATGCTGGAACGCGCCGGAAATTTCCGCCTCGGTCACGAGCAGTTGTTTCGAGGCGAGGCGGACGCGATCGAAGCGCCGGGTATAGCGCAACAGCGCCTCATCGCCGTTTTGCGCCACGTCCTGGATGATCGTCCGCACGCGTTCCTCCACCTGCCGCTTGCGCGCCTTCCGCCGCGCGCACAGCGCCTGGAACGCCACTCCAGTGGTTGAAACGACTTTCATCCGAATTTTGGATTTTGGATTTTGGATTTTGGATTGA
>Ga0209399_10000612_pt1 | contig 20975 bp, 20 predicted proteins | sample OV2TP3_FD_184130 | JGI IMG/M metagenome (GOLD analysis project Ga0209399, IMG submission 184130) | Hot spring microbial communities from Beatty, Nevada to study Microbial Dark Matter (Phase II) - OV2 TP3 (SPAdes) (version 3) | ecosystem: Environmental > Aquatic > Thermal springs > Hot (42-90C) ... | reverse complement strand
CCCCAGAAGAGCTGCGGCCGCTCGGTCATCACCTGCGGGCCCGGGGCGATGCCCTGGATCATCATGGCGCCGATCATGAGCGCCATCACCGCGTTCGACGGGATGCCGAGCGTGAGCAGCGGGATGAAGGAAGTCTGCGCGCCGGCGTTGTTCGCCGATTCGGGCGCCGCCACGCCTTCGATCGCGCCCTTGCCGAATTCGTGCGAGTACCTGGAGACCTTCTTTTCCAGCGTGTAGGCGCCGAACGAGGCAAGCAGCGCGCCGCCGCCCGGCAGGATGCCGAGCGCCGATCCAAGCGCGGTGCCGCGCAGGATCGGCGCCCAGACGCGCTTCCAGTCTTCCTTGGTGGGCCACAGGTGCTTCACCTTGCTGGTGAAGACTTCGCGGTGCTCCTTGTGCTCGAGGTTGCCGATGATCTCGGCGATCCCGAACATCCCCATCGCCACCGTGACGAAGCCGATGCCATCGGCGAGTTCCGCCAGGCCGAAGGCAAAGCGCAGCACGCCCGAATTGACATCCGTGCCCACCAGCCCGAGGAGCAGCCCCAGCACCACCATCGCAATCGCCTTGATGAGCGAGCCGTGCGCGAGCACCACCGCTGAAACGAGGCCGAGCACCATCAGCGAAAAATACTCGGCCGGGCCGAATTTGAGCGCCACCTCCGCGAGCGGCGGCGCGAACATCGCTACTACCAGCGTCGCCACGCACCCGGCGAAGAACGAGCCGAGCGCCGCGGTGGCGAGCGCCGGCCCGGCGCGCCCCTGGCGCGCCATCTGGTAGCCGTCGAGACAGGTCACCACGGATGAGGACTCGCCGGGGAGATTGACGAGGATCGCGGTGGTCGAGCCGCCGTACTGCGCGCCGTAGTAGATGCCCGCGAGCATGATCAACGCCGCGATCGGCGACAGGTTGAACGTGACCGGCAGCAGCATCGCGATCGTCGCCACCGGGCCGATCCCCGGCAGGACGCCGATCAGCGTGCCGAGCAGCACGCCGATCAGGCACATCAGCACGTTGAACGGCGATAGCGCGACCTGGAAGCCGAGCAGCAGGTTGGCAAAAATGTCCACCCGGCCGCCCTATTCCAGGAACGCGGGCCAGACGGGGAACGGCAGCGTCAGGCCCTTCACGAACACCAGCACCGAAAAGATGACGAGCACCACGGTCAGGATCGAAACTTCCTTCCAGCGGAATTCATGCCCGCCGAAGGCGCTGATGAAGACGAGGAGCGCCGCGGCGAGGACCAGGCCGAGTGGCTTCAAGAGGTAGGCAAAAGCGAGGCTCGAGGCGAGCACGAAAAGCAGCGGCCGGAAGTGGAACTTCGCCACCTTCTGTCCTTCCTCGACCAGCGAGTCGAGGATCACGAACAGGCCGAGGACGGCGAGCATCCCCCCCAGAACCGTCGGGAAATACGCCGGGCCCATGCGCACCGCGCTTCCCATCTGATAGCCCGGGATGAGCTTCTGCCCGACGATGCGATCGATGAATTCCGGGGTTCCCACCGCGACGACCATGAAGAACAGGCCGAAGGCGACGAACATCAGTCCTGCCCAGAAATCCCGCTGACTCCTGATCCGCATCGGATTCCCCCGGGGTTCTTGTATCGCTGGCCGGCGTTGCACCGGGACCGCAGAGCCTCGACTCGCGCAAAGTGTAGCATGCACGTTCGCGATGCTGGCCCCACGCAATCCACAATCGTTGACCTGCGCGGCGCTGCTGCTCGCGGCGGTGGCGCTGCTCGCCGCAGGCTGCGGCAAGCAGCAAAGGCTTCCTGCGCTTGGTACGGACGCGGTGGTGCTCGCGTTCGGCGACAGCCTGACATACGGCACCGGGGCGGGTGAGCAGGAGAGCTACCCCGCGCAGCTTGCGCAGTTGATCGGTCGCAAGGTCGTGCGCGCGGGCGTTCCGGGCGAGGTGAGCGCCGAGGGCCTCGCGCGGCTGCCCGAAGTGCTGGAAGAGTACCGCCCGGGCCTGCTCATCCTGTGCCATGGCGGCAACGACTTCCTGCGCCGGCTGCCCGTGCAGCAGGCGAAAGCAAACGTGCGCGCCATGATCCAGCTTGCGAGGAACCAGGGCGTTGCCGTGGTGCTCGTCGGCACGCCGGAACCCGGGCTCACCGTCTCGCCGCCCGCGTTCTACGGCGAGATCGCCGAGGAACTCCGCATCCCCTACGAAGACGGCATCATCGGCAAGGTGCTGCGCGACCGTTCGCTCAAGTCCGATGCGATCCACCCGAACGCAAAGGGATATCGCCTGATCGCCGAAAGGATCGCCGAACTGCTGCGCAAAGCCGGCGCGGTCTGAGTTCGCGCTCGGCGGATCCGGCCGGCCGCGCCCGCCTACCCGCTTCGGCGGAGGATTTTCGAGCGCGCCAGCCGCGCGTAGTCCTCGGGCCGGTCGACGTCCCACACGGTGCGCAATTCACGCCAGCGCCAGTCCATGGCGCGCAGGCGCGCGCGCGTCTCGCGCATCACCGCCGCGCCGCCCCACTCGATGCCGGCAAACAGGCGTGGCGACACGCGTCGCAGGCCGATCAGCGCATAGCCGCCGTCCTCGGTCGGCGCAAAGACCGCATCCACGCCCGTACGCAGCGCGCGCAGCGCGCGGCCGAGGTCCGCTGGCCGCAGCGCCGGACAATCCGAGCCGATGAGCAGCGCGGCCGGCGCATGGCGCAGCGCGCGTTCGAGCGCATGGCGCATCCGCTCCCCGAGACCGCCCCTCGCCTGCGCGCGCAGGCGCACGCCATGCCGGCGCGCCATCGCGGCGAAGAACGGGTGGCGGGAATGAGGCGCGGCGTGCAATTCCACCGCGCCGCCGCGCGAGGCAACCGCGGTGACGAGCGCGCGCTCCACGAGCTGCGCGTGCAACCGCGCCGCGCCCTTCGCGCCCAGAACCGGGACAAGCCGCGTCTTCACCGCGCCCGGCACCGGCGCCTTCGCGAAAACGATCACGACCGCTTCAGGCCTGTTTTGCGTAGCGGCGCGCAAGCTCGTCCGGGCGGACGCCGAGGAAAAACGCAAGGCGCAGCCGCCACATGAGAAGGATCGTCTTCCAGATGCCGTTCCGCTCCCAGCGCCGTCCCGACGTCGCCGCCTTCGCGAAGAGGCAAACGGGCGCCGAAAGCCTCTTCATCCGGATGCTGAATGCGACGTCTTCCATCAGCGCAATCTCCGGAAAGCCGCCCGCGCGCTCGAACGCGCTGCGTGCGGCAAAGATCGCCTGGTCGCCGGTCGCGACCCCGCTCAGACGCGAGCGCCAGTTCATGCAGAACGCGACCATCGCCAGCAGCGGCGAGCGGCCCTCGATCCGCACGTCGAAGCGTCCCCACGAGCGGCCCCCGTCGCGAAGCGCGTCGCGCACGTGCTGGTCCGCGTCCTGCGGCAGCCGGGTGTCGGCGTGCAGGAAAAGCAGCGCATCGCCCGAGGCGGCACTTGCGCCGCGGTTCATCTGCGCCGCCCGGCCGGCCGGCGCCACGAGCACCTGGTCGGCATAAGGCGCGGCAAGCGCCGCGGTTCCGTCCGCGCTGCCGCCGTCCACGACGAGCACCTCATGGCCGCGCGCGCGCAGTGCCTGCACCGATTGCAGCGTGGCGACGATGCGCTCGGCTTCGTTCAACGCCGGAACGACGATCGACAGGCGCCACCCGCCCGAGGTCCGGCTCACCGTTTCCTCACGTCGTTGAGCGCCCAGTCGTACTCGAGGAACGCAATCCGTGCCCTGCCCTCCGCGACCAGACGCCGGAGCGCCGGATCATCGGCAAGCAGCGCCGCGTAGTGCGCGAAAAACTGCTCGCGCGAGCCGATCCCGCGGTAGCCGCTTGTCCAGTCCTCGTGGAACCAGTCGAACACCTTCGACACCTCGAGCCTGCCTTCCGCGCTCACGCGGTTGCGGCTGCGGTCCGCAAGGAAGCGCTGCGTCTGTTCTTCGAGCTGCCGATCCAGTTTCTCCGCCACGTAGGCTTCCTCGCGCAGCATGGGGCAGCCGACCGAGGCGCAGTTCACGGCGAAATGCACCCGCGGATCGTCGTAGGCGCCGGGCTTGCGCAGCCGTTCGTGCTCGATGTGGTCGAGCGACGCGTCGCGTCCGAGCAGCCGGAAGAACCGGTCCTTGAACGGGTTGCCGAAGATCTTGCCGAAGTCCCAGATCGAACCGAGGTCCGGGTAGCGGGTGAGGATCTTTTCGACCGTGAACGCGTTGTAGGCGTTGATCAGAAAGGCCATCTGGCGGGGCTTCGACCATCCGGCGAAGTCCGGTTCGGCCACCCGCGAGAGTGTCTCGAGATACGCCTTGAGCGCCGCGCGGTCGCGTGCCATGCCGGCGTAGTCGAGCTGCGATGCCCTGCCCTCGGTGATGAGCACGACGTGCTTGCGAAGCAGCGCGTCCCAATCCCTGTGCGCGTGGTCGAACTCCTGCGCCGGCGCCGGCGCCGCCACGAGCGAAAGCACGATGGCTGCGGCCCGGATCACCGCTCAGTTTCTCCTCCAGGCGTGCAGGCGCTCGACCGCGCGCAGCAACCCCTGCGGGGCGTGCGCCCTCTTCCAGACGCCCGCCGCGTACTTGTTCGCTTCGGCGAGCGTCGGGTAGATGTGGATGGTCGCCAGGATCTTGTTCAGCCCGATTCCGTGCCGCATCGCGGTGATGAATTCGATGATCAGGTCGGCGGCATGGTCGCCGACGATCGTCGCGCCGAGGATCCGGTCCCTTCCGGGCACCGTGAGGACCTTGACCATCCCGTGCGCCTCCTCGTCCGCGATGGCGCGATCCAGGTCGTCGATCCCGTAAACACTGACCTCGTACGGGGTGTTCCGTTCCTTCGCCTCGGTCTCGTTGAGCCCGACGCGCGCCACCTCCGGGTCGGTGAACGTCGCCCATGGAATCACCGAATAATCGGCGCGAAACCGCCAGAAGCTGCCGAAAAGCGCGTTCACCGACGCGTACCAGGCCTGGTGCGCGGCGGTGTGCGTGAACTGGTAGGGGCCGGCGACGTCGCCGCAGGCGTAGATGTTCGGGTAGATCGTCTGCAGGTACTCGTTGGTGTCCACGGTATTCTGCCGCGTCGCGCCGATCCCGAGCTCCTCCAGGCCGTAGCCTCGCGTGTTGGCGGCGCGCCCGACCGCGACCAGCAGCTCGTCGCACTCGATCCGCACGTCGCTGCCGTCGTGCTCGCAGACGAGCACCTTCCTGCCGTTCTCAACGAAGACCTGCTTCGCCTTGTGGCCCAGGCGCACGTCGATTCCCTCGGCGACGAAGCGCTTGCGCACGAGCTCGGACACTTCCGGATCCTCGCGGATGAGCAGGCGCGGCAGCATCTCCACGTTCGTCACCCTGGCGCCGAAGCGGACAAAGGCCTGCGCGAGTTCCGCCCCGATCGGCCCGCCGCCGAGGACCGCGAGGTGCTGCGGAAGCTTGCGCAGTTCCCACACGCTGTCCGAAGTCAGGTATCCCGCCTGCTCGAGCCCGGGAATCGGCGGCACCAGCGGCTGCGCACCCGCGGCGATGACGATCGCGCGCGTGCTCAGGCGGCGCGTGCCGCCGTCGCGGAGCTTCACCTCGACTTCCCAGGGCGAGACGATCCGCGCCTCGCCCTCGAGACACTCGACCCCGAGGCGCGTGAAGCGCTCGACCGAATCGTGCGGCTCGATCGAGCGGATGACGCGCTGCACGCGTTCCATCACCTCGCCAAAATCGAATTCGGCGCTCGCCGACTTGAGGCCGTACTCGTGCGCCCGGCGGATCGTGGCGAGCACGCGCGCCGACTTGATGAGCGCCTTGGAGGGCACGCAGCCGGTGTTGAGGCAATCCCCGCCCATCCGGTGCTTCTCGACGAGCGTGACCTTGGCCCTTACCGTGGCGGCGATGAGCGAGGCGATGAGGCCCGCCGAGCCCGCTCCGATCACCACCAGGTTGCGCTCGAATCGCGCCGGTTTCGCGGCCGCCCAGCGCGCATAGACGCGGCGCGCCTTCACCGCCTCGACGACCTTCTTCGCGATCAGGGGAAAAAAGCCGAGCAGCAGGAACGCGCCGATCAGCCCCGGAGAGAGGATCCCGGCGGGCGACTGGATGGCGGCGAGCTGGGTCCCCGCGTTCACGTACACGACGGTGCCTGCGAGCATGCCGAGCTGGCTTACCCAGTAGAAGGTCCAGGGGCGGATCGGCGTCAGTCCCATCGCCAGGTTGATGGCGAAAAACGGAATCGCGGGGATGAGGCGCAGCGTGAAGAGGTAGAACGGGCCGTCCTTGCGCACCCCCTCGTTGATCGCGCGCAGCTGCGGGCCGAAGCGCTCGTGCACCCAGTCGCGCAGCACGAAGCGCGAGGCGACGAAGGCGAGCGTCGCACCGAGCGACGAGGCAAAGGACACGATCACCGTACCCCACAGCAGCCCGAACACTGCGCCGCCCACGAGCGTCATCAGCGCGGCGCCGGGGAGGGATAGCCCCGTCACCGCGACGTAGACCGCGAAGTAGCCGATCACGACCTGCGCCGGATGCGCCCGGTAGAGATTCTCGATCGCCGAGCGCTGCGCCTTGACATTGTCGAAGGTGAAGACTTCGTGGCCGCCGAGGGCGAAGAACGCCGCAATCAAGGCGACAAGCAGCGCGGCGACGACGATGCGCGATCTGTTCATTCCCGGGTCCCTTCTCACGCCGGCGCGGATGCATCCGGCGCGCCAATCCTATGCGGCCTGGCGGACGTCCATTCGAGGCGCCGCGCGCAGCGCGTTGGCGAGATCGTACCGCGGCCCGTCCACGATGCGCCGGAAGTAGGACTCGTGCGCGTCGGTTCCCACGGGCCAGGAAGCGCAGAAGCGCCGGCGCCAGGCGCGGTTGTCGTAGCGGAGCGGAACCGCCTCGACATGCAGCCTTCCGAGCCGCGCGCCATACAACGGGGCGGCCCCAGGCCGCACCGAGATCCGGCTCGCCAGGCCGAACCGCGTGCCGGCGAAATTCGGCATTCCGGCCGCGCCGTTATTGACGATCGCGCGCTCGGCGTCGATCGGTTGCAGCACCGGCAGGCAGGTATGGCTCGATGCGAACACCGATACGCGCGCAGCGTCGAAGGCGGCGCGCGCCGCCGCGAGGCCCTCCGGCGTCGCAAGCCGTTCCTGCGAAAATCCCCAGCCGGCGAGCGATTCGGCATCGCCGTGCACCACCGCGACCCGCAGGCCCGCGACTTCCGCGACACAGTGCATCGGCAGCGCCGCGAGCCGGTGCAGGGCGTCCGGCGCGCCCTGGGCGGTAGAGCGCAGCCGCTCGATGATCCGGTTCGAGCGCGCCACTTCGGCTTCGCCGACCCAATCGGGGTAGGCGCAGCCGCAGCCGGCGCCGGATTCCGGCGATGCGAGTTCGGTTTCCACGTTGCCGCGCGTCGCCGCGTGGCGCAGGACGGCGTCATTTACGCGCAGGAAATCCTCCCGCGCCACGTCGAACCAGTGGAAATCGCCGTTGAAGACGAGCGCTTTCGCGCCCGGTTCGGCCGCGTACAGTTCGAGCAGAGCGTCGAGCGCCTCGGGATTGCCGTACAGCCCGCCTGCGATCCAGAGCGTATCCACGCGCAGAGAAGCGCCTGCAGCGAGCGAGCGCGCCCCATAGCGGTAGGAAAGCGGGCAGAGCCGGCCCGGCGGCGGATTCATGCCAGCGCTCCGCCGCACGACGAGCCCTGCCCCGCGGTGCATCCGTAGCAGTGGTCGCGCACGGCGATCGCATTGCCCTCGAGGTCGCGCCCGATCAGCTCGGAGAGGTGGGTGCGCCCGCGCCCCTCGACCAGGAGGGGCAGCCCCAGCATCTGGTTGAAATCGCAGTCGTAGACGAACCCCTGCCAGTCGACCGAGAGCAGCGTCCTGCACATGACCGTGGCGACGTTCTGTTCGCTGTGCGCCTGGTGGAGCAACTCCATGTATTCGTCGAACTTGCCTTTCGAGATGAGCATCGACCCGAAGCGCTGGATCGGCATGTTGGCGAGCGTGAAGAGCCGGTTGAACGCAATGCCGTAGCGCTCGCCGAGAACGCGCTTGTAATCGGCTTCGAGGCGGTCCTGCGCCGGCGGCAGGCTCGGGCCCTGCGGGTTGTACACCAGGTTGAGTTCCAGGCCGCTCGCCGCGCGGCCGTAGCCGACCGCGTTCAGGCGCCGGAGCGCGCGCAGGCTCTTCTCGAACACGCCCTTGCCGCGCTGCCGATCGACGTTGTCCTCGAGGTAGCAGGGAAGCGAAGCCACCACCTCGACCTGCTGCGCCGCGAGGAATTCCGCCAGGCCTTCCTGGCCCGGCTCCTCGAGCACGGTCAGATTGCAGCGGTCGATGACGTGCGCCCCGAGCTCGCGCGCAAGCAGCACCAGCTCGCGGAAATGCGGATTCAGCTCCGGCGCCCCCCCGGTGATGTCGAGGCGCTTGACCCCCGAGACGCCCAGGAACGTGAGCACGTCGCCGATCGTGGCGCGCGACATCTGCTCGGTGCGTGTCGGACCGGCGTTCACGTGACAGTGCAGGCAGCTCTGGTTGCACTTGTAGCCGAGGTTGACCTGCAGCGTCTCAAGGCGCGCGCGCTGAATCGCCGGGAACCGGTAGCGCCGCATCAGGGGCAAAGTCGCGTGCATTCGTGTCCTTGGGTTCGGATGGGCCGTCTGGCTTGGTCGCCCGATGCGGCGCAGGCTTACAGATACGCCCGGGGGCCGCGAACGGATGTGGTCGGCTTGCCGCTAGACGACGGGATGCGCGCGCTCCGGGTGCTCGTCGAGCAGCTGCAGCAGGCGAGCGCCGGTGTGTCGCAGCCGCTGCGAGAGCATCAGCACCAGCTCCATCAGGATCTTGGCCCCGAGCATCGGCTGCTCGACGATGATGCGGGCCAGGTTTTCCCTCGTCAGCACGCCGAACAGGACCGGCTCGGTCGCCACACAGGTGGCGAAGCGCGGCTCGCCGTCGATCATCGACATCTCGCCCAGGGTCCGGCCGGCCTCGACGACCGCGATCAGCTGCGGCGTACTCCAGCGGTCGCGCTTGACCACGTCCACCTTGCCCTCGATCAGCAGCAGCATGAAATCGCCGCCATCGCCTTCGCGGATGACCTCCATGCCCGGCTCGGCGCGATAGACATCCATGAAGTGCGCCAGCAGGCGCACTTCCGCCGGCGAGAAATTCTCCAGCAGACTGCAGCGCGGAATGAGGGCGTGGATCTGCGCCGAAAACTGGGTGGCATCCCCGACATACTCCAGATGGGCAAGCTGGCGGGGACGATCGTCCATGGCCCGCGGATTATGCCCAAGGGCTACGCGATCAGCCAGAGGACCGTGACGATCCACCCCGCGCACGCCGCCGCGAGATACGGATCGCGCAGCAGCTCCTCTGCGGGATCGCCGCCGCCACCCCGGAAGTGCAGGCGGAAAAGGTAGCGGAAGGTACCGAGCAGCACCCAGGGCACCGTCAGGACGAGCTGCCCCGTCCCGTGCAGCGCCGCGGTATCGGCCGCAATCGTGTACAGGGCGTAGCTCACGATCATGCCGGCCGCGCACACCATGACCGCCTTGTCGAGAAATCCGGTGGTGTACGCATCGAGCACCGCCCGATGCTGCGCGGCATCGTCGGCAAGACGCGCAAGCTCGGCCCGGCGCTTGGCGAACCCCAGAAAGAGCGTGAGCAGGAACCCGCAGGCAAGCAGCCACTGCGACGGTTCGACGCCGATTCCCGAGGTGCCGGCGAGCAGGCGCAGCATGAAGCCGGCGGCGATGGCAAACACGTCGAGCACCGGCACGTGCTTCAGCCAGGCCGTGTAGGCGGCATTGAGCGCCAGATACGCGGCGACGATCAGCGCCTGCAGCGGTCCCACCCAGGCACCCAGCGCGAGCCCCGCCGCCGCGAGCACGGCCGAGGCGAGGTAGGCTTCGCGCGGCGCGACCGCGCCGCGTGCGACCGGGCGCTCGCGCTTGTCGGGGTGGTCCCGGTCCTGCTCGGCGTCGAGGCAATCGTTGAGCGCGTAGACCGCGCTCGAAGCAGCGCAGAACGCCAGCGTCGCGACCAGCGCGGCGGCCAGGAAATCCGCCTCGCGCCAGGCATGCCCGAATACGATCCCGGCGAGGACGAACCCGTTCTTCACCCAGTGGTGCGGGCGGGCAAGTTCGACGTAAGCCCGCAGGCGGTTCATGGCGCGAAGTAGCGCTCGAAGAAATAGCAGCGGCCGACCGGCAGCCAGCCCGGAATTCGATAGTAGCGCTCGCGCACTTCGGCGAGTACGCGCGCGCGATAGGTTTCGTAATCGAAACCGCGTCCGAGCACGGCGTGAAAGCTTGCGCCCGCCGCGGAAATGGTCCTCAGTTCGAGTTCCCTGAAATAGGGCCGATAGTCCTCGGCAACCGGCGGCTCGCGCCGCAGCACGAGCAGATCGCGCCCCCGATAGGCCCGCCAGTCGGTAAGGATGTCGTCGTGGCGCGCGTGCGACGAGCCCGGGCCGAAGACCGGTACCGCGCGCCGGGCATGGTAGGCAAGCAGGGCGGCGCCGGAATAGCTGTCCGAGGCAAGCGCGTAGCGATCGAGCAACGGCTCGACCGCTTGAACCAGCTCGGGCGCCCGGGCGAGAAAGACGGCGCGCGAGTGAAGTCGAGCCGATTTCCAGGCCTCCAGCGGGACCGCCGCAAGCACGCCGATCGCGACCACGTGCAGCGCAGCGAGCGCGGCAAAAAAGCGCGCGCTCGCCAGCACGTGGCGCCGCTCCAGCAGAAGCGCGGCGGTGAGCACCAGCGCCGGCACGAAGGAAAGCAGCCAGTGCAGCCCGATCCGCCGCAGCGGAGAAATGAGGGCGAAGATCGCAAGCGGCACGAGCCAGGCAAGCAGGAGCGCGCGCCCGTGCGGCGCCGCCCACGCAGCGCCCAGACGGCTGCGCTCGCGCCACGTGTACCAGAGGAGCGGCGCGGCGAGGTAGGCGAGCGAGGCGAGATACAGCGCCGGCGTAGCGAGCGACCAGCCCGCCGTATCGTGACGGTTGATCGCATTGAACATCACGTTGCTCCAGCAGGCCTGGTAGTTCCACCACAGGTTGACGAGGCCGAAGGGCACTGCGCTCGCAAGCGCGGTGAGCGGGCCGCTCCAGCGCCGCGCCGCCCCGCTCGACGCGATGGCCCACGCGAGATAGCCGAGTCCGAGCAGCACCGCAAAGTACTTGGAGAGAAACGCGAGCCCGAGCGCGATGCCGGAGACGGCAAAAAGCGTGAGCGCGCCGGTCTGCGCAGCGCGCGCGAAAAGGAGCAGCGAAAGCAGGGAAAAGAATACGAGCGGCGCATCGGTCGTGATGAACACGCCCCATACGTTGAGCGGCACGAGCAGCAGCGCTGTCGCCGCCAGGTTGGCCGTATCCTCGTCCTTGCCGAACCAGCGCCGCAGCGCTTCGCGGAGGAGGAGCGCCGTGGCCGCGGGAAGCAGCGTCGCGGGCAGGCGCAGGACCCAGTCCGCGCTCGAAAGCGCCGTCAGCGGCGCGAGCAGCCACCCGATCATCGGCGGATGATCGTAATAGCCGATGTCGGGGCTGCGGCCCCAGAGTGCGAAATAGGCCTCGTCGGCGGTCACGGGCGCCGCCGCCGAAAGCCAGCCACGGAATGCTAGCGTCGCGCCGAGGGCAAGGTAGAACCAACCTCGCGTCGAGACGGCATTCAAGCTGCGGCGCCCTTGCCGCCGCGCCGGCGCATCCGGACGGCCTGCGCCAGCGTTTCGAGTATGCCGAGCGAGTCCTCCCAGCCGAGGCAGGCGTCGGTAATGCTCTGGCCGAATTGCAGCGGTTTGCCGGGCAGCAGGTCCTGTCTGCCCTCCACCAGATGCGATTCCACCATCACGCCGACGACCTCGTGGCTGCCGCCGGCAATCTGGGCGGAGACGTTTTTCGCGACCTCGATCTGCCGCTTGTACTGCTTGGCGGCGTTGGCGTGCGAAAGGTCGATCATCAGGCGCCGCGGCAGGCGCGCCCGCGCGAGTTCCTCGCAGGCCGATTTCACGCTCGCCGCGTCGTAGTTCGGATGCTTTCCGCCGCGCAGAATGATGTGGCAGTCGTCGTTGCCCCGCGTCTCCACGATCGCCACCTGCCCGCTCTTGTGCACCGAGAGGAAGTGGTGCTTCTGGCGCGCGGCGAGGATCGCGTCCACCGCGATGCGCACGTTGCCGTCGGTGCCGTTCTTGAAACCGACCGGCGCCGAGAGCCCGGAGGCGAGCTCGCGGTGCACCTGCGACTCGGTGGTCCGCGCCCCGATCGCGCCCCAGGACACGAGGTCGCCGATGTATTGCGGCGAGATCACGTCGAGAAACTCGCAGCCCGAGGGCACGCCCAGGCGGTTGATGCCGACGAGCAGATCGCGCGCGATGCGCAGTCCCTCGTTGATGCGGAAGCTGCCGTTCAGGTACGGATCGTTGATCAGGCCCTTCCAGCCGACCGTGGTGCGCGGCTTTTCGAAATAGACCCGCATCAGCAGCTCGACTTCGCCGGCGAACCGGCGGCGCTCGGCGAGGAGCCGCTCGGCGTAGGCGAGCGCCGCCGCCGGGTCGTGAATCGAGCACGGGCCCATGACCACGAGCAGCCGATCGGATTGCCCGTGCAGGATCTCGCGTACGCGGCGGCGCGTCTCGCCGATCAGTTGCTCGACCGGGGTGCCCTGGATCGGGAAGAAGCGGATCAGGTGCTCCGGCGGGGGCAGCGGGACGATGTTCTCGATTCGCTCGTCGTCGGTGAGCGAAGTCTTGTCGGCGGGGACGATGTTCAGGTAGGCATCGGTGGGCGTCGTCATGGTCGGTCCCGGATCAAAAAAAAACCGCCAGGCCGGTGGCGCTGGCGGTTTTCGGGGAGCTTGTCGAGGGTTGAGCTTAACCGGTCCCTTCCGCCAGCAGGCAGGGGAAGTCGAAGTAGAAGAAAAAGAACGCGGACCGGCGCTTCACGGGGCCGATTCAAGCATGAACGCCCCGCCCCTGTCCAGTCAGTCTAGGCGCTGCGCCGGGCGAGCCAGTCGCGCAGCGCAAGTCCGGTGCCGAAATCCCAGGGCCTGAGCTTCGCCGGCGCGATGCGCCGGAAATCGGCGAGCTCCTCGTTCAGCCGCAGCACGCCGGCAGCCGGCACGTGATACGCGATGATGAGTTCGTTGCGGCGCTCGAACGGATACAAGCCGACGAAGTGGACCCCGGTCGCCTCGAGCGAAAGCTCCTCCTTCACTTCGCGCACCACCGCGGCTTCCGGCGTTTCGGCTTTTTCGAGAAAGCCGGTGATCAGGCCGAACATCTTTTCCGGCCAATCCCGGTTGCGCGCGAGGATCACGCCGCCCTCGTGCTCGACGATCGCGGCCACTACCGGCACCGGATTGTCCCAGTGCACGAACCCACAGGCGCATGCCAGACGCGTTGCGCCGCCGTGTTCTCCCGGCGCGAGCGGCTGCGCGCAGCGCGGGCAGAACCTAAATTCTCTGCTCAACCCAGCCCTTGACCGACTGCAGCGCAACGGCGAGCTTGGCCGGCTCGTTGCCGCCCGCCTGCGCCAGATCGGGCCGGCCGCCGCCTTTGCCGCCCACCTGCTGCGCAACGTAATTGACCAGCTCCCCGGCCTTGACCTTTGCGGTGAGGTCGGGCGTCACCCCGGCAACGAGTGCGACCTTGCCATCGCTCACCGCGCCGAGCACGATCGCCGCGCTGCGTAGCCGCTCCTTGAGCGTGTCCATCGTTTCGCGCAAGGTCTTCGCATCGGCGCCCTCGAGCGTCGCCGCGAGCACCTTGGCGCCCTTCACGTCCACCGCCTGCTCGGCAAGCTCGTCGCCGCGGCTTGCGGCAAGCTTCGATTTGAAGCGCGCGAGCTCCTTTTCGAGCGCGCGCTTTTCTTCGCGCTCAGCGCGCACCTTCTGCAGCAGCGCCGCGCCGCTCGCCTGGAAGAACTGCTCGATCGCGCTGCGCTCGGCTTCCATCTCCTGCACCCAGGCGAGCGCGCCCTCGCCGGTCACCGCCTCGATGCGCCGCACTCCGGCGGCAATACCGGACTCGGCGACGACCTTGAAAAAACCGATCTCGCCGGTGCGCTTCACGTGCGTGCCGCCGCACAGCTCGGTCGAAAAGCCCCCCATCCCCACGACGCGCACCTCGTCGCCGTACTTGTCGCCGAAAAACGCGAGCGCGCCCGCGCGCAGCGCCTCGTCGAACTTCATGATGCGCGCGCTCACCTCGTCGTTGCGCCGGATCGCCTCGTTCACCAGCGTCTCGACCGCGCGGATCTCACCCTCGGTCATGGGCTCGGAATGCGAAAAGTCGAACCGCGTGCGGCTCGGATCGACGAGCGAGCCTTTCTGCTGCACGTGCTTGCCGAGCACGGTGCGCAGCGCCGAGTGCATCAGATGCGTCGCCGAATGGTTCCACATCGCGCGCCGGCGCGACACCGCCTCGACCTGGGCACCGACTTCATCGCCCACGGCGAGCCGGCCGGTCTGCTGCACGCCGTGGTGGCCGAACACCTCGGGCTGGATCTTCTGCGTGTCCTCGACAGCAAAGGTGCCGGCGGGCCCGTCCAGTTCGCCACGGTCGCCGACCTGGCCGCCCGATTCGGCGTAGAACGGGGTCCGGTCCAGAACGACGACGCCGGATTCGCCGGCATTCAGTTCCCGGACCCGCGCGCCCTCGCGGTAAAGCGCGGTCACGGTAGCGCGCAGGCTGAGCGCGTCGTAGCCGCGAAACTCGGTCCGGCCGCCCGCATATTCGAGCTCGGCCTCGGCCGAGAACCTGCTCGATCTGCGCCCCCGTTCGCGCTGCTGCGCCATCGCCGCTTCGAACCCGGCCATGTCGAGCAGCACAGCGCGCTCGCGGCAGATGTCGGCCGTGAGGTCGACGGGAAAGCCGTAGGTGTCGTACAGGCGGAACGCGGTCTCGCCGTCGAGCAGCTTCTCGCCGGAAGCGAGCGCGCCTTCGAGCACCGCCATGCCGTTTTCCAGCGTCTCGGCGAAGCGCTCCTCCTCCTGCTTGAGCACCTGCGCGACGCGTTGCCGGCCGGCCGAAAGCTCCGGATACGCCTCGCCCATGGCGCGCTCGAGGTCGGCGACCAGCCGGTGGAAGAACGGCTGCTTCTGCCCTAGCTTGTAGCCGTGGCGGATGGCGCGGCGGATGATCCGCCGCAGCACGTAGCCCCTGCCCTCGTTTCCCGGAATCACGCCGTCGACGATGAGGAAGCTGCAGGCGCGGATATGGTCGGCAATCACGTTGAGCGACGGATCGGCGAGCTCGCCCTGCCCGGTCTCGCGCGCTGCGGCGCGGATCAGGTGCTGAAACAAGTCGATCCGGTAGTTGGAGTGAACGCCCTGCAGCACCGCGGCGATCCGCTCCAGGCCCATGCCCGTGTCGACCGAAGGTTTCGGCAGCGGATGCAGCACGCCCGCCTCATCGCGGTTGAACTGCATGAACACGAGGTTCCAGATCTCGACATAGCGGTCGCTGTCGGCATCCGAGCTGCCCGGCGGGCCGCCCTCGATGCCCGGCCCGTGGTCATAGAAGATTTCGCTGCACGGCCCGCACGGACCGGTGTCGGCCATCTGCCAGAAGTTGTCCGACTGGTACTTCGCGCCGCCGGGCTGGTCGCCGATGCGAATGCAGCGCTCGGGCGCCACCCCGATCATCCGGGTCCACAGTTCGTAGGCTTCATCGTCCGTCTGGTACACCGTGGTCCAGAGCCGCTCGGGCGGCAGGCCGTACACGCTGGTCAGCAGCTCCCACGCGTAGTGAATCGCCTCCTTCTTGAAGTAATCGCCGAAGGAGAAGTTGCCGAGCATCTCGAAAAACGTGTGGTGACGCGCGGTGTAGCCGACGTTCTCGAGGTCGTTGTGCTTGCCGCCGGCGCGCACCGAACGCTGCGCGGTGGCGGCGCGCGTGTAGGCGCGCTTTTCCCGGCCGAGAAACACGTCCTTGAACTGCACCATGCCCGAGTTGACGAACAGCAGCGTCGGATCGTTCGCCGGCACGAGCGGGCTCGAGGCGACGATCGTGTGCCCCTGCGAGCGGAAGTATTCGAGAAAACTCGCGCGGATCGCGTTCGAATCCATACGCCGGGCATTGTACGGGAGGAACCGCGCGTCGGCCGCCGCGCACCTCCTCCCGCTACGCCGCGAGCCGGCCGTACTTGACGAGCCGCGCGCGGATGCCGGTCTGCGTGCGCTCGTGCGCGGACGCAAGTTCGGCAAGTCCGCGCCCCGAGTCGAACGAGGCGAGGAGCTTCCGGTCCTCGTCCTCCGACCACGGCTGTCCAGCCTTGGGCGGCAGATCGCCGCGCCGGCGCGAAAAGCGCTCGGAGCGCTCGAGCGCCTCCGCGGCGATGAAAAGCGCCCGCGCCGTCTCGGCCCGCTGATACGGGCTGTCTGCCGCGAACACTTCGCCCGAGGCCGGATCGACGCCGTTCGCGAGCGAGCGGACGACGCTCAATGCTTCGGATGGGTTCATGCGTGTCACCTCCTTTCCCCTGCCAGGAGATGAACGCTTATACGGGTTCGCGGGATGACAGCGCCGCGCGGATGACTTCGTACGAGAAGCCACGGCTGTGCAGAAAACGGGCGCGCTTCGCACGCTCTTCGAGATTTGCCGCAGGAGCCCAGTATTTGCGCGCAAGGATCGTCCGGGCGCGCTCGATGTCGTCACGCCCGGACGCGGCGGAGAAGCGCGCCGCCGCATCCGCCGAAATGCCCTTCGCGAGCAAATCCTGCCGGATGCGGGCCGCGCCGTACTTGCGCGCCAGTTGCCGCACGCGCTCCTCGGCGTAGCGTTCGTCGGAGAGCTGGCGCTTCGCCGCGAGCGCATCGAGCAGCTCGCCGAGCGTCTCGGGAGATGCTGCGCGGGCGGCGAGCTTGCGCGCGAGTTCGGCGCGCGAGTGCTCGCGCCGCGCGAGCAGCCTGAGCGCCCGCCGCTGGAGTTCGGCGGGCGTATCCGGCGCTTCCGCCTTCACCCGCGCTTGCGTGCCGGCAGCCGCTCGACCTTGTTGCCGTCGTCCGCGGGGGCCGGCGCGCGCGCAGGCGCCACGATGCCCGCCTTCTCCCGGATCGCGGCCTCGATCTCGCGCGCAAGCGCCGGGTTTTCCTTGAGGAACTCGCGCGCGTTGTCCTTGCCCTGGCCGAGGCGGTCGTCCTTGTAGATGTACCAGGCGCCCGATTTTTCGAGCACGCCGTGGACGACGCCGAGTTCGAGGATCTCGCCTTCGCGCGAGATTCCTTCGCCGTACAGGATGTCGAATTCGGCGCTGCGGAACGGCGGCGCGACCTTGTTCTTGACGATCTTCACCCGGGTCTCGGAACCGATCACCTCGTCGCCCCTCTTGATCGATCCGATGCGGCGGATGTCGATGCGCACCGAGGCGTAGAACTTGAGCGCGTTGCCGCCGGTGGTGGTCTCCGGGTTGCCGAACAGCACGCCGATCTTCATCCGGATCTGGTTGATGAAGATCACCAGCGTGTTGGTGCGCTTGATGTTGGAAGTGAGCTTGCGGAGTGCCTGGCTCATGAGGCGCGCCTGCAGGCCCATCTGCGGCTCGCCCATCTCGCCCTCGATCTCGGCCTTGGGCGTGAGCGCCGCGACCGAGTCGATCACGATCACGTCCACCGCGCCGGAGCGCACTAGCATGTCGGCGATCTCGAGCGCCTGCTCGCCGGTGTCGGGCTGCGAGATGAGCAGGTCTTCGGTCTTCACGCCCAGCTTCGCGGCATAGCCGACGTCGAGCGCGTTCTCGGCATCGATGAACGCCGCCTGGCCGCCCGCCTTCTGCACCTCCGCGATCACCTGCAGGGTAAGCGTGGTCTTGCCGGAGGATTCCGGGCCGTAGACTTCGACCACCCGCCCGCGCGGCAGCCCGCCGACGCCGAGCGCGAGATCGAGCCCCAGCGATCCGGTGGACACCACCTGCACGTCCTTCGCGGCTTCGGCGTCCATCCGCATGATGGAGCCCTTGCCGAACTGCTTTTCGATCTGCGACAGCGCCGCGGCCAGCGCTTTCGCCCGGTTCTCGTCCATGGTGTACCTCTTCTTGTCTGTGGTCGGCATCTACGGCGGGGACGGCGCCCCGGGCCGACACCGGATACTGTATAAACGTCCAGTTATTGTAGCCGTTGACCGCCGCCTGTCAACGGCGGCGGTGTACCATCGCTTCCGCGGCAGCAAATTCCTCATTCGGCACAACAAGTTGGGAGATGAACGATGGCGAAAGTCGCTTTCCTCGGGCTGGGCGTGATGGGCTATCCGATGGCCGGCCACCTGCTGAAAAAGGGGGGCCACGAGGTCACGGTGTACAACCGCACCGCCGCGAAGGCGGCGCAGTGGGTGAAGGACTACGGCGGCAAGTCCGCCGCGAGCCCGCGCGAGGCGGCAAGCGGGAGCGACTTCGCGATGCTGTGCGTGGGCAACGACGACGACGTGCGCGCAGTGGCCTATGGCGCCGACGGAGCGCTTGCCGGGATGAAGAAGGGCGCGGTGCTCGTGGACCACACCACTGCTTCGGCGATCGTCGCGCGCGAGCTCCACGCCAGGTGCAAGGAAAAAGGCGTCGGGTTCGTCGATGCCCCGGTTTCGGGCGGCCAGGCCGGAGCCGTGAACGGCCAGCTCGGCATCATGTGCGGCGGCGAGCAGGCCGATTTCGACCGCGCCAGGCCGGTGCTCGAGGTCTACGCCAAGATGTGCGCCCTGATCGGCGCGCCGGGGGCGGGACAGCTCACCAAGATGGTGAACCAGGTCGTGATCGTCGGCATGCTGCAGGGATTGTCGGAAGGCCTGAACTTCGGCAAGCGGGCGGGCCTGGACATGGAAAAGGTCATCTCGGTGATTTCCAAGGGCGCGGCCCAGTCCTGGCAGCTGGAGAACCGCTGGAAGACGATGGTCGAGGGCAAGTTCGAGGGCTTCGGGTTCGCTGTCGACTGGATGCGCAAGGACCTCAATATCGCGCTTGCCGAGGCGAAGGCGAACGGCGCCGCACTGCCGCTTACCGCGGTGATCGAGCAGTTCTACGGCCAGCTGCACGAGCGCGGCGCCGGCCGCTGGGACAACACCGCGCTGATCGCGCTTCTGGCCAATGCGGATGAATAGCGCGAATCGCCGCAGGTTTCTGATCGCGTCCGGTGTGCTGCTGGCTGCGCCACTTACGGCCGAGGCGCAGCCCGCCGCCAAGCTGCGAAGGATCGGTGTTCTGTGGCAGACGCCGCCACCACCGCCCGTTCATCCAAGCATGGTGAAGCTGCTGCAGAGCCTCAAGGATCTCGGCTGGGAGGACGGCAGAACCGTCGCGATCGAATACCGATTCGCAGGCAACGATCCCGACCGGCTCACCCAGTTCGCAGCCGAGCTGGTTCGCCAGAAGGTCGACGTGATCACGACCGCTGGAGATCTGTCGACGCGTGCCGCCCAGGAGGCGACAGCGACGATACCGATTGTGATGGTAGTCGGCTTCCCGGTCGAGTCGGGTTTCGTGAAGAGCCTTGCGCACCCCGGCGGCAACATCACGGGCGTGGCCGTGCTTGCTGACGAGCTTTCGGTCAAGCGGCTCGAGCTGCTGAAGGAGCTCATGCCGCGGCTAAGCCGCGTCGCTGTGCTCTGGGATCCGGTGACGCACGAGCGCCAGCCGAAGGCCGCGGAGGCAGCCGCACGCACGCTGGGTCTCCAGGTCGAGGTACTGAGCGCAAAAACCTCGGGCGATCTGGCGGGTGCCTTCGAGAAGGCGGCCGCGGCGCGCGCCGACGCGTTGCTGGTACTGGTGTCGCCGATGTTTTTTGGCAATGCGCGCGCGTTCGCGGATCTCGCGGCAAGGCACCGGATTCCGGTGATGTACCCCACCCCGGCTTTTGTCGAGGCTGGCGGCCTGATCACCTATGGGTTCGTGGTCGATGAACAGTGGCGACTCGTGGCGGTTCTCATCGACAAGATCCTCAAGGGCCGGCGGCCCGCTGAGCTACCCATCGAGCAACCTACCAAGTTCGAGTTGACGGTCAACCTGAGGACTGCAAAGGCCCTGGGCCTCACCATCCCGCGGTCGATACTGGCGCGCGCCGAGCGGGTGATCGAATAGCGGGTCCGCAAATGGCCGCTCTTGGCCGAAAGCAGCCGGTCGCGGAAATGCCACGGAAAATCTGTAGCTGGCTTTCTGCCGCCGTTTCCCCAATGAGCCATCGACGTGCACCCTAGGGTAACTGCAGATAGATGCGCGGCCGGCGGACGAGGTTCCACCGGCCGGAGGCATCTGCTGCCGGAGCTATTGCTTCTCGAATACGAGCACGTTATTCATCGGCTCGCCCTTGGGCGTGGTTCCCTTCACCGTGGCGGTAAAGGTCTTGCCGTCCTTGGCGACCACGCGCTTGATCGTCAGCACCACCTTGCCGCCTTTCTTGTCGGTGCGCGTCGTGCTCCGCGCGTCGATCCGCTTGAGCGACACGGTGTCAGCCGCAGGCGAGCCTTTGATCGGGACGTCCTTGCCGTCGTAGTTCGCCGTGAACTCATACGCCGTCGTCGCACCGGCGGCACTGACTGATTGCACGGTGACTTTGACACCCTTGCCCGCTGGCTCGAACGTGACGATCGTACTCTTCGGCGCCGGGCCTGGGCTGTACTTGGATTTTTCGACGTTCAACTTCCAGGTGCCCATCCCGACCTGCTTTGACTCCGCTAAGACGTTGGCCATCGAAGCGGCAAGCGCGCCGCAAGCCAATACGAAGAGCAACTTGCGCAGTACTGATCTCATAACCCCCCCTGTGTAGATTGGACCTGCGCCGCTAGATTACAACTGCTCCGGGCAGCAAGCTAGGCCATGGCAACGATGCGCTGCACCAGCAGCGCACTCCGGCCGGCTTACCCGTGGCAGGAATTCAGGACCGGCCAGGGCGCCTGGCGACGCGACGGACTTCCGATCCGCCTACGGCGCGAGCGACTTGGTCCTGCTCTCGCGCTGCAATTTCCATGTAGCCACCGGCCCGAGAAGTCCTCCGAGCCCGAGCGTCGCCCAGGCGATTCCCCAGGCAAAGGGATCGGCGG
>Ga0209399_10000607_pt1 | contig 21069 bp, 20 predicted proteins | sample OV2TP3_FD_184130 | JGI IMG/M metagenome (GOLD analysis project Ga0209399, IMG submission 184130) | Hot spring microbial communities from Beatty, Nevada to study Microbial Dark Matter (Phase II) - OV2 TP3 (SPAdes) (version 3) | ecosystem: Environmental > Aquatic > Thermal springs > Hot (42-90C) ... | reverse complement strand
CCAAGAGATTGATCAAGCGCTGCAACAGTACGCCGCAGAACATGAGTACGATCTCATTCTCAATGAGCAGGCCCTCGTCTACAAAACTACGCAGTTCGATATCACGGATGCCTTCATCCAATGGCTGAACAAACAGTACAAGCGGTAGCGCGGGTGACACACCAATGTACGATCGGCCGGCCGGTCAGCGTGTCGGGGGTGGGGCTGCACACGGGCCTGGCGGCGACGCTGACCTTCCAGCCCGCAGCGGCCGATACCGGTGTCGTGTTCGTGCGAGTGGATCTTCCTGACCGCCCGCGGGTGCGGGCCCACGCCTCCGCGCTCCTCGCTTCTGCCCACGCGCCACGACGGACAGCGGTCGCGAATGGACGCGCCGAAGTCCACACCATTGAGCACGCGATGGCGGCCCTGTGGGGCCTGGGGATTGACAACGTGCAAATGGATATTACGGGCGAGGAACTCCCGGGCCTCGACGGCAGCGCCCAACCTTTTGTCACGGCGCTCCAGTCGGCTGGCATCGTCGCACAGGACAGTCCGCGACGTGTCTTTGCGGTGAAGGAGCCTATCTGGCTCGACAGCGACGACGCGGCGATCGCGGTCCTGCCGCATACGGACTTCCGCGTGTCCTACACCTTGAGCTACGACCATCCGCTCCTGAAGGCCCAGTTTGTCTCATTTCACGCGAACGGCACTGAGACCTTTGAACACCTGGCTCCTGCCCGGACGTTCTGTCTCGAACAAGAGGCCGAGGAACTCCAGAAGCGCGGGCTGGGCAAGGGCGCTACCTACGACAACACCCTCGTCGTGGGGAATGGCGGCGTGATTCGGAACCGGCTCCGTTTCGAGGATGAGTTCGTGCGCCACAAGATCCTCGATCTCCTGGGGGATTTCTATCTCCTCGGGGAGCATCTCAAGGCGCATGTGATTGCGCTCAAGAGCGGTCATGCCCTCAACCTGCGCGTCGTCGAGAAACTCTACGCAGCGATGGAGCGCGCCAAATCCAGCGCGATCCGCTCGGCGGCTCCGCATGTCTTCCCCGGACCGACGCTCGACATCACGATGATCCAGCGCATCCTGCCGCATCGGTATCCGTTCCTCTTGGTGGATCGTATCGTGGAGTTGGTGGAAGATCGCCGCGCCGTCGGCATCAAGAATGTGACCGCCAACGAGCAGTTCTTCCAGGGCCACTTTCCTGGCCGGCCGGTGATGCCTGGCGTCTTGTTGATTGAAGCGATGGCGCAGGTCGGTGGGGTGCTGATCTTGAACAAGCAGGAAAATTTCGGGAAGTACGTTTATTTCATGAGTGCGGATAAGGTCAAGTTCCGCCAGGCCGTCGTTCCTGGCGATCAGTTAGTCCTCACGGCGGAGGTGGAGCGGTTCCGTGGCAAGACGGGTTTCGTCCAAACGACCGCGACCGTCGAGGGGAAAGTCGTGGCCGAAGCGCAACTGGGTTTTGCGCTCGTGGAGGGTTGACGTGACACTCCCCACCGCACCACACGCGGTGCGTCGCGCCAACACGGTGACCGTCCATCCGACAGCGATTGTGCATCCCCAGGCGCAGTTAGCCGACGGTGTCGAGGTGGGACCCTCCACCCTCATTGGGCCGCACGTTGTCATTGGGCGCAACACGGTGATCCACGCGTTCTGCGTCATTGACGGGCGCACGACGATTGGTGCCGAGTGTCAACTGTTTACCGGCGCGGTCATCGGCAGTATCCCGCAGGATCTGAAGTATCGCGGTGAACCGAGCCAACTGATCATCGGTGATCACAATCGGATTCGCGAATATGTGACCATCAATCCCGGCACCTCCGGCGGCGGCTCCAAGACGATCATCGGCGATGACAACCTCATCATGGCCTACGCGCACATTGCCCACGACTGTTTGATCGGCAATCACACCATCATCGCCAACAACGGTTCGCTTGCCGGGCACATCGTCATGGAGGATCACGCGATCCTCGGGGGGCTGGCGGCGGTGCATCAGTTTGTCCGAATTGGAACGCTGGCCATCATCGGAGGCTGCTCGAAAGTCGTGCAGGATGTCCCGCCCTATGCGATGTGCGATGGGCACCCCGTGCGAATCTACGGCTTAAACGTCGAGGGCTTACGGCGAGCAGACGTGACCGCAGCGACGCGGGCGACCCTGAAACGGGCGTTTCGCCTCCTCTTCCAATCGCAACTGACGTTCGAACACGCGGTCGGACGCGTCGAGCGGGAAGTGACGATGTGTCCTGAAGTGCGTCACCTCCTGGATTTCATCTGCACCACCAAACGTGGTGTGTGCCGGGCCCGCTAACGGCGCCCTCGCCACGACGACGGCCCGACGACAGTCCGTCCCAACCAACGCCACACGTCAACGACAGGCCCATGACGACCACCATCCTCGGGTTAATTGCCGGTAGTGGCCAGTTTCCTCTGTGGGTGGCGAAGGCTGCCAAGGCCCAAGGCTACACGGTGCACGCTGTGGGCCTCACGAGTTGGGCTGATGTGCAACTCGAACAGGCCGTAGATTCGTGTGTGTGGCTGCGACTGGGGGAACTCCGGAAGCTCATCGAGACGCTGCACACGCAGCAGATCACCACCGCGACCGTCGCTGGCAAAGTCACCAAAGAAGCGCTCCTCCACGGACTGGCTGGACTGGATAGCGAAGCGCTGCGACTCCTCGCAACCATCGGTGGAGATCTGCGGGTCAATCGGCTGCTCGGGGCTGTCGCGGAGCGGCTGGCCAGCGAGGGGATTACCCTCGTGGACGCGACTCAGTTTCTGCACGGCTGGTTGCCCGCACAGGGGACGCTCACCACGCGTGAACCGACATCGGCCGAGTGGGACGACATCTGGTTGGGCCAGTCGGTGGCCAAGGCGCTGGCGAGTTTTGATATCGGACAGACGGTGGTCCTGAAGCGCGGCGTGGTCCTCGCGGTGGAAGCGTCAGAGGCCACGGATGAGGCGATTCGACGGGGAGGCGATTACAGCGACGGTGGACTGGTCGTTGTCAAGATGGCGCGTCCGCAACAGGACATGCGCTTCGACGTCCCTGTCGTCGGCCCAGAGACACTACAGGCACTCCTCAGCGCACGGGCCACCTGCCTCGCCGTGGAAGCCAAGAAAACGTTGCTCCTGGAGCGCGAGACGCTCATGACCCAGGCGAATCAGGCGCACCTCGCGATCGTCGCACTCTAACCCATGCCGGTCCTCCTGGATACCAAACACCGTCAACGCCAGTGGCTGCAAGCCGAGAAAGCCACCTTTCCCGCCATTGCACCGCGCTGTCCCTATGTGGGTCGCTGTGGGGGCTGCAATCTCCAAGATCTGGCGTACGAGCATCAACTGCTGTTGAAAGAACGCTTCCTCGCGCAGGCCCTGCAGCCGCTGGGCATCCCGTCCGTCCCGGTGGCGCCCCTGGCGGATCCCTGGCGCTATCGGAATAAAATCGAGCTGACCTTTGGAACGTCGCAGGAACAGCTCACCCTCGGCCTCCATGCGATCAACTCCTTCTGGCGGATTGTGGATCTCGACGACTGTTGGTTAATTCCGGAACCGCTGGCGCGCGTGATGCGCACCGTGCGCACCTGGGCGCAAGCCACGGGGCTCCCCACGTATGATCCCAAACGGCATACAGGATTTTTTCGGTACCTCCTGTTGCGGTGGAGCCACGCGACCCAACAGATCCTCGTCTGCCTCATCACGAGTCCTGGACCCCGCGAGGCCGTGGCGCCACTCGCTGCGAGCCTCAGCCAGACGCATCCGGACGTCACGAGCTTCTATTGGGGCGTGAGTGCGAAGCTGGCCGACATCGCAGTGCCTGACGAGCTGGTGCTGCTCGCTGGCCAACCGTATCTGCGTGAGCGCGTGGGGCCGTTTGACGTAGACCTCCATCCGCTCAGTTTTTTCCAGCCGAACTTGGCCCAGGCTGAACGCATCTACGAGACGCTGGAGGCGTGGGTGCGCGCCCGTGGTGTGCGGTCCGCATGGGACCTCTATGCCGGCATGGGGCTGATTGCATTCTACCTCTCGCGCGTCGCCTCTGCGGTCCTGTGTGTGGAGAGCGAGCCGCAGAACGTCCAGCTCCTCCAGCACAACGCCGCCCTCAACCGCCTACAGGGGCTCACCTGCCGGGCGGATCGCACCGAAGAGTACCTGCGCTACTTGGGGAGCACCCTGCCCACGCCCGACTGCATCGTCGTAGACCCGCCACGCTCGGGGCTGCACAAGCACGTGATTCGCGCGCTCGCCCAACACGCGACTCCGTGCCTCATCTACCTCTCGTGTAACCCCACGGCACTCGTCGCAGATCTCCAGGCCCTCCGGTCGCTCGTGCCGTCCTACCGCCTCACCGCGGCCCAGGCCTTCGACATGTTTCCGCACACCGCGCATCTGGAAACCCTCGTCTGCCTGGAACGGTAACCCCACCACCTGTCGGGCGGCCTCACGGGCCGCTAGACCGGAGGAGGCCAGAGGATCCGCCTTCGGCGGATCCAACAGGTAGTGAGGTCAGTGGGCTTGGCAACCGCAGCGGGATGTGGTACACTTGACCTTGCTGTGACGCGCGTGGCGGAAGGCGAGCCACGCCTTTTGTATCTTTACAGGAGCACGCATGGCACGGAAAACAGCTCTCGCGACCAATAACAACCTCCACCTCGAAGAACCCTGGCGGCTCTTCCGCATCATGGGGGAGTTTGTGGACGGTTTCGAGGAACTCTCACCGGTGGGTCCCGCCGTGGCCATTTTTGGCTCGTCGCGGATTGGGCCGCGTAATCGGTACTACCGTTTAGCGACCCAGATGGCGAAGCGGTTGGTGCGGGCAGGCTACGCCGTGATCACCGGCGCCGGCCCAGGCATCATGGAAGGGGCGAATCGTGGAGCGAGTGCAGGACGCGGCCAATCCATCGGCCTCAACATTGACATCCCCAGCGTCCAGCAGCCGAACCGTTACATTGGCAAACTCTTGAACTTCCGCTACTTTTTCTGCCGGCGTGTGATGTTTGTCAAGTACTCGAAGGCCTTCATCGTCATGCCTGGTGGCTACGGCACGCTGGATGAATTTTTCGAGATTGTCACCCTCATCCAGACCCACAAGATCCCGCCGATTCCGGTGATCCTCGTCGGGCGCCCATTTTGGGAGGGGTTACTGACGTGGATGGAGCGCGAGCTGGTGGGACGCGGCTACATTGACCGGCGTGATTTCCAACTCTTTCAGATCCGCGAGACACCGACGGAGATTCTGCGCACCATTCAGGCGTTTTATCGTCGGTGAGTGACGTCACGCGTGCCGTGAGGCACGTGCCCGACGCAGGACGGCGAGACTGGCGCGATGCAGGAGGCCGTTGGTGGCGAGGATGTGGGTGTCAGAGAGCTGAAAGGCGCGGCCGCGAAAGGTGGTGACGCACCCACCCGCTTCTCGAATGAGGAGCATCGCTGCCGCCACGTCCCACGACCAGATCCGTTCCTCCCACACGCCATCGAGTCGGCCGCAGGCGACATAGGCGAGATTCAGCGCCGCCGACCCCATCCGACGCACCGCGTGGGTGGTGAGCTGCAGCGCCCGGAAGGGTCGCAAGAACTTCATCGGTGCACGACGGAACTCTGGTGGAAATCCCGTCGAGAAGAGGGCATCCCGGAGATGCCGCACCCGCGACACGCGAATGCGTCGCCCGTTCAACCAACTCCCCGCACCCTGGATGGTCGTGAACACCTCCTCCCGCGTCGGATCGTAGATCACTCCGAGGAGCACCTGGCCGCGCTCGATGAGCGCAATCGAGACGCAGAACATCGGCACCCCATGGACGAAATTCGTCGTCCCATCAATGGGATCCACGCACCAGTGGTAGGGCGCCTCGCGTTGCCGGTGACCCAGCTCTTCTCCCAGGAATCCATACGACGGATACGGCCGATGCAGGCGCTGAAAGATGAGGCGTTCCACCCGACGGTCCACCTCCGTCACCAAGTCAATGGGCGAGCGTTTCGTCGCAATCTGCAGTGGCCGTCCCGCCCAGCGGCGCAGCAGCGGCCCGACGGACATCGCCGCACGTTCGGCCACACGGAGATGCGTGCGCACCTGTCGTCGCGTCAGCATGAGTGGCATTCTAGCAGAGGGCCTGTCGCTTGACAAGAACGACCCTGACCCATCTGTTACGCACACTCACACGCGTCAAGTCCCAGTGGACGCTTCCCGTCGTCTCGAAAATCCAACGCACCTCCCGCGATCCCTTTCAAATTCTCATCTCCTGCCTCCTGAGCCTGCGCACGAAAGATGAGGTGACCGACGTCGCCTCAGCGCGTTTGTTTCAGTTGGCACGCACGCCCACGGCGATGCTTCGATTGCCGACGTCGCGCATCGCCAAGACCATTTACCCCGTTGGGTTCTACCGCACCAAGGCGCGCACCATCAAACGGATCTGTCGGCTCTTGCTTGCGCGGTACCACGGCCGCGTGCCGAACACACTAGACGAACTCCTGGCACTCCCAGGCGTGGGTCGCAAAACCGCGAATCTCGTCGTGACGTTGGGCTTCCACCAACTGGGCATCTGCGTGGACACGCACGTCCATCGCGTCTCGAATCGCTTAGGGCTCGTACGCACCAAGACCCCGGAGCACACAGAGTTTGCCCTGCGCCGTACGCTTCCCACGCGCTACTGGATCGAGTACAATGAGCTGTTCGTGAGTTTCGGCCGCACGATCTGTCGGCCGATTTCGCCCTGGTGCAGCCGGTGTCCGATTGCACGCTGGTGCCCGCAGGTCGGCGTCACCACTCGACGGTAACAACGATGCCGCGCTACGTGTTGGCCATTGACCAAGGCACGACCGGGACCACGGTGTTAGTATTCAACCGTGCCGGACGTGTCGTCGGACGTGGCTACCGCGAGTTCCCCCAAATCTATCCACGACCCGGCTGGGTGGAGCACGATCCCGATGTCGTCTGGCAGGTCACCCGCCACGTCATGCGCGAGGCCTTGCGCACGGCGTGCATCAAGCCGACGCAACTCGCCGCCATCGGCATCACCAACCAGCGCGAAACCACTGTCGTGTGGGATCGCCGCTCGAGTCGTCCTGTCGCCAACGCCATCGTCTGGCAGTGTCGGCGCACCGCACCGCTGTGCGAGCAGTTGAAGCGTCAGGGCTCTCTTCCGCTCATCCGTCGGAAAACCGGCCTGGTCCTCGACGCCTACTTTTCGGGAACGAAAATTCGCTGGCTCCTCGACAACGTGCCAGGTGTGCGCCGACGGGCGCAGCAAGGCGAGATCGCCTTTGGGACGATTGACACGTGGCTGCTGTGGCAGTTGACCGGTGGCTCGGTCCATGCGACCGATTTTACCAATGCCTCGCGCACCCTGCTCTTCAACATTCGTACACGTCGGTGGGATCCTGAACTCCTGCGACGTTTCCACATTCCGCGCACCCTGCTGCCCACCGTGTTGCCCTCAAGTGGAGCATTCGGTACGACGGCGAAACGCTCAGGACTTCCCAGGGGCATTCCCATCACCGGCATCGCCGGCGATCAGCAGGCCGCCCTCTTCGGCCAAGGCTGCACGCGCGCAGGACTCGCCAAGAATACGTACGGGACGGGCTGCTTCCTGCTCTTACAATTGGGAAACCGCTGGACGCTGAGCCGCCACGGCCTCATCACCACGTTGGCCTGCGATCCGACGGGACAACCCTCGTATGCGCTCGAGGGGAGCGTCTTCATCGCGGGTGCGGCAATCCAGTGGCTGCGCGATGGACTGCAACTGATTCGACGCGCTGCCGACACCGAAGCGATCGCGCGATCGCTCAAAGACACCGGCGGCGTCTACGTCGTCCCTGCCCTCGTGGGACTCGGAGCGCCGTATTGGGATATGCAGGCGCGTGGCGCCGTCGTCGGGATCACACGCGGCACCACGCGCGCCCACCTCATCCGCGCGACGTTGGAATCACTTGCGTACCAGACGCGTGATGTCGTCGAGGCGATGGAAGAGGACAGTGGCGTGCGGCTGCGCACGTTGCGTGTAGATGGCGGTGCAGCGCAGAACAACTGGCTCATGCAGTTTCAGGCGGATCTCTTAGGACGCCCAGTCGTGCGCCCACGTCTTGTGGAGACGACGGCGCTGGGTGCAGCGCGGTTGGCGGGTCTGGCGGCGAACTTCTGGCGTGGTGGTTTTGATGCGACGGGAGAGCGTGTTTTTCACCCGCGCATGAACGTCCGCGAGCGGGACCGCCTCTACGCCGGTTGGCAGGAGGCGGTCGCGCGTGTCCGTAGCAGACGAGATGCCCACACGTAAGTTCGCAGCCCTCACGCACCAGACGTTTGATCTCCTCATCATCGGCGGCGGGATCGTGGGGGCCGGGGTGGCGCGCGATGCAGCGCTGCGCGGGTTGTCGGTGGCCCTCGTCGAGCGAGGCGACTTTGCGAGCGGCACCAGCTCCAAAACCTCGAAGTTGATTCACGGGGGCTTACGCTACCTCGAACACGCACAGTTTCGCCTCGTCGGTGAGGCCAGCCGCGAACGGCGGCTGCTTCTGCAACTGGCACCGCACCTCGTGCATCCTCAGGAATTTCTCCTGCCGGTGTACCGCGATGATCCGCGCGGGCGGTTCCTGATCCACCTTGGGCTGGCGCTCTATGATCTGCTGGCTGGTTTCCGGAACATGCGCCTGCATCGTTGCCTCACGCGGCCGCTCGTCGTCGAGCTGGAACCCACGCTCCGGGCGGACGGTTTGCAAGGAGGTGCCATCTTCGGCGATGCGCAGATGCGCGATGCGCGGCTCGTCCTCGAGAACGTCCTGGATGCGTGCGAGCGAGGAGCGGTGTGCATTAACTACGCGACGGTGCGCGAGCTGCTGCAGACGGACGGACGGCTGAGCGGAGCCATCATCGAGGATCACTGGACGAAAGAGCGTGTGACCGTCCGCGCCCGCGTGATCGTCAATGCCACTGGCCCCTCGTCGGATACCGTGCGGCGTTTGAGCGATGCCACGGCAGCGTCGCGGCTACGCCTGTCGCGCGGCGTCCATCTCGTCGTGCGCTCACTCGGTTTGAAACGCGCCCTCCTGCTGATGGTGCCGGAGGATCGGCGGATTGTCTTCGTCCAGCCGTGGGGTGAGCAGACGTTGATTGGCACAACGGAGACAGCACATCACGCCGGAGACACGGCGCAGGTGACGCCAGAAGACATTGCGTACCTCCTGCGCGTGGTGAATCGCATCGTTGGCACACAACCACTCACGCGCAGCGATGTCATCGCGACGTTTGCTGGCGTGCGTCCGCTGGTGGATACACGAGCGAAGACACTGACCTCAGCATCGCGGGAACATGCCCTTGAAGTTGATCGGCACGGGTTGATCAGTCTCCTCGGCGGCAAGTTCACCACCTACCGTGCACTCGCCGCGCTCGTCGTGGATCGCGTCTGTCAGGCGCTGGGACGACGCCAGCGTTCGCGCACCGCCAACGAACCGCTCTACGGTGGCGTTGTTCCTGATCCGACATCGTACGCCACGACGCACGGCCGCGAAGCGATCCAGCGTGGCCTGGCGATGGCATCGGCCGAACATCTGGTGCGCACCTACGGGGTGCGCAGTCGGATCCTCTTCGACTGGATCGCGAAGGACAGCCAGCTCCTGCCGACGGTGTGTCCGCACCATCCGCATCTCGCGGCGGAAGTGCGCTACGCCTTTGAGGAGGAGCTGGCGCAGACGCTGAGTGATTTTTATTTTCGGCGGACGTGGATCGCGTACAGCCCGTGTCATGGTCGCGAGGCATTGCCACGAATCGAAGCGGTGCTACGCGCGCATGTCCCGACGATGGCCCAGCGGTTTCCGCAGGATGTCCGCACCTACGAGGAGGAGATCGCTGCGATGCAGGCCTGTCGCGCCACCGGAGCTACCCATGTGTAAACAGCTCTGGTGGGAGATCCTGGTGAGTGTTCTGCTCGCTGGCTGTGCGACGATGAGCTCATCGAGTCCACCACGGGAGGAGATCACTCAACTCACACAGGCCCTCGAGGTCAAGGCCACGTGGCGCTACCTCGAACAACTCGGGCGCGTGAACACCGTCGGTGTGCGGTTGCTCAAGGCGCTCCCACAGGACACCCCCACACGGCCCACCCCGTACTACGGGTGGATGCTGGCAAAGCCGGTGCATCCGTTTGCTCCAGCCTTTGGGCTGCAGCCCAGTGATGTGGGCGTTCTCATCGTCGGCATCACACCGGAAAGTCCCGCAGCCCAAGCAGGACTGGTGCCAGGCGATCAGATGCTCACCATCCACCACGTACCGGTGCTGGATCCGCGCGAAGTGTCACGAGTCATTCGCGCGCAGGGCGTCGAGCAGCCGGTGGCGATTGACTACCAGCGCGCCGACACGCGCCACCAGACCGTCGTCACCCCGGCGTGGCTGCCAGCGACGGTGCGGTTTCACGTCCTCAACCATCAGGACATGACCGCGGGTGCCAGCGGTCAGACCATCGTGGTGACGTCAGGGTTGCTCCGCTTTATGACCTCCGACGATGAGTTGGCGATCGTCCTCGGACATGAACTCGCGCATGTCCTCCTCGGTCATGTCCCGCGCGCGACCCCACGCGATCTCCTCTCCGGGTTGATTGGCGGGACTTTCGGCTTGGGTTCGGAAGTGATTGTGCCCGGCAGTGGCGGGCCAGTGAGTCAGCAGCTCATGCAACTGCTGCGCGGCCATTTCGCGTCTGACTTGGAGCGCGCCGCGGATGCCGTGGGCTTACGCTACGCCTGGCAGGCCGGGTTTGATGTGGCGCGCGGCGTCAAAATATGGGAGCGGTTGGCCATCGAAGTCCCCGAGACGCTGCACACCAGTTTGCTCAGCACCCATCCCACGTCGGCCGAGCGGCTCTTGCGCCTCGAAACCCTCGCTGAGGAATTGACCTCGCCCTGACACATTGTCGCCCCTAGGGGCGACAATCTCGTTCAGCGTCAAGCGGCAGCGATGGGCGTTTCGTTCGGCGTCAGGCGTCTGACGTCGGACGCGAGACGTTACGCCCTCCGTTGCCGCTGGACGCTTGACGTCCTACGGTAAGAGACGTAGGATGGCCGACGAGTCCTTAACCAGTGGTCCCGCTGGTTTCCTTGCGGTAGGCCTCGAGGATGAGGCGATTCAATTCCGTCTGCAGGGCTGGCGAGCGGACCTTGACGCTGTCGAACCACTTGCCCTGTTTGTTGGGCTGGCTCGGCATCCCGACGAAGAGGCCCTGCTTGCCCTCGACGACGCGAAAGCCTTTCACCAGCAAGACGCCGGCGACGACGACATCCACAAACGCCTTGAGCTGACCGTTGCCGTTCAGGGTGTACACGCGTTCAACGGTGACCGACAGTTCGTGGTCCATCGTGACCTCCTGTGCCATAGCGCCCCGACTTCTGTCGTGGCAAATGTAATCCGCCCCAGCCCTGCGTGGCCAACCGAGAGGAGGTCGTACCTGCTCAACAGACTGGGGCGGTTAGAGCGCGCCTTCCAAGGCGCGCGAAAATCCGCGACCCGTTAACGCGTCCAACTGGGCGGTGAGCTCCTGGATCCGCAGCTCCTTCTCGAAGGCGAGCTTCGGATCCTCGAGCGGCTCCAGCGCCACTTCCACCTGCAGCCGCCGCCGTTCAAAGTAGAAGCGCGTCACCTCATCCAGCAGCTCCTCGCGCAGCTCCGTGGTGAGCTTCGAGCGCGAGTCAATCGAGAGCTGATCATCGTTCCAGATGAGCTCGCCCAGATCCCACGACACCGACACATCCCAATTGCGATCCAGATCGCGCGTCGGCACGAGTTGAAATTTAGGAAACGTCCCTTCGTCGTACTGATCGCTGATGGTCTTATTGTGGTCAAAGCCCACACTCACCGTCGGCAACAGCGCCTGGGTCGCGGCGGCCCGACGCCAGCGCGCGATTTTCTCCGGATCGGTTTCGGCGTAGCGAACGGCCATGGCCTGCACCTCGGCGATCGTCGGCTCATGCTGGAAGAGGGCGAAGAGTTGCAGCGGCTGCTGCGCGCCCTCCGCGCCCTGCGGCACGATGACGCCGTGAAACACCCCGCGGTCGGTAGCCGCCCACAGCGAGCCATCCTGCGGCTGGATGGTGAGGTGATAAATCTGCTGGGCGGTCAGGCCACGCGTCAACGGCTCCCAGCGCTGCGCGGTGTCGTCGTAGTGGAAGACGCCGCGGTTGCTGGCGACGTAGAGGTGGGTGGGCGAGGCATGCGTCAGCAGCACGTGATGGAGGGCCTCCGTCGCTAAACCGCTCTCGGGGAGCGCCCTCCACGAACGCCCGCCATCCTGACTCTCAAACGCGCTGTGCAGTGTCGTACACACCACGTGGCCTGGTTTCGTCGGATGGAAGGCGAGCGCGGTGATGCGGTCGGGCGATGACGCCTCCTCGGACTCTACCGTCGGATCGTCCTCCTCACCACTGGTGGTGCGCACCAGGAACACCGACTGCCAGTGCTGCCCCACATCATCGCTGCGGTACAACTCAGCGTCGGTGGCGGCATAGAGTTGCTCCGGGTAGTACGGATCGCGCGCGAGGGCAAACACCGTGCGGTGCGAGGGCAACCCCGTCACGCGTCGCCAGTGCCGTCCCGCATCCTCGCTCAGCCACAGGCCCTCGGCTGTCCCACTCCAGAGGCGCTCCGATGGCACAGCGTCCACGAGTACCGCAAACGACGGCTCACGATGGAGGTGTTTCCAGGACGCACCGCCGTCGGTGCTGCGAAACACCCCGTGCGCGGTGGCGGCATAGAACCGCGCTGGCTGCTGCGGCGAGAGCACGAGCGCGTGAATGGCGGTGCGTTCGCCGCGCAACGTCAACCGCTCCTCCCAGCGGCGACCACCGTCGCTGGAGCGGTAGATCGCCCGCGTCGTCCCGACGAGGATCCGTAATGGATCGCGTGGATCCACAGCGACCGCACGCACCTCCCGCTCGTGGAGGTTGTGGGTGACATTACGCCACAGCCACTGGAGTTCCTCAGCGGTCGCGGAGGGAGCCATCGTGCAGACGGTCGCCGTCACAACGGCGATGGTGGCGTGAATCACGTGGTGAGATCTAACCATGTCCGTCCTCCAGGAGTGCGATGCGGTATGGGGAATTGTGTATTGTGTAAGGAGTGTAGCATAGTGTTTTATATTTTGTCAATAGTAAAATGATAAAAATTCAATGCATAGCTCATGGATTGTAACAAGTTTAATGCCAATAGATAACAGCATTGAGGAACAGCATGCATCGCTCACGATGCGCGGGGTATGCCACTGTCCAACGCGCCATCAGCGATCACGTATTGACAGTTCTGCAATCGGTATGCTACAGTACGCGGCAGTGGAGGAGGTGGACGATGCTCACGGTAGGCAAACGATTTCGCGCGCTGCGGAAAGAGCGGGATCTGACCCTCGTGGAACTCGCCGAGCGCTCGGGCATTGATCAAGCCACCATCAGTCGGATTGAGACCGGCCGCATGGTCGGGACGCTGGAGTCTCATCAGGCCCTCGCCCAAGCGCTGGGGCTGACCCTGGCTGAGTTGTACGAAGGGATCGAGGAGGAGGGCCCTGAGCGCATCACCGTCCAGACCGAAGCGCCGGCGGCGGAGGTCGCGGTCCATGCCGCGGGCCAGGCGAACTGGCGACTCTTGACGCGCGAGGTACTCAAGAAAAAGATGATGCCGGTCCTGGTGACCGTTGATCCGCGCGGGACGACGTCGTGTGAGTCGCTGCCGTTTGGCAGTGAGCGCTTCATCTACGTCCTCGACGGCAAACTCCACCTCCAGATCGGCGAGGAGCCGTTCATCTTGGCACCGACGCAGACGGTCTACTTTGATGCGCATCTGCCCCACACGCTGCGCAATCCTGCCGGCCACGCCGTGAAGTGTCTCGTCATGACCACCCCGCCCGCGCTGTAACGTCCTGCCACGCCGCCCGATGGCCTCTGCACCACGCACGAAGCACGGCACTGTTGATTGACAGTCCGCAGCGCCTGTGGTAGGGTGAAGCGATCATGGTCAAACTCCTGGTCGCGGATGACGAGGTGAAGATCTCGCAACTCCTCGAGCGGTTTTTTAAGGAACGCGGCTACGAGGTCTTCCTCGCCCACGACGGCACCAGCGCCCTCGAGAGCATCCGTCGTGAGCGGCCGCATCTGGTCCTCCTCGATTTACGCATGCCGGGGATGCCGGGCCTGGAGGTGCTGCGCGAAGCCAAGCGGCTCGACGAAACGACGCGCATCATCATCATCACCGCCATCGAAGACCAAGGCATCATGGAAGAGGCGCGACGCCTGGGCGCCTCCGACTACGTCATCAAACCGTTTAGCCTCGACTACCTCCAGAACGAAATCCTCGCGAAAATCAACGCCTCCCTCTACGAAGATCTGCGTCGCTCCAACGAGGACCTGCACAAGTCCTTCGCGCAACTGAAGCGGACGTTCCGTGGCATTACCAAAGCGTTCGTGATGTTGCTCAACAAAGTGGATCCCCACTACACCCACGAGCACACCGCGCGCGCCGTCGAGTATGCGGCGAAGGTGATCGAGAAACTCCGCAGCAAAGGGGCGGAGCTCGGCGGGGTCCCTGAAGAGCAGCTCTTAGCCGGCGTCCTCCTGCACGACATCGGCAAGATTTTTACGCCGAAAGACATCCTCTACAAAAGCGGCCCGCTGGACCGCCAGGAGTGGGAGATCATGCGCCGCCATCCGGTGGATGGGGCGGAGATCCTGGAGCAGATTGACGGCCTGCAGGAGATGGCGAAGATTGTCCGCTGCCATCAGGAGCACTACGACGGGAGCGGCTACCCCAACGGGTTGAAAGGCGAGGAGATTCCCATCGGCGCGCGCATCGCCTCAGTCGTGGATGCCTTCGATGCGATGATCACCGACCGGCCGTACCGCAAGGGCATGCCCATCGAGCAAGCGATTGAGGAGCTCAAGCGGTACCGGGGGCGCCAGTTCGATCCGCAGGCGGTGGATGCGATCGTGGAGATTTACGAGGAAGGCAAGCTCAACTTGGACCACACGCACCCCCACACGAGCCATGGGTGAGGCGACCACGACCCAGCGCCAGACCACGAGCCCGCCGCACGGGCGGGGATTGCTGCGCGAGCGCGTCGCTCTGATCACCGGCGGCGCCCGTGGCATTGGACTCACCATCGCCAAACGCTTCGCCCAGGAGGGTGCCGACTGCGCCCTCTTCGATGTCCAAGCACCGCTCCTGGAGCAGGCGGTAGGCGAGCTCCGGGCCCTCGGATGCCGGGCCGAGAGCTTCCAAGTGGATGTGACCAAAGGAGATGTGGTCAATTCTGCCGTCGAGAAAACGCTTGACAAACTAGGCAAGGTTGATATACTCATCAACAATGCCGGCGTCACCCGCGACGGGCTCTTGCTGCGGATGAGTGAGCAGGAGTGGGATCTGGTGCTCAACGTCAATCTCCGCGGGGCGTTCCTGTGCACCAAGGCCGTCGCGAAGGCGATGATCAAAGCCCGCAGTGGCCGGATCGTCAACATCGCCTCCATCATCGGATTGATCGGCAACATCGGCCAAGCCAACTACGCGGCCTCGAAAGCTGGCCTCATCGGATTAACCAAATCCACCGCGAAGGAGTTGGCGAGCCGCGGGGTGACGTGTAACGCGATTGCTCCGGGCTTCATTCAGACGGAGATGACCCGCGCGCTCCCAGAGGACGCACGGCAGAAGCTCCTCGCCGCCATTCCGCTGGGGACGCTGGGAGAGCCCCAGGATGTGGCCGAGGCGGCGCTGTTTCTCGTGAGTGAGGCGGCGCGCTACATCACCGGCCATGTGCTCGTCGTGGATGGCGGCATGGCGATGTGACTAGAGGCCACGAGTTGCGGAGCGAGAGTGACCACAACTCGTGTGGCCGAATGTCACCCCGCCCCTTTCCGAGTCCAGTCCGACACGGAGAGAAAAGGGCGATGGCTCAACCGCCCTGCGCGCCACACGAGCGTAGCGGTAGGTACGCGGAAAGGGGCGGGGTTGAATTCGCCCCGCGACTTACGAGCGCTTCGCTCCGTAAATCGCGGGCTCATTCAAGGAGGATAGAGGATGGCTGAGGCTGTCAGTGAGCGAGTCAAGGCAATCATTGCCGAACAGCTCGGGGTGAAATCGGAAGAGGTCACCGACACGGCCTCCTTCACCGAAGATCTGGGCGCCGACTCATTGGATACCGTCGAACTCGTCATGGCGCTGGAGGAGGAGTTTGGAATTGAGATCCCCGATGAAGATGCGGAGAAGATGACCACCGTCGGGGAAGCCGTCCGCTACATCGAGCAGAAGGCCTCGGCCACCGGCAGCTCCTAACATCCTCGTCGTTGTCCGCTCCTGTCGTCAGCAGAAGAGACGTCCGCTGCATCCACGAGCGGGCGTTCTTGTTTTACGGGCCGACAGGACCATGAGGAACCAGCGAACCGTCACCCGCGACCCGAGCAACAGTAGCAGACACTTGTTGACGCTGCATGGGAGCCGGTGAATGGTGTACGGAGAGCATGTGAACCGTGAACTGAACCACGAGCCACGAACCACGAGCCACGGTACGTCATGACACGACGCGTCGTCATCACCGGCATCGGCACGGTCTCGCCCGTCGGCAACGACGCGCGGACGATGTGGGAGCGCCTCCTCGCTGGCGCCAGCGGCCTCGGGCCGATCACGCAGTTTGATGCCACAGACTTTGAGTCGCGCATCGCTGGCGAAGTGAAACAGTTTGATCCTACCGCGTTCATCACGCCGAAAGAAGCCAAGCGGATGGAACGCTTCGTCCAGTTGGCCGTGGCCGCGGCGAAGATGGCGGCCCAGGATGGGGGGCTGGATGTCTCCAAGGAAGATCCCTACCGCATCGGCGTCCTCATTGGTTCAGGGATCGGGAGCCTGCGCATCATTGAACAAGAGCACAAGGTCCTCCTCGAGAAAGGCCCCAAGCGCATCACGCCGTTTTTGATCCCGATGCTCATCGTCAACATGGCGCCAGGGCAGGTCGCGATTCAGCTCGGCCTGAAAGGCCCCAACTCGTGTACCGCGACGGCGTGTGCCTCGGGCGCCCATGCGGTGGGCGATGCCATGCGCATCATCCAGCGCGGCGAAGCGGACATGATGTTCGCTGGTGGCACGGAGAGCGCGATTACCCCCTTGGGTATCGGCGGCTTTTGCTCCTTGATGGCCCTGTCGCGTCGGAACGACGCGCCGACGAAAGCCAGCCGTCCGTTTGATAAAGAACGGGATGGGTTTGTGATGGGCGAGGGGGCCGCTGTCCTCATTTTGGAAGAACTCGAACACGCGAGAACGCGTGGAGCCCAGATTTACGCCGAGCTTGTGGGCTACGGGATGACCGCGGATGCCTACCATATGACTGCGCCCGCCCCTGACGGGGAAGGCGCGGCGCACGCGATGACGCGGGCGCTCGAGGATGCAAAGCTGCGGCCGGAACAGATTTCCTACATCAACGCGCACGGCACCTCCACGGAACTCAACGACAAAGTCGAAACCCTCGCGATCAAAAAAGCGTTCGGCGCGGCGGCGAAAACAGTCGCCGTCTCCTCCACCAAGTCCATGACGGGGCATCTCCTCGGTGCGGCCGGCGGCATCGAGACGATCATCTGCGCCCTCGCCATCAAGCACCACGTCGCACCCCCCACCATCAACTACGAGCACCCCGATCCCGACTGCGATTTGGATTACGTCCCCAACACCGCCCGCCCCATGAAAATCGAAGCCGCCCTCTCTAACTCGTTGGGGTTTGGTGGGCACAACGCGACCTTGATTCTCAAACAATGGGTATAGTCGCACTTCAGCCATCAGCTTGCAGAGGTTCCGTGAGCAATCGCATGCGCTGTTGGACGCGTTGGTCCACCGAGAGGCGCCGATGGTTGTAGCGCCAGACGTATTCTGCGAGGTAGAGCGGTAACCGTTCGTGGCGAATGCCGCCCTTCGCGGCCAACCGCCGTTTGAGGTAGCCCCAGACGCCTTCCAGGCCGTTGATGTGGCTACCCCGCCGATCACTGAACTGTCCCTGCCCGTGGGCCACCAAGCGGTGGACATACCCCTTCGCCGCGACGCCCGTGTAGCGCGTCCAGGTGTCCGAGCAGACCACCGCGCCGCGCCGGACGCGTCGACGGAGGAGCGGCAGGAGCGTACGCGCGGTCACATCGGGGACCACCTGCGCCCAGACCTGGCCGCCGCGACACAGGATCCCAAACACGGGCGTCGTGGAGGTGCCGCGTCCGCGCCACGTCCCGTGGCGGCGCTGCCCCCGCCGCCGGTGCTTCCACGCGCCGCCGAGAGAGGTCTCGTCGACCTCGACCGTCCCCCGACAGACCGGCGGCACTTCCCGCTGCATCCGCTGCCGCAGGCGCGTCAGCGCCCGCAAGACGCGCTGGCGCTGGAGGCCGGTCTCCTGCGCCATCGTGGCGCTGCTGCCGCCCAGCGCATGGCATCGCCACAGGGCCTGCCACTGATGCCGCGGCAGGCGCAAGGGCAGACCGGCGCGCCACTCGTAGCGACAGCGCGCGCACCGGCGCTTCCCGCGTCGGAGCACCCACGTTCTGGTGTAGGTACATCGTGGGCATCGGTGCCGTCTGGTCATGCCACCATGATATCAAATCCGGTGGCTGGAATACGACTTTACCCTTATTATAAAGATAAGAGCGCGTCCTTCACCCCACGAGGATATCCTTACTTTGCATTATCCGTGCCTATTGGTGCTTACAACAAGCCCCTTCCCTCTGGTAAACCCTCTCTCGGAAAACATGAGGTGACACGCATCGGTTTCATCGGAAGTCTAGAGTACGACTCAAGAGATGAAGTGACGCGATTCGGAGTCATCATCCTTGGTGATGTGGGAAAACATGAGCGCGAAGTCAGAGGACCGTTTGATTTTGAGGATACTGATTCCCTCATTGATCTTATTAAGTTTATGTCAGGAATAGAGGAGATCGAAGAAGCCTTGGGAGTTCCAGGTAGTTTCTTAGATGACAAAATTGCAGAGATTTTACCTATTCCTAACCTCCTATCAACACTCATTGCAGGTCAGCAGGGAGGCAATCAGGCAAATCAGCAGGGAGGCGGTAGCAGTTCTGGAGCCAACGCCAGCTACTCTCCGAATACGCCGCTCAACTTCACCCCAGCACCGTGGTACTGGCAACAGAAAGAAGACGAATGTCAGTGCTCTCTATTGCGGTAACGACCTAACTACCGATTCTCTTTTCACCCTTCTCCCATCCCTCCACGCATAGCACACTCCCGATCAATCCCCCTTGACAAATGGTGATTTCTCAGGTATAGTTGCTCTCTATATAGAGAGTGAATAGAGTGGTAACTAGTAACTTCTATCTAATAAAGGACTTAGCGCATAAGACAGGGTATTCGGTGTATACCTTAAAGTACTATCTGAAGCTGGGGCTGATTCATGAATCCGGTCGGAGTCCTGAGACGCGGTTTCGGTGTTTTGATGAGGAGACGATCGCCCAGTTGGCCAAGATTCGCGCCCTGCGGCGGTCGGGGCAGTCTCTCGCAGCCATTCGCAAGCAGCTCACGAGCCATGCACCATGACTGTCCAGCGTCCAACGTCTAGCGGCCGCGAAGTAGCGTATCGTCTCACGTCCGACGTCAGACGTGGGACGACACGCCAAGCGTTGCCGCCGGACGCTGGACGCAGGACGATACGCTGCCCGTTGCCGCGGGACGTGCGACGTGTAACGAACGGTGCCCCATGAGCCCTTCGACTCGCACACAGCAGAAGCACGGAGCTCGCTCAGGGCGAAATCCTGAGCTTGTCGAAGGATGAGTTACTTTGCAGTGCTCGGTCTCAACCGTGAGCCGTTTTCCACCAGCCCGGATCCGGCGTTTTTTTATCGTTCGACCTCTCACCAGCAAGCCCTGCAGCGCGCGGAAATCACCATTCGCCTCCGGCGGGGCCTTAGTCTCATCCTCGGCGATGTCGGGACCGGCAAAACCACCCTCGCGCGGATGCTCATGAGTCACTTAGGCGACGATCCGCAGATCGCCTTGCACATGCTGCTCGATCCGACGTACGATTCCGAGTTTCAATTTTTAACGCACCTCACGCGACTCTTCAACGTCCTGCCGGCCTTCAAATCCACGCTGGATTGTCGCGAGGCCATCGAGCGCTATCTGTTTCACCAGGGGGTCGAAGCACAGCGCATGGTCGTCCTCGTCGTGGATGAAGGGCAGAAGCTCACCCCAGCGCTCCTGGAGGAATTGCGCGTGCTCCTCAACTACGAGACGAATGAATTCAAACTGCTGCAACTGGTGATCTTCGGCCAGATGGAACTGTTGCCACGCCTCAACCGCATTCGCAACTTCGTGGATCGCGCCGCGCTGAAGTACATCCTCAATCCCCTCGATGAGACCGAAACCACCGCGCTCATTCAGTTTCGTCTCCAGCAAGCGGGCCTCGCCGACGGGCGCGCGCTCTTTGCCCCCGCAGCCACTCACCTCATCTACGAGTTTACGCAAGGCTATCCGCGACGGATCGCGCTCCTGTGTCACCACGCGCTCACCGCCGCGGTGATGCAGGAAAAATCCATCGTGGACGAGGAGATCGTGCGCGCCCTGCTCCACGAGGAAGCGCGCTGGCAGGGAGGAACGCATGTCGTCGCCTGAGGAGCGGCTGCTCAATCTCATCCGCGGTAAGCGCCCCGTCTCGCCGACGGGGCTACCGTCGGCAACCACGGCCAGCCCAGTCCCGACGCGGCGTCCCGTGCGCGTGCGCATCCGCTGGCCGTTCCGCATCGCCCCGATCACCGTCGTGAACATCGCGCTGGCGACGTGTCTCGTCATCGGGATCGGGTGGATCATCGTGCGGCTCGTGCAACCGGTTGCGTTCGTCGTCTCGACGGAGACCCCGTCGGTGGGAGCCGCCGAGCCCTCGGTCGCACCGTCCACGAGCATGCCAGCGACGACGTCGGAGCTGCCGGCGTTTCGTGAGCGCGAGCTGTTTCAAGCCGCGCCGGGAGTGGCCACCGCGAGTCGGCGTGACGTGGCGACCGCCCAGCAGGCGACCGCACAGTTCAGTCTCGTGGGGATCGTGGATGGGACACCGCCCCAAGCCATCATCGCTGATGCGCAGACGCAGCAGTCCT
>Ga0209399_10000606_pt1 | contig 21077 bp, 28 predicted proteins | sample OV2TP3_FD_184130 | JGI IMG/M metagenome (GOLD analysis project Ga0209399, IMG submission 184130) | Hot spring microbial communities from Beatty, Nevada to study Microbial Dark Matter (Phase II) - OV2 TP3 (SPAdes) (version 3) | ecosystem: Environmental > Aquatic > Thermal springs > Hot (42-90C) ... | reverse complement strand
TTGTCTTAATGGGGCTTAAGTAGAATTCCCCCAAAGCCCTCTGCATCATTCGAATGGCCTCTTCACGGTTCCTGCCATAGGTGATGAGCTTCGCCACCAGGGAATCATAATAAGGGCCAATCACATAACCGGGATAGATATGGGTGTCGATTCTGACCCCCGGGCCTCCGGGCAGATTCAATTCTTCGATCTTACCGGGGCAGGGAAGAAAATTATTCTGCGGATCTTCGGCGTTGATTCGGCATTCTATGGCAGCGCCTCTCATTTTGACCTCATCCTGCTTGATCTTGAGTTTCTCACCGGCAGCAATCCGGATTTGCTCTTTGACCAAATCGATGCCGGTGACCATTTCGGTGACGGGGTGCTCGACCTGAATTCGGGTGTTCATCTCCATAAAATAATATGAATCATCCGAATCCACCAAGAACTCGACGGTCCCAACCCCCTGGTAGCTCACCGAGCGGGCCGCCTTCAAAGCCGCCTCGCCCATCTTTTTACGCAGTTTGCTGCTTAAACCCGGTGAAGGGGCTTCCTCCAGCAATTTTTGATAACGCCTTTGGATGCTGCAGTCCCTCTCACCCAAGTGGATCATGTGCCCGTGCTGATCAGCAACGATCTGGATTTCAATATGCCTTGGCTCCGGAAGATACTTTTCAATATACACATCGGGAGATCCAAAATTCGCCTCGGCTTCGGTGCGGGCCACATGAAAAGAGCTCATGAGGCTCACATCATTGTGACAGATCCTCATGCCTTTTCCACCGCCCCCGGCGGAGGCCTTGATGATCGCGGGATACCCGATCTTCTTGGCCAGCTCAATGGCCTCTTCCGGGGTCTTAACAACGGTTTTGGCGCCCGGCGTTAACGGGACACCGACTTTTCTGACAGTCTCCCGGGCCGTCACTTTATCGCCCATGGCCCGTATGGCTTGGGGGCTAGGACCAATGAATTTGATGTGACAGGACTCACAAATCTCGGCAAAGTGCGCATTCTCGGCCAAGAAACCATACCCCGGATGAACGGCTTCCACATCCGCAATCTCAGCCGCTGAAATAATCGCCGGGATATTCAAATAGCTGTCTTTGCTGCCTGGCCCCCCAATGCAGATCGCTTCGTCGGCAAATCGAACAGGCAAGGAGTCGCGGTCGGCTTGGGAATAAACGGCGACACTGCGAATATTCAGCTCTTTGCAGGCTCGAATAATCCTTAAGGCAATCTCCCCGCGATTGGCGATCAATATCTTGGAAAACATAGGCGCGGGCACTAAACCGGTTCCACCACAAACAAGGTCTGCCCGAATTCGACCGGTTCAGCGTTTTCAACAGCGCACTCGATGATTCGGCCCCTGACCTCGGATTTGATTTCATTCATAAGCTTCATGGCTTCCACGATACAAACGACCTGCCCAACCTCCACGATCTGTCCCACCTCCACAAAGGGCGCTGCCTCTGGCGAAGCGGCACGGTAAAATGTCCCCACCATCGGAGAGGCAATGGCCAGGGTTGTCTTCGCACTCGGTGGTTGATCCAAGGAGGCCTCGGCGGTTTTCGGTAAAGCCGGGGCCTCCACTTGATAGGAGGTGTTATTGGACTGCGGGGAATCGGAACCAACCCCACGCGGTAATTTTTTTATTCTGACTTTTAGGCCTTCTTTTTCCACTTCCAATTCACTCAAGCCATTCTCATTCATCAGATTGATCATATCTTTGATTTCTTTCAAATTCATTTCTGTACCCTCTCCACGTACTCCCCGCTGCGGGTGTCGATTTTGATCCGATCCCCTTTATTGATAAAAAGGGGGACTTGGACCGTGGCTCCGGTCTCAACGGTGGCTGGTTTGTTCCCGGCCTTTGAGGTGTCACCCTTAAACCCCGGTTCGGTTTCGGTAATATTCGCGACGATAAAGGTGGGCAGGGACAACTTTTGAATCTGGTTTTTATAAAGGAGAACGGTGACTTCCATGTTTTCCTGAAGAAATTGAGCCCCTTCTCCCAGCTTATCCAAATCCACGGCCCGCTCTTCAAAACTCACTTGATCCATAAAATGGAAGGAATCCCCCGTTCGATAAAGATACTGCAGTTTTTTTTCTTCCAAAAAGACATCCTCCAGACGGTCGGAGTTTCTAAAAGTCTTCTCCAAGGTCAAATCGGTTTTTAAATTTTTGAGCCTGACCCTGACAAAAGCGCTGCCTTTGCCTGGCTTCACATGGTGCACCTCGGTCACGAGATAGATTTCCCCATTCACAAGGAGTGCCAAACCCATTGTGATTTCATTAATGGATAGGGCCACTTAAAACCTCACAGCCTTTTTGGGTTACCAACACCATGTCCTCGATCCGAATGCCAAATTGGTGGGGGATATAAACCGCTGGCTCGATTGTAAAGACCATCCCTTCCTTTAAAGGGGATGGATTTCTCTGGGAGATCCTGGGAGCTTCGTGAATTTCCAACCCTACGCCATGACCGAGTGAATGACCGAAGAATTTGCCTAAATGATTTTGGGTGAGATAGTTCCGAGCCGCAGCATCCAGATCACAGGCCAAAACGCCCGGTCTGACTTTCTGAATCGCCAGCGCCTGCGCCCGACGAACAGTGTCATGCACTTCTCTGATGAAGCGGGGTATTGTACCCAAAAAGATCATACGTGTCAAGTCAGACTTGTAGCCGTCGAGATCAATTCCCATATCCACCAACACCGGTTCGTTTCTTTTGATCATACGGTCTGTCACTTGGGCATGAGGAAAGCAGGAATTGGGGCCCGAGGCAATGATCGCAGGAAAGGAAAACGCCCCATCTTGCGACCTCACAAATCCTTCCAGCTCCTTGAGGCAATCTTTTTCGGTTATGCCGGGCCGGATGGTCTTTTGGAGGAATTGATAAGCTTGCTTGTGAAGGCCCAGGGCCTTTTTGATTTGGTCGATCTCAAAGTGAGATTTAATTTCGCGGAATGCTTCGACAAGACCGGGGCTACAGACGAGTTTCCTGGCCTTGGGGGTCGCCTTTTTTAACAGCTTAAACGCAGACAAAAAGAGATGGCGATCGTCAAAACCGATCCTTTGGGCACCCATCACAGATGCCAATTCCCAGAGGCTCTCCCCTAATGAGCGGCGGTAGACCTTAACCCCAATCGCCTTAAGACTCTGCCGGGCCTCCAAGGCATAACGGGGGTCCGTGATATAAAATGCCCGTTTGGGACAAATAAAAAGCCAAGACTCAGAGGATGGGAAATCGGTCAGATACCGGATATTGACGTCGCTGGTGATGAGGAATGCGTCGAGTCTGTGCTTTCCAAGCTGGGAGATGAGTTGTTGAATTCGGGGATTCAAGGATGTGCGTTTTTATTTGAGAAGATTGATCAAGGCCTTAAGGCCCAGCAGATAACTCTCCTCGCCAAAGCCACTGACCTGACCGGAACAGACCGGGGCAATTAAGGAGGTATGCCTAAAATCCTCTCGGGCATAAATGTTGGAAAGATGCACTTCCACTGTGGGCAGACTCACAGCCAAGAGCGCATCGCGGATGGCCACGCTCGTGTGAGTGTAAGCGGCGGGATTAATCAGAATCCCATGGATTTGGTTTTTCTTGGCCTGGCCAATGGCATCGACGATTTCCCCCTCGTGGTTGGACTGAAAGATCTCCAAGACAACGCTGTTTGGGTTCGCCAATTTTTCCAGTTTGGCGTTGATCTCCTCCAGCGTGACCTTGCCGTACACCGCTGGCTCTCTTTGGCCTAAGAGATTGAGGTTGGGGCCATGGATGACAAGAATCTTTTTCATGGATTTCCCCTCGGCACTTGGGCCTCATCCACGAGCATGATGGGGACACCGTCTCGAATAGGGTATCTGCGGCCGCACCGAAGACAAACAATCTTTTCCTCTTTTAAAGCCACATCCGCCTGACACGCGGGGCAGGCCAGAATGGCCAACAACTCTGCATCAATCATGAGATCTTTCCTTCTTGATTCATAACCTCCACATAACTCATTTGCAGCTCATACAGGGCCGAATGGAGCATATCGTTTTCTTCTTGAGTGAGGTTCCCCTGGGTCTTCTCTTTTAACAAGGCCAAGGTGTCAATCAAAAATTTGGCTTGTCTAAGATTCTTCTGGGTTTGATTGTTCAAAGGATTCGGCAGTTTGCCTAAAAAAATCATGGCCTGAAACGCCAGACTGGAGATATAACTCAGGAAATCGAATTCTTGGTCTTCCCCGGCGGCCTGCTCCGGGGCGGCCTGCCCGGCCAGGGGCAGGCCGCCCCGGGGGTCTTTGGCCGAGAGATCGTCGGCTTGAGCCTGATTTCCTAAAGGGGCATCGCTCGGCGGGAGCTTATGAATTTCTTTATCCCGGGCAACGTCTTCCTTCCAAGACTCATCCACATATTTTTCTTCGCCCATGAAAATTTTCCTTTCTTATTCTCCTTCGCAAAAGTAATAGCACTGGTTCTTTTGCTTCGGAGGAATTACTCTGCTCGAGAATATTCCTGCGAAGCAAAACTGACAGTCCTATTAGTTTTGCGTAGCAGAATAGAATTACTCATCCCTTCACTCTATGTAACTATATGTCGTCTGTACTTTGTTAAAATTTATTTTTTCCACACAGGGAAATACTCAGTAGATCGACGCTGCCAAGCGTTGGCGATAATAACACATAAAAAGGTCTAACGCTTGAAGTATTCTTAACATATTGAAATGTATGATGTTGTAAAGACGAAAGTCTCAAAAAACGCCCATTTTTAACAAAGTACTGTGTCATTATATATTTTGATACATGAAAATCAAATGGTGGTCAATTTTGGAAAAGGTGCGAACCCACTACCCAGAGAACCCTGACGAAACCTAACCGCTCGGGCGGCGCAGAATTCCCCTCTCACCCCCCTTCCGCGCCGCCCTCGCGGGAAGTTCATTTTTGCCCGCTTCGCGGGCGCGCCGCTACTTAATTCTACTAAAGAACTTCTTTTTGACTTCTGAAATTGTCATCACCTTCAGCTTACTTGATAGTTTGTAATCATCCACAATTCGCCTGCCTTCCTTGAGAAGTTGCTGATCATTAGTAATCATAATTTGGCAATAACCACCTATCGCACCGAGAATAGCGGAGGTAAGGTGTATCGCATCAGGAGAATTTAGATTCGAATTAAAAAAAATCTCCTGTGCGCCTTGCCAGTCGTCACTATTTTTCAAAAAATCATACAACTCGATATTTTTATATTCTTGTCTAAAACCATTAAACCAATCAAAAACTTTTTCGAAATCACCACGCTTCAAATCCTTGTTGTAAGTTGCTCTTAAAATCTTTCTCATTTCCCACTTCTTCTCAATCGCCTTATCAATGACAAATAAGCTATCCTTTTTATAATCTGCTAACTCCATTGCCAAAAAGGAAGAGCTAATGCACTTCCACTCCCTTTCCTTAATTTTATCTAAAACTAAAATGGCTTCGCGGTTGCGGGCGGTAATATAGTCCAGCGCGACATTCGTATCAATATAAAATGCCTTACTTCTTTTGGTCTTTTTTGGCATAAAATTCAACCTTAACAGGTTTCGTTACCTGCTTATGGCCCTTGAAAGAAACTTTCTCTCCCTCTTTTGTGTAAAATTCAACCTTAACTGGCTTGGATACTTTTTTGTCAGCCACAAAAGCGATTTTTTCTCGACGATGTTTTGACATAATTTATTTAACTTTTGATTTGATCGCATCAACAAGTTTATTGGGCGCAACAGCAAATTTTTTAAACTCGTTGAAGTTTTTATCAGTAATCCCGATTTGAAACTCAATGCCTCCTCTATGCTGATGACTTCTCATGGGATGATTTTTTACTTCTTTGTCTGTAAAAATCCAGTAGTAAATTTTATCTATCCATACACCGACGAAAACAAAGACATCTACAATACCCAATTTAAGCTGTTGAAAATTCATCCAGCATGGCTCATCTGATTCAATACTTAGCGCCTTGTGCTCCAATCCGCCCCTGATTTTTGTGTTTATAGCTCTGGACGCTTTTACCTCAACTTTTATTATCTTTTTCCCGTTTTCAATATAAAGATCGTAATCGCCGGAGTATTTTTTATCAACCAGCTTCGATGGTTCCTTAAACTCTGAATCTAGCTCAACCAAGTGCCGTTGCGCCCAAATTTCACCAAAGACGCGAGGCGAGATGTTATAAAGATTTAGATACGGATTTGCATTTACATATGCGTCCCGCAAATTTTCATACTCTTTGAAAGAAATAACTTTTTTGTCCAGTAAATACATCAGGCGATACTCATACTCGTTGAATGGGTAAATGGATTTCAAACTGCTTAAGTGCGCCAAAAGAAACTTGCGATCCTCTTGTGGTAGTTTTTTAATCCACTCCTCAAGTTTTTGGTCTAATTTTTTCTTATCCATAAAAATTAAGCTAAATCTAGAAGGGTTGGCGCGCCCAATAATTCCTCATCTTTTACCAAAATTTGCCCATCCTTCAAAACTTTTAGGCGCCCCCATCCCGTTTCTCCGGTGCGCCGGTGATGAAGCAAGCGAGCGGCCATAATCTTGCAATAATTCGGGTTTATGTCCATTGTGTAACATTTCCTTTTGCTTAATTCCGCTTGTAGCAAAGTTGAGCCAGAATGACCAAAGAAATCTACAACAAGATCGCCGGTTTTACTGCTCGCTTCAATTATCCGCTTTGCGGACTTGAGGGGTTTTTGAGCAAAGCAACCCTCAATATTTTCGTGCATTAAATAAAAAACTTGTTGTATATCGTGCCAAACATTTCCAGCGCGAATTGTAAGCGATTTACTCCTTTCAAAATTTTCTGTCATCTTTCCATTAACTTTTTTGTAGTATCCTTTCGTCTTTTTGGGTATGTCTGTGTATTCTGCCTGAACATCAAAAATTGGTTCTCCTTTTATGTAGTAAAGTAATTCTTGGCGAATAGCCATCCAGTTTTTTTGTGTTCCGTATCCGCGCTGATTTCTCATAGTGATAAAGTTTCGTATTCTAACGGGCTTGTTGCGCATCATGATTATAAAATCAGCAAGAGGTTGGAGTCCATCTCTAATATCTGCACCAAGCCAAACATAGAGAGAAAAATTTTGACCTAGCGCATCTAAAGTGTGGTCAACCCACTTATCGCTCCAACTGATATATTGCTCCAACGGCAAATTACCAAACTCATCATTGATATCAACGTTGTAAGGGGGGTCCTGAACCGCCAAAACTGCTTTCTCGCCCCTCATTAACTTTTCAACATCTTCTTTTTTAGAAACATCAAGACAGCCAACGCGATGACCGCTAATTGGGTCTTCCCAAATCGTTCCATATTCAAAATTTGGCAAGCTATTAGTTTTTGCCATTGTTGAAAAATTCTTTTGGGATCAGAGGGATGCGATGGCTCTAGGATAACACTCCCCAAAAATCTTGTCAACCTCCTGGACTTCATGTCAATTAAAATTCAAAAATGCGTAGGGAACGGTCGCGACCGTTCCCTACGCGACATAATCGGTCCAATCCAATTCTCTCGGTACCGAGTGTTTTGGATTAAGCAGATAAAACTGACGCATCTTCCACAAATTGCTTACGGAAAATCCAGCGCCATATCTTTTGGTCATGACCTCTGAAACTCGACGGATAAGCCCTGCTCCACGTGTCGCGCGCATCGCCCCGTCCTGCTCTTCTTCAACAATGCGCCGCCCCGTCTCCCAGCCAAAGCGCACCTGCACCGAGCGCGCATTCGCGTAAAGCCGGGAAATGTCGTCAACGAGCTTGTGGAATCTGGCTAAAGCCGGAAGTCTTGACATAGGGAAGCGCCCCACCTTTCTGTATGTTGCGTTATTCAAGCAGCTCTTAAAATTTTTTCAAATCATTCGTTGGAAATTTACAACGGAAGCTAGTGCCGCTGCAACTAAATTCTCTGGAATATCCAGCGGCACTTCCGCTAGGGGGGCTTGCCCTGAGCGCAAGTCGAAGGGCTAATCTTTCACTTCAAAGGAAATCACGACATTAAAGGTGAGCTCCGGATATTTCAAATCTTTCGGAAACGAGGGGAATGGACTGGCCTCTTGAATGCTTTTTAATCCAATGCCCTTAAGGAAACCATTAGCCGAGGTCCTTTCTTCGATGAGCTTTAACTGTTTTAAAGAACCATTGGACAAAAGGACAAAGGTGAGATAGACCTCCCCCGATTCCATTTGAGAGTAGTTTATATACGCGCGATTCTTAATTTTATTACGGATGATTTGATAATAATTGATATAAGTGGGATTACTGATTTTTTCCGATTGGATCGCAGCGATCGTAATTTTACGCACCAAAGACTTGCTATCCAGCTCGCGGGGCTGCCTTTTATCCAGTTTAAATGCGCCACTCATCTGAGGGATCTCTCGGAGGCGACCGATAGGGAGGGCCTCATCCTTCCTCAGCCCCTGGGGGGGTTTGATAAATTTCTTTTCTGGGAGCGTCTGGATTCTTTGATGAGAATAACTTTCTTTCTCTTTTGTTGAGCTCTCCTTTTTAACCACGACCGCCCTCATCGGTTGATAGATCATCTCTGGCTTGGGAAGAGGCTTTTGAGAATCATGGGTTGTGGTATAAGAAAACCGGGCCAACATACCCACATGCATAAGGCAAGAGATGGTCAGCGCGCCAACAAAAACCTTATTTTCGGATATCCTTTCCATCGTGCCATCCCAGGATTGGTTTCTCCTTCTCCTCAATTTTGACGAGCCAAGGCTTCCTTGATCAGGTAGGCAAAAAATCGGATCGTATCGAAAAAAGGATTGATCTTGCTGGACTCTCCCCAATAAATCGTTCTCACCGGGATAGATACGATTTTAAATCCCTTTTTGCTGGCTTTCATCAGGACCTCAGTCTCGATCTCGAAATCACAGGATGTCAATTGGAGCTGTCTGAGGATTGCACAGGAAATCAGCCGGAACCCGCATTGGGTATCCGGGATCTTCTGGCGACAAAGAAAAGAAATCACAACGGACATCACCCGATTCGTCCAAAGACGAACCCCAGGCATCCCCTGAGGGTTGTGCATCCGATTGCCGGTGATGATGGCGGGCCCTCCGCCTTTCGCCTGCTCCATAAATTGCGGGATGTCATGGACATCGTGCTGGCCATCCCCATCCATGGTCAGCACGCCGTCATAATCCCTTTCCAGGGCATAACCAAATCCCTTCAATAAAGAACGCCCCTTGCCTTGCTTTTTGTCATGCGTAAGGACCACGGCCCCATTGTGCCGGGCCATAAGACCCGACTGATCCGTCGAGCCATCATCGACCACAACCACATCCAGCCCTTCGTGTCTTAGCGCCTTAACCAAAGGGCCTATATTTTTCGCCTCGTTATGAACCGGGATAACGACGCACACTCTCACTTGATCCAGAACTCCCTGAACATTAACCACTGGGTTGGATATTCCCGAATTTTTTGTTCCATGACCCTCGTATATTGTTTGACGACAGCCGAAAGCACATCGTCCGGCACCGCTTCGGGGTGCAGGGATGGAGGAAAGATGGGTTCCTCAAAAATCATAGTAAAGGAATCATCGTCGTTGCGTAAGAGAAAAACCGGCAGAATGGGAGCGCCTGTCTTAACAGAAAAAACAGCCGCACCCTTAGGGATGAGAGCGGTTTTATTCAAAAACGGGACGGGTTCGCCGTGCATCCCAAAGGCTCTGTCCGCGAGGAGCGCAACCAATTTGTTTTCTTTCAAAGCCTCCAGGCACTTTCGGATGGTGCCGTTGGTTGGGATCACGGTGATTCCCCAAATCTCTCTTTGGATATTGAAAAGATCATTGACCGGCCGCTCCTTATGAGGAAGGGCAATCGCGACCAAAGAATATCCCAGAAAGCTCATAACCGCGGCACCGAGCTCCCAATTGCCAATATGAGCGGCTAAAATAATCCCGCCTTTTCCTTTTCTTAACACCTCCTGCACACGCCTGAGATTCTCAATCTTAATACGATTCTTCACATAATTTTTATTCAGCGTCTTTCTCATCCGAAAAAAATCAACGAGATATTTTCCAAAATTCTTAAAAACTTCTTTGGCTAAACGGGAAACATCTTCTTCCGTCTGGAGAATGGCCTTAAGATTATTTTTCACAGCCCGGCGATCGCGAAAATGAAGATAATAATGCACCCTCGAGAGCCATCCCGCGACCCGATAGGCTAAAGGAAGCGACATCCGCAGGACACAAAACTGCCCGAATTTATAAAGATAGAGTCGAAACATGATCCGTCGTTGGAATGCCCATCAATTCAGCCCTCATCCTCAAAGGCTAAACGGGATGCTCTAAAATCAACTTGGCAATATCCAAAGCGGCGTTGGGATGACTGTGGGCGCACGCGGCTTTTCGCATAGCCCAAAGACGCTGACGGTCTTTGAGCAGCGCCTCCACCTCTTTGCCGATTTGGTTAGGTTTATCCACCCGAATGGCGATGCCTTCGCTCAAGAGGAATTCCGTATTGCGGATCTCCTGGCCGGGAAGCGGCTTGATGATCGCCATCGGAAGCCCTTTGGCGAGGGCCTCGGATGTGGTCATGCCTCCGGGTTTGGTCACCAGCACCGTGGCCAGCTCCATGAGCTCATCCACACAATCCACATACTCAAAGGCAAGAATTTTTTTGTCCTTATTCTTCGAAAGCTCCCGCAACCAATTGACCAATCTTCGATTGGTGCCTGCCACCACCAGGATTTGGAGATCCATTTTCAGTTTGACCAAACTTTTGACCACCGCCCGGATCGGACCCAACCCCTGACCGCCGCCCATAACCAAGACCGTTGGCAGATCTTCTCGAAGACCGAGTCTCTGGGCGATCAGACTTTTATCCAATCGCTGGATGAATCTCGTCTGAATCGGAATGCCCAAAACCTTAATGGCATTTTCAGGGACCCCTTTTTCGATGAAATGATCTTTCATCTTTTGGGAAGGGACGATGTAATAATCCACTCCCTCATTGATCCAGAAGGCATGGGGAGCATAATCGGTTAAAACACCGATCAATAAAAATTTTAAACGGCGGGACTTTTTGAAATCCGCAACCATCCCGCAGGGAAACGCCTGCGTGCACACCACCGTGTCGGGCTGAAATCTTTCGAACAATTCCGAGAGTTTGGCATGACTCGTCTTGTGAAGATAATTTTTAATCGCCTCCGTCCCTTGGACAATCCTTGGATTATCGTACAGATAATCCCAAAGTCCGGGCGTTCTTTTGATAATGCTCATATAGGCTTTGTTCACAACCTTCTCTAATCGAGGGTAGGTGTAACCAAAGCCGTTGATGCTCATGGTTTCAGCGGTGGGATCGAGCTGGTTGAGGGATTTTTCAATGGCGATGGTGGCGGCGCGGTGTCCGGAGACCTTGGTGATATACATGAGAAGAATCTTCCGGGGCTTGGCGATGGGGTGGCTGGTCATTTTTGAGTAAAAAAGATCCTATGGCTTAACGCCAGGCTCGATCAATGCCAAGGCCCCTCCGACGGGGGCCTCTTCCCCTTCTCGGACGAGGATTTCCTTGATGCGGCCCGAGACCCCGGCCGGGACATGAAAGGTGGCCTTGTCGGTTACAACCTCAACGACACTATCGGATTCCTGGACATATTCTCCGGGTTGAGCATGCCACACGGCGATTGTCGCCTTCGTGATGCCTTCTCCCAATTCCGGCAGAATAAGACGATTCAACACGGGCTGTCTTCTCAAAGGAGCTCCAAATTAAAATTCAAGGCATATTTCTGAATGAGTCTTTGTTTGATTTGATCCCGATCAATCTCTTTTCCGAGAAGCTTCTTAAGGGAAGTCATGGGCCGATCCAAGCCGCACGGTTTGATCATGGTAAAATATTTCAAATCCGTATTCCCATTGATCGCCATCCCATGAAAAGAGACCCATTTCTTAACGCCGATTCCAATCGAGGCGATCTTTTCCTGCCCCACCCAAACCCCCCGCTCGTCTTCAACGCTCCTAGCCACTATACCAAAATCTTGTAACAAATCAATGGCAACGTGTTCTAATTGATCTAAGAAGATCCTCAAATCCCTGCCGAAATCCGACAGATTAAAAATAGGGTAGCTGATGATTTGTCCCGGGGCATGCACGGTCACATCCCCCCCGCGGTCAACCGCTACGATGCGGATCCCTTGGGAGCGAATTTGGTCCGGGGAGATTAAAAAATTCTCTTTCTTAGCCATACGGCCCAAAGTGACAACCGGCGGATGCTCGCAAAGAAGGAGCGTCGCGGGTCCCCCATTCATCACTGAGGAGACGGTCTTTTTCTGCCACTCCCAGGCCTTGCCATAATCCATCAGGCCCATATCTTGAATATGGCATACCGTTTTTTTCATAGAGGATTAAAAAAGGAAGGATGGAAAAAGCGAGTCTGTCCCAGAATGACTTTTACATTGAACTTATTTTTTTGCAGATGGCCTCGGCCATCTGGTCTGTCCCAACGGCCGTTGGGTCGTTACGATCATTTTTTAAATCGTAAGTAACGGATCGGCCTTCTTTGAGGACCACCTTGACAGCGGCTTCCAGCCGGGAGGCAGCCGGAATTTCCTTCAAATACTCCAGCATCAGGACAGCCGAAAGGATGCAGGCGGTGGGATTGACTTTATTCTGGCCAGCGTATTTCGGGGCAGCGCCGTGGACGGGTTCAAAAAGACCGATCCCCTCCCCAATATTGGCCCCCGGGGCGATCCCCAACCCTCCGATCAGACCGGCGCACAGATCCGAAACAATATCCCCATACAAATTGGGTAAAACCAAAATATCAAAGACGCCCGGCCTTTGGATCAATTGCATGCACAAATTGTCCACGATCACATCTTCAAATGCGATGCGGCCTTGATATTCTTTCGCAACTTCTCTGGCCGTCTTTAGAAATAGCCCGTCAGAGAATTTCATGATATTGGCTTTATGGACCGCGGTCACTTTCCGGCGTTTGTGCTTCAGGGCATAGTCGAAGGCGTATCGGACAATGCGGCGGGAACCGAAAACCGAAATCGGTTTGATGGAAACGGCGGAATCTTCTCGGATTTTTTTGGGCTGGAGCTGGTTGATCTCCTTGATGAGTCGTTTGGCTTCGGGGCTCTCAAGATCAAATTCGATTCCCGCGTAGAGATCTTCGGTATTTTCCCGGAAAATGATCAAATCAATGTCCGAAGCCTTAGCCTTGGTCCCTTCATAAAATTTGCAAGGCCGCACACAGGCAAAAAGATCCAACGCCTGACGCAATTGAACATTGACGGATCGAAATCCCTGGCCCACGGGAGTCGTGATGGGCCCCTTGATCGCCACTTTGTTTTTTTGGATCGATGCCAAGACCCGATCAGGAAGCGGGGTGCCATAGCGTTTGATGGCCGGTTCTCCGACAAGCTCTTCTTCCCAGTCAATCGGAACGCCCGTTGCCTCAACACACTTCTTCATGGCTTGAGTGACCTCGGGGCCAACACCGTCTCCGGGAAGAAGTGTGACTCTATGGGGCATCATTTCAACAGCTGTTTAAACTCCTCGACATTCTTCACTTTGCTTAAAGCCGCCTCATAACTGATGACCCCTTCTTTATAAAGATCCCTCAGCGAGCGGTCCATGGTTCTCATCCCGTATTGGCTGCCGGTTTGAATCGCGGTGGGCATCTGTTCAATGGCCTGTTCTCGGATGAGATTCCGCATCCCCGGTGTGGCCACCATGATCTCGGTGGCTAAAACCCGGCCCTCACCCTCCGAACGGGGCAACAAAAGCTGGGAGACCACTCCCTGTAGACACGCGGCCAACTGTAATTTGACTTGGATCTGCTGATAGGGAGGAAAGACGTCAATAATCCTCTCAATCGTCTGAGGGGCATCGGGGGTATGGAGGGTGGCTAAAACCAAATGCCCTGTTTCGGCAGCCGTTAAGGCGGTCGAAATTGTTTCGAGATCCCGCATTTCCCCCACCACAATCACATCCGGATCCTGACGCAGGCATCTTTTTAAGGCCTCGGCAAAAGAATGCGTGTCCGAGTAGACCTCCCGCTGTTTGATGATGGCCCTCCTGTTTTGATGGATATATTCAATGGGATCCTCAATACAGACAATGAGGGCTGATCGTTCGCTATTGATTAAATCAATCATCGCCGCCAGGGTTGTGGTCTTTCCCATACCGGTTGGACCGGTGATCAACACAAGACCATTAGATTTCCGGGCAAAATCTTTGACAATCATCGGAAGCCCCAGGTCTTCCAAATGAGGGATGAAAAGAGGAATCCGACGAAAAGCGGCCTCCACCGATCCCCTTTGCCTATGAACATTGACACGAAATCGATCCAGGCCCGAAAGCGATAAGGAAAAATCTAACTCGTAGTCTTGCTCGAATTTTTCTTTTTGCGGATTCGTGAGAACACTGTAGATCATTGCCTTAAGCTCGTCGCGCAAAAGCTTATTGGCATTAACCAAAACCAGCTCTCCGTCAATTCTTAGAATCGCCGGGGTATTTTCCGTTAAGTGCAAATCCGAGGCCTTTTTGGAAATGGTCAAAAGAAGCAAGTCTCTTAATTCCATGGTCCCTCCTTAATCCATCCGCTTAATCTTTTCATTCCCTCTTGGATTTTCTCCTTGGAGGTGGCGAAACTAAGACGAATATAATCTCTAGCCCCAAATCCTTCCCCAGGGATGACCGCCACATGGATCTCATCAAGAATCTTCTTCGCCAACGAGGTTCCGTCTGCGATCTTTGAGACATCGCAAAAGATGTAAAAGGCGCCCTGGGGCGCGAGATAACGGATCTTGGGGATTCGGTTGAGCCCCTCCATCATCAGACCCCTTCTTTTCTCAAATTCCTCGCGCAGGGATTGGATGCACGTCTCATCGTCCTTAAGGGCCGCAACAGCGGCCATTTGACTAATGGATGTGGGATTAGAGGTTGTATGATCTTGGAGCTTGTTAATGGATTCAATCAAGCATTCCGGCCCGGCGCAGTATCCAATCCGCCAACCCGTCATGGCATAAGCCTTGGAAAATCCATTGACCGTGATCGTCAAATCGCCAATGTCTTTCCCCAACGAGCCGATCGAGGTGTAAACTTCTTTATCATAAATAAGTTTTTCATAAATTTCATCACTTATCACATAAATCTTTTTTCTGACACAAATCTGCGCGATTCCCTCCAATTCCTTTTTGCGATAAACCATGCCGGTCGGATTCGACGGCGAGTTTAAGATTAAAATGCGCGTGGAAGACGAAACACTCTCGGATAATTGGGAGACGGTGATTTTAAAGTGGTTATCCCATGCGGTCGGGAGAATCCGGGCCCGGGCGCCGGAGAGCTTCACCATCTCGGGATAACTCACCCAATAAGGAGATGGGATCAGGACCTCATCGCCCTCGTCGGCTAAAATTTGCAGGACGTTGTAGAGGGCCTGTTTGGCCCCTGATGAAACCGCAATCTGAGAAGGTTTATAATAAAGCCCGTTGTCTTTTTGGAGTTTCCGGGAAATAGCTTCTCTTAAAGGAAGGATCCCTAGGGTGGGGGTGTACTTGGTAAAGCCATCTTCGATGGCTTTGATGGCAGCTTTCTTGATAAAATCGGGTGTATCAAGATCGGGTTCACCAGCAGCAAAATTAACGACATCCTTGCCTTGACTGATCAATTCTTTAGCGCGGGAGGTGATGGCCAGAGTCGCAGATCCCACAAGATCCTTGATTCTGTGATTGATCTTCATGGCAATAGTGTGAAAAAACCTAGGAACCCGTAGACGGTGGTCTTTTAATGAACATCCTTTTTATTCCACTCATGATATTGGATTTAAAGTTTGGTTTTCCCTTAGAGGGGAGTTCCTTTTGAGGATGAGGCTTCATAGGCTCAGATTTTAAAGGTTCTTTTTTCACTTCGGGCTGCGGCTTCACTTCAGTTTTGAGGTCTTTGCCGGGCTTTTTCTCAAGAACGGCCCCCGGAGCCGGGGCTGGTTTTGCCTGCGCCTGAGTTTTAGGCTTGCTGATTGTGATTTTCTCTTTCTCCGTCAGCTCCAGAAAGGCCAGTTGAGCGTTATCCCCCCGGCGTTTGGCCAAAGAAATAATTCGGGTATAGCCGCCCAGCCGGGATTTAAACCGAGGAGAAATCCTCTGGAAAAGATCGCTGACCAGCCGATGATCGCATAAAATCGCAAAGGCCCGGCGCCGATCCGAAAGGGTCCCGTGTTTTCCAAAGGTGATCAGACGATCCACCAGCTTTCTGGCCTCTTGGGCTTTAGGCTTGGTGGTACAAATCCGTTCCTGAAGAAGCGTTGCTTTGGCGAGATCGCGTAGCGTCGCTCGACGAAGGGCCGAATTTCTCCCGAGCCTATTTCCGGCTTTGGCATGCCTCATGCGGCGGCTTCCTTTTTCCTAAGTTTTTTCGTGTCCACTTTCGTCCCCAAGCTTAAGCCCATGGCCTTCAGAAGATCGTTGATTTCCGACAGAGATTTCTTCCCGAAATTGCGGAAATTGAGAAGCTCTGATTCCTGCTTTTTCACCAAATCGGCGATGGTCTTAATATTGGCTTCCTTTAAACAATTGGCACTCCTGACCGAAAGTTCCAACTCGGAAATCGGCAGACGCAATTTTTCATAAAGCGCCTGCTCTTCCACCGTTATTTCTTCCTCTTCTTCTTCCTCCTCCGGCAGCTGGCCGTAACTGACAAAAACATCCAGGTGGCGCTGCAAAATATTGGCCCCATACAGAAGGGCTTCTTTCGGGGTGATCCCGCCGTTGGTCCAAATCTCCATGATCAATTTATCATAATCGGTTCTCTGGCCGACACGGGTATTTTCAACCAAAAAGTTGACCTTGACAACAGGGGTAAAGATCGAATCAACCGCAATGGATCCCACCGGATTGGAATCTTTTTTATTGAGCTCCCCTGGGACATAGCCTCGGCCCCGGCAGACCATCATGTCTACGTGGAACTGGGTATCTCGGGTCAAAGTGGCAATATGGAGATCCGGATTTAAAACCTCAACGGTTTCATCACAGATGATATCCTTGGCCTTGAGCTCGCCCTTGCTGGTTGCTTTTATATAAATGGTTTTGGGAATTCTGGAGTGAGACCGTAAAACCAAGTTCTTAACATTTAAAATAATATCCGTGATCGGTTCCATAACCCCGGGGATCATGGAAAATTCGTGCTGAAGCCCGTCGATTTTGAGGGATGTCACAGCGCTGCCTTCAATGGAGGAAAGGAGAATTCGTCTTAAAGAGTTTCCTAAGGTAACGCCGTAGCCTCGCTCAAATGGTTCAGCAATAAATTTTCCATAGGTCGCCGTATAGGTCGATTCATCGCAATCTAGCCTTTTGGGCATCTGAAAGTCTCGCCACTTCACTCCCATATCATCCTCCTCAATTGGCCTATCTGAACTTTGAGTTACCTTGAGTAAAGCTCAATGATCAACTGTTCATTGACCGGAAATGTGATATCTTCCCGCTGGGGAATTCTCAAAATTTTTACCTTAAAGTGGCCGGGATCCACCTCGAGCCAAGCGGGGGCCTTGCGCTGCTGGGTTGCCTCCAGATTCTCTTGGATCGGTTTTAATTCGTCATTCTTCTTCTGCAGTGTGATTTCATGATCTTTTTGAACCAAAAAAGAGGGGATATTCACGCGCCGGCTATTGACATAAACAAAACCGTGGCCCACGATCTGCCGGGCTTCACTGCGCGAGGTGGCAAAACCAGCCTGAAAAATGACATTATCGAGCCTCTGTTCCAAAAGCTGAAGCAGGACGGAACCCGTGACCCCTTTGGAGCGCGCCGCCTTATGGAAATACCTCCGGAACTGCCTCTCCAAAAGCCCGTAGATCCTTTTGACCTTTTGCTTCTCCCGCAATTGCAACCCGAAGTTCGATAATTTGACTCGCTTTGTCCCATGCTGACCGGGGGCATACTCCCGTCTTTCGATGGCGCATTTATGGGTAAAACATCGCGTACCCTTTAAGAATAGCTTTTCCCCTTCCCGTCGGCATACGCGGCAATCTGGTCCTGTATTTCTGGCCATAAGCTTTCCTTTCTTAAACGTCTTCTTTTTATGGTGAGCCTAGTCGAACCATTAAACCCGGCGTTTTTTTCGCGGCCGACAACCGTTGTGCGGTATGGGCGTCACATCCCTGATGGAGGTGACCGTTAATCCCGCCGCCTGCAGCGCCCTGATAGCGGATTCCCGACCAGATCCCGGGCCTTTCACATACACATCCACACTCTGGATCCCCAAATCTTTAGCCTTCTTGGCCGCAACCGAAGCCGCCACTTGAGCCGCGAAGGGGGTGGATTTCCTGGAACCGCTGAAGCCTGCGACCCCGGGAGATCCCCAGACAATCGTATTGCCCTCTTTGTCGGTGATCGTGATGATCGTGTTGTTAAAGGTCGCCTGGATGTGCACGATGGCTGCGGTGATCCCCCGCAAAACCCTTTTTTTCGCCTTATCTTTTTTAACCATATTCGTTTTATCCTTTTTGTTAATGAGCCCCTGCTGTTTCGTTTTGGTTCGCTTTGCTTCACCAAAACGAAACAAAACGACGGGGGCGAATTAACCCCCGTGTCTTGCTGTCGCCTGCCCGCCAAGATCAACTCAATTGGCAGGCGGGCAAGACAGCAGCGGGGGTTAATTCCCTACGATACGGAATATGCCTTATTCCGTTGCTGCTTTCATAATGCCGATATTTTTCTTCTTGCCTTTTCGGGTGCGGGCATTCGTGCGGGTTCGCTGCCCCCGGACGGGCAGGCCCTTCCTGTGCCTAAGACCCCGATAGGTCCCCAGGTCAATGAGCCTTTTGATATTTTGACTGGTTTCCCGTCGCAGATCACCCTCAATCCGGTAATTCTTCTGAATGATCGAGGCGAGAAGGGCGACCTCTTCATCAGAGAGGTCCTTCGCCCGCCGATTACAATCGATCTTGGCTTCGGTTAAAATCTTACGGGCCACAACCCGCCCTATCCCGTAAAGATAAGGGAGGGCAGCCTCGATCCTTTTTTCTCTGGGGATGTCGACACCTAAAATTCTGGGCATGTTATCCTTGTCTTTGTTTGTGTTTGGGGTTAGAGCAAATCACCCGGACCACACCCTGGCGACGGACAATCTTACACTTATCGCAAATTCTTCTAACGGAAGATTTGACTTTCATATCATTTACCCCGATAGGTGATCCGTCCCCGGCTGAGATCATACGGGGAGAGCTCGACTTTCACCCGGTCCCCGGGAAGGATTCGAATAAAATGCATCCGGATTTTGCCGGAGATGTGCGCCAAGACCCTATGCCCGTTGTCTAACTCGACGCGAAACATCGCATTGGGTAAGGCCTCCTTGACCGTCCCCTCAACCTCAATCAAATCTTCTTTAGCCATATTACCACTCCGTCAGGATCTTGGGTCCAGATTTTGTGATAGCCACCGTATGCTCAAAATGGGCTGAGGGCCGACGATCTTTGGTCACCACGGTCCAGCCGTCCTCCAGAATCTCGGTCTGCCAGGTTCCCATATTCACCATCGGTTCAATGGCTAGGACCATCCCTTCTTGAAGAAGAGGCCCCGTGTGAGGAGGCCCGAAATTCGGAACCTCCGGGCATTCGTGCAACATCCGCCCGATGCCATGACCGACAAAATCCCTTACCACGCTGAAATGCTCCGATTCCACATAATCCTGAATCGCGAAGGAGATATCACCCAGGTGCCGACCAATGACCGCTTGCTCAATTCCCTTATAGAGAGCTTCTCTTGTCACATCCAGCAATTTCTTTAATTCGGGTGCAATATCTCCAAAACCGACGGTGAAGGCGGTATCCGAAAAATAATCACGGACCATGATGCCAATATCAATGCTGACGATGTCTCCTTCTTTAACCACGCGCTTCCCCGGGATACCGTGAACGACCTCTTCATTAACCGAAATACACGTCGAGGAAGGAAACCCCCGGTACCCTTTAAAGGCCGAGGCCACAGAATAAGAGGTCATCAGCTCCTCGGCCTTCCGGTCGATTTCTTGAGTCGTCATCCCCATTCTTAAAGAGCATTTCAGGTCTTTGACAATCAAAGACAAAATTCTTCCGGCTTCCTCTAATAATTCGATTTCCTTAATGGTCTTGATCTTGATCGTCTTCGAATCACGGTTATCACGGCTGGGCGTGGCCAAGTTTTGATTTCGCATCAAAAATCTTCATTAATTCGTCTTTAACGGTTTCCGCATTTCGGTTGGCATCGATTTTCTTTAATTTCCCCTGGGCGGCGTAATAGTCGATGATCGGCTGTATATTTTTTAAATACACCTCCATGCGGGTCTTGATCGTCTCTTCGTGATCATCGGGTCTCTGGTACAATGCCCCCCCGCACAGATCGCAAATGCCGGGTCTTTGAGGAAGCTTGTTGACCATATGAAAAAGCGCCCCGCATTCCTTACAAACCCTACGCCCCGTTAACCTCTGCAGGACAACCGGCAGAGTGGATTCCATGTACACAACGAGATCGATGGGCTTTTGAATTTTCGTTAAAATCTTATCGAGGTCCCGGGCCTGGGTTTCGGTCCTGGGAAACCCATCGAAAAGATACCCGCGATCAGAATTTTTCTTTGAACTCAATCGGTTCTCAATGATCTTGGTGACCACCGTATCGGAAACGAGCTCTCCGGATTCCACAAATCTTTTGATCTTTTTTCCCAGAGGGGTCTGGTGATTCATTTCTTCTCGGAGGATATCACCGGTCGAGATGTGGGTAACCTCCATGGTTTCTTGTAATAATTTGGCCAAGGTCCCTTTTCCCGCACCGGGAGGGCCTAAAAGAACAATCCTCATCGCCTGCCTTTAATCTGCCCTGATTTCATAAAACCCTCATAATGCCGCGTCAATAAATGCGTTTCAATCTGTTTCATGGTATCCAGCATCACCCCCACGGTAATCAAAACGCCCGTTCCTCCAAAGAAGGAAGCCACCAGATACGGCACCTTAAAGGTAGCCATGATGGCATCCGGCATGACGGCGATCATACAGATAAATAAAGCCCCAGCCAGCGTGATGCGGGTCATGACAAAATCCAAAAAATCCGCCGTGGGAGCGCCGGGCTTGATCCCCGGGATAATCCCTCCATGCTTTTTCATGTTTTCCG
>Ga0209399_10000604_pt1 | contig 21215 bp, 18 predicted proteins | sample OV2TP3_FD_184130 | JGI IMG/M metagenome (GOLD analysis project Ga0209399, IMG submission 184130) | Hot spring microbial communities from Beatty, Nevada to study Microbial Dark Matter (Phase II) - OV2 TP3 (SPAdes) (version 3) | ecosystem: Environmental > Aquatic > Thermal springs > Hot (42-90C) ... | reverse complement strand
CGCAAGTGCTGCGCGCGGTACGCGCCATTCCCGGCATCGTCGAGGCGCGGGAAATCTAGCCTCCGGACAGACCGCGTTTCGCCGCCCGCCGAACGCCGGGGCGACTTCGGAAACCTGCGGCTTTGGCCTTGCAATCGCCGGCTTCCCGGGCTATCTAACCGCCCGAATTCACACGCGGGCGTGCGGTGCCTGGCGCAAATTCGCCAGGAGGCCGTTCCGGTGTCCGGCCCCGGTTTTTGGGCGTCCGGGCGGGGCCCGCGGAGGCATAACCGGAGAAGGATAGAGACCATGGCGCTTCCCGCCTTCACCATGCGCCAGCTGCTGGAAGCTGGCGTTCATTTCGGACACAACACCCGTCGCTGGAACCCGAAGATGGCCCCCTACCTGTTCGGGGTCCGCAACGGCATCCACATCATCGACCTGCAACAGACCGTGCCGCTGATCCACCAGGCGATGGTTGCGGTGCGCGCGGTGGTCGCCGCTGGCGGTCGGGTGCTGTTCGTCGGCACCAAGCGCCAAGCCAGCGACAAGGTGGCGGATGCCGGCAAGCGGTGCGGCCAGTACTACGTCAACCACCGATGGCTCGGTGGCATGCTCACCAACTGGCGGACGATCTCGAATTCGATCAAGCGTCTGCGCGAGCTCGACGAGCGGTTGGCCGGTGAGACCGTCGGCCTGACCAAGAAGGAACTGCTGGGCCTGGAGCGCGAGCGCCGCAAGCTCGAACGCGCCCTCGGAGGCATCAAGGAAATGGGAGGTCTGCCCGATATCCTGATTGTCATCGACACCAACAAGGAAGCGATCGCCGTCGCCGAGGCAAACAAGCTCGGCATTCCGGTGGTCGGTATCATCGATTCCAACAGCGAACCCGTAGGCATCGACTACCCGGTTCCGGGCAACGACGACGCCATCCGTGCCATCGACCTTTATTGCGACCTGATGGCTGGCGCGGTGCTCGACGGCATTCAGCAGGAAATCGCCAGTGCCGGCGGCGATCTCGGCGAATCGCCGGAAGCGCCGATCGAGGCGCTACCGAGGCGACAGGGTCCCCGCAAAGGTCCGAGGGAGCGTGGCAGGGGGGGCGATGCCGGCAAGTTGACGGCCGTCACACCCGTTGACAAACCGGAAACCAGGGACAAGCAACTGGAGTCGACGGCCAGGGACAAGAAGCTGGAGCCGGCCGCGGCCAAGAAGGCGAAGCCGAGGGAACCTAGCAAGGACAAGCCCGAGCAGAGGGGCGGGGAAGCGACGAGAAAGAAAGGCTCCGGCGCGGTCGTCGCCAAGAATACGGAAACCCAGAAGGAAAAGGCCTGAGTGCGGGCACAGCGCCGGCGAGGTTGCCAGAGTTGCGCCGCCGGATTTTTTTTCGGCCGCAACGACCGACGTTGATCGAGAGGATGACGATGGCAGAAATCACCGCCGCCCTTGTCAAGGAACTGCGCGAAAAGACCGGCGCCGGCATGATGGATTGCAAGAAAGCGCTGGTCGAAACTGCCGGCGACCTCGATGCGGCCGTCGACTGGCTGCGTACCAAAGGTCTGGCGGCGGCGGCGAAGAAGGCCGGGCGAGTGGCCGCCGAGGGCCTCGTCGGCGTGACCGTCCGGGGCGACATCGGCGCCCTGGTGGAGGTCAACGCGGAGACCGATTTTGTGGCCCGCAACGAGGCATTTCAGGAATTCGTCGCCGCGATCGGCGACATCGCCATCGCCAGCGGCGGCGACCTGGAGAAGCTCAACAACGCCCCCTACCCGAGAACCGGACGCACGGTTGCTGAACAGCTCACCCACTTGATCGCCACTATCGGCGAGAACATGGCTCTGAGAAGGGCGCGACTGGTGCGGGCGAAAGGCGGCGTGATCGCTTCATACGTCCACAATGCGCTCACCCCCAGCCTCGGCCGTATTGGAGCGCTGGTGGCGCTCGACGCCAAGAGCAAGGGCGAGTCCATCGCCACCCTCGGCAAGCAGCTTGCGATGCAGATTGCGGCAAGCCGGCCACAGGCGATCAGCCGCGATGGCCTCGACTCAACCGTGGTCGAGCGCGAGCGCGGCATCCTCGCCGAGCAGGCGCGCGCAACCGGCAAGCCCGAGGAAATCATCGCCAAGATGGTCGACGGACGAATGCGGAAGTTCTACGAAGAAGTTTGCCTGGTCGACCAGACCTTCGTCATCGACGGCGAAACCAGGGTCGGCACGGTCCTGGAATCGGCCGCTGCCGGCGCGGGCGGCCCGGTTTCGGTGACCGATTTCGGCCTGTTCGTCCTCGGCGAAGGGATCGAGAAGCAGGAGAAGGACTTCGCCGCCGAAGTGCGGGCGACGATTGGCAACTGATGCGCCGGCGGGAAATTACAAAAGGCCGGCCGATCGTGTAGAATGCGCCCGCCGGGCGTGGGGTTGTGCGGGCCGCGTCCTGCGGCGCCGGCAGCCTTCGATAGTGAACGGACACCACCATGCCGTCCAAGCCAAAATACCGACGAATCCTGTTGAAGTTGTCGGGGGAAGGCTTGATGGGCAATCGCGATTACGGCATTGACCCGAAGACCGTCGACCGGATCTGCGATGACATCAAGAGCGTTTGCGACAAAGGCGTGCAGATCTGCTTGGTGATCGGAGCGGGAAACATCTTCCGCGGCGTGTCGGCGGCGGCGCGCGGCGTGGAGCGGACCAGCGCCGACTACATGGGCATGCTGGCGACCGTCATCAACTCGTTGCTGGTGCAAAGCGTGCTGGAGAGCAAAGGCGTGCAAACCCGCGTCCAATCGGCGATCCCGATGGCGACGGTATGCGAACCCTACATCCGTCGCCGCGCCGTGCGCCACATGGAGAAGGGACGGGTGGTGATCTTTGCCGGCGGCACCGGAAATCCGTATTTCACCACCGACACCGCGGCCGCGCTCCGAGCGGCGGAAATGAACTGCGACGCGCTGTTGAAGGGCACCCAGGTGGACGGCGTCTATGACGCCGACCCGAAGACCCACAAGCGGGCCAAGCGCTACGGGAAACTCAGCTTCCAGCAGGTTTTATCCAAGAATCTCAAGGTAATGGACGCCTCCGCCATCGCCCTTGCCCGTGACAACGATGTTCCAATACTGGTGTTTTCCATTCACAATCCGGGCGGACTCGCAAAGATCGTCTTTGGTGGCGGCACCTATACGATCATCGAATGACGGATTTCGGAGTCAGGGGGTGACACCGTGAGCGCGGATATTGAGGACCTGAAGAAGGACGTTACCCGACGCATGGAGGGCGCGTTGGAGGTTCTGAGCCGCGAATTCGGCGGTTTGCGCACCGGTCGGGCCAGCGCCAACCTGTTGGAGCCGGTGTTGGTCAAGGCCTACGGTTCGGAAATGCCGATGAACCAGGTTGGCACCATCAACGTGCCGGAACCGCGGATGCTGACGGTGCAGGTGTGGGACAAGGGTCTGGTGACCTCGGTACAGAAGGCGATCCTGGAATCCGGACTTGGGTTGAACCCATTCGTCGACGGTCAATTGGTCCGAATCCCGATCCCGGCGTTGACCGAGGAACGGCGGACCGAACTGGCGAAGATCGCCCACAAGTACGCCGAGGACGCCCGCGTCGCCGTTCGGCATGTCCGCCGGCACGCCATGGATCATCTGAAGCAGGCCGAAAAGGATCACGAAATATCCAAGGACGCCCATCGCGATTATGCCGACCAGATTCAGAAGCTGACGGATCAGTACGTCCATAGGATCGACGAGGTCCTTGCCCACAAGGAAAAAGAGATCAGACAGGTTTGACGCATGAAAGCCGTTTCCTTGCAACCCGCCGCACCGCCAGCGGCACCGGTCCACGTGGCCATCATCATGGACGGCAATGGACGCTGGGCGCGCGCCCGCGGCCTGCCGCGCACCGCCGGCCACCAAAAGGGCGCCGAGGCGGTCAAAAAGGCGGTCAAGGCTGCCGTGGCCATGGGGGTGTCCTATCTGACGCTGTTCGGGTTCTCGTCCGAGAATTGGAAGCGCCCCGAGAGCGAGGTCAAGGATCTCATGGGGCTTCTCCGTTATCATCTCAGAAACGAGATCGCCGAACTCAGCCGCGAGGGCATCCGGTTCCGGATGATCGGCGATCGCGAACGACTCGCCCCGGACATCGTGGCGCTGATCGACGACGCCGAGCGGCGGACCGCCGACAACAGTCGGCTGACATTGACGGTGGCGCTAAGCTACGGCGGGCGTGCCGAAATCACGGCAGCGACGCGACTCATTGCGGAAAGAGTGGCCGATGGGCGGTTGCGGACGGAGGATATTGACGAAGCGGAAATCCGCCGCCACCTGTTCACCGCCGACATGCCCGACCCAGATCTGCTGATCCGCACCAGCGGCGAGCAAAGGATTAGCAATTTCCTGCTCTGGCAACTGGCTTATTGCGAGCTGGTGTTCACCGACACGCTGTGGCCCGAGTTTACGGGCGAGGACTTCGAGGACGCCGTCCGGGAATACCTGGGTCGCGAACGCCGTTATGGCGCCGCTGGAGGATAAGCCCGACAACGCGAATCTGGCTCAGCGGGCAATTTCGGCCGTGGTTCTTGCCGCCGTGACGCTGGCCGCCGTGTCCTGGGGGACCCCGGTTTTTGACTGGCTGATCGCCGTCGGCGCCCTGATCCTGGCCTGGGAATGGCATCGCCTGTGCGCCGGGCGGATTGCCTGGCTCGCCGGGGGCCTGGTCATCATCGTCGTGCCGTCGTGGGCGCTGCTTTACCTGCGCGCCGATTCGGTCGCAGGCACCGAAACCTTGTTTTGGTTGCTGGCGGTGGTGTGGGCGGCGGACACCGGGGCATATGCCTTCGGGCACTGGATCGGCGGTCCCAAGATGAGCCCGATGATCAGCCCGATGAAAACCTGGTCCGGCTTGATCGGCGGCGTGGGATCCGCCGGCGTGGTCGGTATCATAACGGCTATGGTGCTGGAAAAACAGGGATTTCTTGGACTTTCCGGGTGGAGCGCTGCGATCGGGGGCGTGTCACAAGCCGGCGATCTGGGGGAATCTTGGGTGAAACGGCATTTTGGGGTAAAGGATACTAGTGGGATCATTCCCGGCCATGGCGGACTGTTCGATCGAGTGGACGGCCTGCTGGCGGCGGCGGTGGCTGTCGCCGGAATCGCGCTGATCGGGAAGGGCAGTTTATTGACATGGATGTGATCCGTACCAAATTTGCCGCCAGACCGGTCCTAGCCGCGGACGCGGCAACCAGGCCGCGGTCGGTCACCATCCTCGGATCTACCGGATCCGTCGGCCGCAATACGGTTGATCTGATCGGGCGCAACCCGCGGGAGTTCGCCGTCGAGGCGCTGGCCGCCAATCGCAACGTGGCGTTGTTGGCCGAACAGGCGCGGCACCTGAAGCCGCGCATGGCCGTGGTGGCCGACGCCAGGGAATACCAGGCGCTGAAGGAGGCCCTGGCCGGAACCGATATCGCCGTTGCGGCAGGCGCTGACGCGGTAGTCGAAGCCGCCGCCCGGCCGGCCGACTGGGTGATGGCGGCAATCGTCGGCGCGGCCGGCTTGCGGCCGACTCTCACCGCAGTCCGCCGCGGTGCCACAATCGGCCTCGCCAACAAGGAGTGCCTGGTGTCCGCCGGCGACGTCTTCGTCAAGGAGGTCAAGGCGCACGGCGCCACCTTGCTGCCCGTGGATTCCGAGCACAGCGCCATCTTCCAGGTATTCGATTTCAAGAACGCGGATCGCGTGCGGCGGATCATCCTGACGGCCTCGGGAGGCCCGTTCCGCCAATTCACCCGCGAGCAGATGAAAACGGTTACCCCGGAGCAAGCCGTCGCCCACCCCAACTGGAACATGGGCGCCAAGATTTCGGTCGACTCGGCGACGATGATGAACAAGGGCCTCGAATTGATCGAAGCCTATCATCTTTTTCCAGTACCCGAGGAAAAGATCGAAATACTGGTGCACCCGCAATCGGTCGTTCACAGTCTTGTCGACTATGTCGACGGATCGGTACTCGCCCAGCTGGGCACACCCGACATGCGCACTCCGATTGCCTACGCGCTGGCCTGGCCGAAGCGGATGCCGGCGCCGGCGCCACGGCTGGCGCTCGAGGAAATCGGCGCCCTTACCTTCGAGACTCCGGACACCGAACGGTTTCCGGCGCTGCGGCTGGCTCGCGCGGCGCTGCAGAGGGGCGGTGCCGCGCCGACCGTTCTTAACGCCGCCAATGAGGTCGCCGTTCGCAATTTCCTCGACCGCAAGATCGGATATTTGGACATCGCCCGGGTGGTCGAAGAAACCCTGGAATCCAGGACCTACGGTCGCCTGGCTGATCTTGATGATGTCGCCAATGCCGATGACGAGGCGCGACGCGTCGCCGAAACGCTAATAACCAAAACACAGAATTGATACGTCGTCTCAACGGCCGGCAACGATCACATTTCCTCACGACCCCGTAGGCGGCAAATGTACATCATCGAATTCACCTGGCAGTACATCGTTCCATTCCTGTTTGTCCTCACCGTGCTGGTCTACGTTCACGAGTGGGGCCACTACTGGCTGGCGCGGCGGAACAATGTCCGCGTCGAGGTGTTTTCCATTGGTTTCGGGCCCGAGATCTTCGGTTGGACCAACGAGGCGGGTACGCGTTGGAAGATCGGCGCCATTCCGTTCGGCGGCTATATCAAGATGTTCGGGGAATCCGACACCATCACCGATGCAGCCAAGGACGAGAGTGGCAGCGCGGAACAGCAACGGCCATTGACTCCCGAAGAGCGCGCGGTCTCGTTCCACTATAAGTCGCTTGGGCAGCGTGCGGTGATCGTCGCCGGTGGTCCGGCCGCCAATTTCGTTCTGGCAGCGGTGCTGTTCGCGGGATTGTTGATGTTCTACGGGGTACCGCGGCACTACTCCGGTATCGGCGAGATCTTGCCGAAATCGGCCGCCGCCGAAGCGGGGTTCGAGGTCGGTGACCGAATCCTGGCAATCGACCGGGAGTCCGTGAAGTGGTTCAGTGATTTGGTCAAGATCGTCAGCGCCAAGGCCGGGGTGACTCTGAACTTCGTGGTCCGCCGCGGCGAGCGGGAAATCACCCTGGTCGCTACGCCGAAGATATTCGAGCGCAAGAACGAGGACGGGACCGTTGATCGGATCGGCCTACTGGGCGTTCGTTACGATCCGAAGCAAGCGGAATACGAACGACAGAATCCTTTTATGGCAGCCTGGATGGGGATCGAACAGACGGCGTTGTTGACCGGCAACATCCTGTCTTACCTGGGACAGGTGATCACGGGAAAACAGAAGGCCGATGATCTTGGCGGGCCGATCAGAATCGCCAAAATGTCCGGCCAGATGGCTCAGGGCGGGCTGGAAAACCTGGTCTTTTTCATGGCGGCGCTGTCGGTGAATCTCGGCCTGATAAACCTTTTCCCGATCCCCCTGCTGGACGGGGGGCACCTGTTGTTTTATGCCGCGGAAGCCATACGAGGCCGGCCCCTGGGACCTCGAGCCCAAGAATACGGTTTTCGTTTTGGGCTGATTCTGGTATTGATTCTAATGGTTTTCGCAACTTGGAACGACTTGGTCCATCTCCGGGTCATCGAGTTTATTAAAGAACTCGCGACCTGATTTAGTGCACCTTGGGGGAATACTTGAGGCGTTACTACCGCTTCTTGGTCGTTGCTTGCGGAATCCTGGTTTTGGGACTTGCGCCGACCCCGGTTCGCGCCCAACTGGGACCGAACACGCGCGCAGAAGCGCCTGTCGGCGGCACCATCCAACGTGTCATCGTCGAGGGAACCCAGCGCATTGAGCCCGACACGGTCAAGTCCTACTTGGTGATCAAGGAAGGCGACGCGTTCGACCCGGGCCGCATCGACCGGTCGCTGAAAAGCCTGTTCGCTACCGGATTGTTCGCCGACGTCACCCTGCGCCGGCAAGGCGATGCCTTGGTCGTCAGCGTCGTGGAAAATCCCGTCATCAACCGGATCGCCTTCGAGGGCAATGAAAAGGTAGAAACAACGGACCTCGAAGCGGAAGTGCAGCTTCGGCCGCGGGTCATCTACACGCGGACAAAAGTGCAGAACGACGTCCAGCGCATACTTTCAATCTACCGGCGCAATGGCCGTTTCGCGGCAACGGTCGAACCAAAGGTCATTCAGCTGCCGCAAAACCGGATCGATCTCGTGTTCGAGATCAACGAGGGCGAGCTGACGGAGATTCGCAGCATCCGTTTCATCGGTAATCGTCAATTCAGCGACGGCCGGCTGCGCAGCATCATCCGCACCAAGGAAACGGTCTGGTGGCGGTTTTTCTCCAGCGACGACAAGTTCGATCCGGATCGGCTGACGTTCGATCGGGAATTGCTGAGACGATTTTATCTTACCGATGGGTTCGCTGATTTCCGGGTCATTTCGGCGGTCGCCGAGTTGACGCCCGACCGCAAGAATTTCTTCATTACGTTCACCGTCGACGAAGGCGCCCGCTATCGGTTCGGCAAGGTCGAGGTCGAGGCGCGTTTGCGCGACCTGAAGGCGGAATCCATCGTCAAGGCCGTAGAGATCGGGGAAGGCGACTGGTACAACGTCGAACAGGTCAACACGACCATCAACGACTTGACCGACAGGGTCTCCGAGTTGGGCTATTCCTTTGTCGACGTGCGGCCGCGGATCAACCGCGACCGCGAGAAGCAAACGATTGACGTGGCGTTCGAGGTGACCGAAGGGCCGCGGGTGTTCGTCGAACGACTCGACATCGTCGGCAACGTGCGGACCCAGGATAGGGTGATCCGGCGCGAGTTCCGTCTGGTCGAGGGCGATGCGTTCAATTCGGCGAAACTGCGCCGATCACGGCAGCGCGTCCAAAATCTGGACTTCTTCGACACCGTCAAGGTCGACCAACTTCCTGGCAGCGCCGCCGATAAGACGGTGGTCAAGGTCGAGGTCGAGGAGAAATCCACCGGCCAATTGAGCTTCGGCGCTGGGTTTTCGTCAACCAACGGCATCCTCGGCGACGTCAGCATCGTCGAGCGAAACTTCCTCGGCAAAGGCCAGAATCTCGGTTTATCGGTAACGGTGGCGGCGCTGAAAAGCGAAGTCAGGCTGGCTTTTACGGAACCGTATTTCCTCGGTCGCGAGATTCGCACCGGGGTTGATGTCTTCCGCTTCAGCCAGGACCTGCAGGACTCGAGTTCGTTCGACATCGACAGCACGGGCTTCGGGCTCCGCGGCGGCTACGCCATAACCGAAAACCTAAGGCAGGATTGGAGGTACGGCCTCCGCGTTGCCAAGATCTCCGACGTGGCGTCCGACGCGTCGCAACTGATTCGAAGTGAAATCGGGTCGGAGACAACCTCTGAAATCGGCCATACGCTGACTTATGACCGGCGCGACACCGCGGTGCTTCCGACGAAGGGGTATTTGATCCGCGTCAACAATGACCTGGCGGGTCTGGGCGGCACCGTTCGGCATTTGCGAAACAAGGTCACCGCGGTCAAATACTTCCCGATCGCCGACGAATGGGTGGTTTCGGTGAGCGGTAGCGGAGGATACATTATCGGCCTCGGCAAAAAGGTCGATATTCTCGAGCGATTTTACCTGGGCGGCGACGACCTGAGGGGATTCGCCAATCGCGGGGTCGGTCCGCGAGACATTACCACCGAAGATTCATTGGGCGGCGAATGGATGTATAGCGGCTCGTTGCAAGTCCGGTTTCCGCTTGGTCTGCCGCCCGAACTCGGGATCAACGGCCGGGCTTTCACGGATTTCGGCAGCCTCGGCCAGCTCGATCCGACGGCGTCGTTCGTTCGTGACACCGGCAGCGTCCGCGTCGCCGCCGGCGTGGGCATCAGTTGGCAGTCTCCGTTCGGACCGCTCGGCATCGATGCCGCCATTCCGATCGTCAAGGAAGACTTCGATATCACGGAAAATTTCCGAATCAATTTCGGCACCCGGTTTTAGGAGACTCAGTTGAGACAATTCCGCAGGCTACCGCTCATCGCTCTGCTAGGGCTTTTCGTTTTGGTATCGCAGTCGCACGCGCAACAGACGCAGCCGCCGAAGACGGGAGCCGGCGCGACGGATAAACCGGGGGTCAAAGAAAGGCTGATCGAGCTCGACATACCGTTCCCGGTCGCCGTTCTTGACGTCGGGGTGATCCTTCGCGATGCATCGGCGGTGAAGGACATTCAGGAGCAGATCAATAAATACGGTGTGAAATACGAGGCGGAGATCGAGAAGCAACGCGAGGAAATCCGCAATGCCAACCAGGAATTGGCGCGGCAGCGAACGATCCTGTCACCGGATGCGTTCGCCGAAAAACGACGGCAATTCGAGCAGCGTGTCGTCGATGTCCAGCAATTGGTCCAGCAGCGTCAGCGCGAGCTCGATGCATCGCGAAACGATGCGATGTCGAAAGTCAACGACGCGTACATCAAGATCGTTTCCCAGATCGCCACGGACAGGAAGCTCGCCGTGATCCTGCGCAAGGATCAGACCGCGTTTTCTTCTCGGGCGCTGGACGTGACCGAGGAGATTTTGGCCCAACTCAACAAGCAACTGCCCAAGGTGGCGGTCCCCGATCCGGGCAAAAAGGTCGCGAAACCTGGAAAATAGGCGATGGCCGATCCGCGTTTTTACACCGCTGCCGGGCCATTCAGCTTGACGCATCTGGCAGAGGTTTCGGGGGCGCGGATTGGCGAGGGCGCTAACCCATCGGCGATGTTCATCGACGTGCGACCGCTATCGGATGCCGGCGCCGATCACGTCAGCTTCCTGGACAACAAGCGGTATGTCGAGACCTTCACCAGAAGTCTTGCCGGCGCTTGCCTCGTGCACCCAGACCTAGCCGGCAAAGCGCCGCGAACAATGGCACTGCTGATAACCGAGGAACCCTATCGTGGGTTCGCCAAGGTGGCCTGGACGTTCTATCCACAGGCTCCGGTGAGGAAATCCGTGGCGAAGACGGCTGCCGTCGACAGCACCGCGAAACTCGGGAAGGCCTGCCGAATCGACGCCGGCGCGGTGATCGAAGCCGGCGCGGAGATCGGGCCTGGTTGCCAAATCGGTGCCAACGCGGTGATCGGCCGCGGGGTGGTCATCGGCGAGGGATGCGTCGTTGGCGCCTGCGCGAGCCTGTCCTATTGCATCATCGGCAATCGGGTGATCATCCATCCTGGCGCGCGCATCGGCCAGGATGGCTTCGGTTTCGCGCCCGGACCGAAAGGTCACTTGAAGGTGCCGCAACTCGGCCGGGTGATCGTCGGAAACGACGTCGAGATCGGCGCCAACACCACCATCGACCGTGGCAGCGGCCCCGACACGATCATCGGCGCCGGGACCAAGATCGACAACTTGGTGCAGATCGCGCATAACGTGAAAATCGGGAAAAACTGCATTATCGTCAGTCAGGTTGGCATATCCGGCAGCACGGAGATCGGCGATTTCGTCATGATGGGCGGCCAGGCCGGCCTCACCGGCCATCTGCGGATCGGCAGCGGCGCCCGCATCGCCGCGCAGAGCGGGGTAATGCGGGATATCGAGCCCGGTGCCGAGGTCGGCGGTTCTCCGGCGCGGCCGATGCGGGAATGGTTGCGCGAACAGGCCATGCTTCAGCGCATGGCGAGGAAGAAGGGCGAATAGGGCATGGATGACGAATCCACGACCGGCGGCATGGCGCTCGACGTCAAGCAGATCATGGACATGATCCCGCATCGCCCGCCGTTCCTGATGATCGACAAAGTCACCGACATCGTCCGCGGCGCCAGCGCGGTCGGCATTAAAAACGTCACCATCAACGAGGACTATTTCGCCGGCCATTTCCCGGGTCATCCGATCATGCCCGGCGTGTTGATCATCGAGGCCATGGCGCAGACGGCCGCGGTGCTGGTGATCGATACAGCCGGCAAGCAGCTCGGCAGCCTGGTCTATTTCATGTCCGTGGAACAGGCGCGCTTCCGCCGCCCGGTGGGGCCCGGCGACAACTTGCACCTGCACGTCGAGAAACTGCACAGCCGCGGAAGAGTGTGGAAATTCAAGGGCGAAGCACGAGTCGAAGGCGACTTGATGGCGGAAGCCGTGTTCTCGGCCATGATCGTGGAGGGAAAATGAGCGCGATTCATCCGACGGCAATCATCGATCCGGCGGCAAAGATCGGCGACAACGTCTCCATCGGGCCATTCTCGGTGATCGGCCCGGAGGTGACGCTCGACGACGGCGTGACGCTGCTGTCGCATGTGGTCGTCATTGGCTGCACCAGCGTCGGCGCCAACACCCGAATATTTCCGTACGCGTCCATCGGCCATCAGCCCCAGGACCAAAAGTACAAAGGCGAGGCCTCGCGTTTGGAAATCGGCTGCAACAACGTGATCAGGGAATTCGTGACCATGAACCCGGGCACCAAAGGCGGCGGCATGGTAACCCGGGTCGGCAACAACTGCTTGTTCATGGTTGGCGCCCATATCGCCCACGACTGTCGGGTGGAGGACCATGTGATCTTGGTGAACAATGCGACACTGGCGGGTCACGTGACCGTTGAGGAATGGGCGATCATCGGCGGTCTATCCGCCGTCCATCAATTCGTGCGAATCGGCAAGCACGCGATGGTCGGCGGCATGACCGGCGTCAGCAACGACGTCATCCCCTACGGTTCGGTGATGGGCAACCGCGCGCGCCTCTCGGGCCTCAACATCATCGGCCTGAAGCGACGGAATTTTTCACGCGACGACATTCACAACCTGCGCAAGGCTTATCGCTTGATCTTCGCCGAGGAAGGCACCATGACTGAGCGGCTCGTCGACGTGGCCGAACTGTTCGCGGACAACGAGCCGGTGATGGACATCGTCAACTTCATCAAATCGGATTCCTCGCGGTCCATCTGCCAGCCAAAAATGGAAGATGCCGCCTAGCTCCAAACTCGGCATCGTTGCCGGCGGCGGCGCGTTGCCGGCTCAAATCATCGAGGCCTGCAGGAAAAGCGGACGCGATTTTTTCGTCGTCGCGCTGAGGGGCCAGGCGCTGCCCGGATCGTTTGCCGACGTTCCCCACATGTGGTTGCGGCTGGGCGCCGCCGGCGCGGCGATCGCACGCCTGAAGTCCGTCGGCTGCAGGGAGTTGGTGATGGCCGGTGCCGTCGTCCGGCCGCCGTGGTGGGCGCTCATGCCGGACCGCTGGACGGTTCGGTTTCTTGCGCGCTCTCGGGCGCGGATTCTCGGCGATGACGGCTTGTTGAGGGCGCTCATCCGAACCCTCGAGGACGACGAGGGGTTCCAGGTCGTTGGAGCCGATTCGCTGGTGCCGGAACTGCTGGCCACCGAGGGCGTCTACGGAAAGGTCAAGCCGGATCAGCAGGGCGAGGACGACATCGAGCAAGGGGTCGCGGCGGCGCTGGAGATCGGCAGCCGCGACATCGGCCAGGGGGCGGTGGCGCAACTCGGAGAAGTGCTCGCCGTCGAGAACGCCGATGGCACCGACGCGATGTTGAGACAGGCAGGTCGGATGCGCCTAGCCGGCCCGGGCGGCGTGCTGGTCAAGGTCAGGAAACCGGGGCAGGAGCAGCGTGCCGACCTGCCGACGATCGGCGTGGCGACCGTGGAGGCGGCGTCGCGCGCCGGCCTCCGCGGCATCGCGGTCGAGGCTGGCGGCGCGCTGGTGCTCGAGCGGCAGTCCCTGATCGAAGTCGCCGACCGGGCGGGGTTGTTCGTTATCGGCGTCGACGTGCGGAACCAACGGCGGGCAAAGGGCAGGTCCGTCGCCAACGACCGCGACGGCAAATCCGGGCCACTGATCTTCATCGTCGCCGGTGAGCCGTCGGGAGACGTCCTTGGGGCGCGGCTGATGGCGGCATTGAAGAGGGAAAGCAAGGGAGAGGCCAGCTTCGTCGGCGTCGGCGGCGCGCGCATGGAGGAGCAGGGGATCAAGAGCCTGTTCCCGATGGCCGAGCTTTCGGTGATGGGCGCCGCCGAAGTAATCCCGAACCTGCCGAGACTCCTGATGCGGATCCGCGACACCGCCGAAGCCGTCGAGCGGATACGGCCGGCGGCGCTGGTCACCATCGACTCGCCGGATTTCAACTTCCGCGTTGCCAAACGCCTGAAGGGCAAGGGAATCAAGCTGATCCACTACGTGGCGCCATCGGTTTGGGCGTGGCGCCCCGGCAGGGCGCGGACGATCGCCGGCTTCCTCGACCACCTGCTGACGCTGCTGCCGTTCGAGCCGGCCTACTTCGAGGCGGAGGGCCTAGCTAGCACGTTCGTGGGGCACCCGGTGGTGGAAAGTGGCGCCGATACCGGCAACGGCCCGGATTTCCGCCGTCGCCACGGCATCAAGAAGCAGGAGACGCTGATTGCCGTATTGCCGGGCAGCCGGGTCGGGGAGATTTCACGCCTGCATCGCATATTCGGTGATGCGCTGTTCCTGCTGACCAAGAAGCACGACGACATCCGCGTCGTCGTGCCGACGCTCGACGCCGTCGCCGGCCTGGTGCGCGACGCCTGCGCCCAGTGGTCGGTGCCAACGCTGATCGTCCAGGGGGAAAAGGAGAAATTCGACGCCTTCGCCGCCGCCGACGTGGCGCTCGCGGCCTCGGGCACGGTCGCCTTGGAACTGGCGATGGCCAAGACGCCGGCCGTGATCACCTACCGAATCAACCCGATCACCGCCTGGATCGTGCGTCGGTTGATCCGGGTGCGTTTCGTGCACTTGGTGAACATCGTGCTTGATCGCGAGGTGGTCCCGGAGCTCCTCCAGGAATCGTGCCGGCCCGATTTCCTCGCCGCCGCCCTGGAAGACCTGTTGATGGACGAAGCTCGCCGCCACCGGCAGATCGAGGGTTATGCCGACGCCGTCAAGCGGCTTGGGTTGGGCGGGCCGTCGCCGGCGTCGCGGGCGGCGAAGATGGTGTTGGAGGTGATCGCCGAGGTCGACGCCAAACAGGCGCCGCCCCGCCAAGACGCGGGCGGGGCGGCGTAACCTTGGCGCAAATGCCGATCGAGCGGGTCCGTTACTTGCGCTGGTGCAAGGGCTTGTAGCGGCGCTCCTTGGCGCCGGTGAACAGCTGGCGCGGACGGCCGATCTTCTGGGATGGATCCTCGATCATCTCGTTCCATTGCGCCACCCATCCGACGGTCCTGGCGACCGCGAACAGCACCGTGAACATGCTGACCGGGATGCCGATGGCCTTGAAGATGATGCCCGAATAGAAGTCGACGTTGGGATACAGCTTCTTGGACACGAAGTAGTCGTCTTCCAGCGCGATCCGCTCCAACTCGAGGGCGATGTCGAGGAGCGGCTCGTTGTCGATGCCGAGCTCGTCCAGAACCTCGTGGCAGGTCTTCTCCATCACCTTGGCCCGCGGGTCGAAGTTCTTGTACACGCGATGCCCGAATCCCATCAGCCGGAACGAATCGTCCTTGTCCTTGGCTCGCTTGATGAATTGCGGGATGTTCTTCTTGTCGCCGATCTCCGCCAACATTTTCAGCACCGCTTCGTTGGCGCCGCCGTGCGCGGGGCCCCACAGCGAGGCGATGCCGGCGGCAATGCAGGCGAACGGGTTGGCGCCGCTGGAACCGGCGAGGCGCACCGTCGACGTGGACGCGTTCTGCTCATGGTCGGCATGGAGGATCAGGATGCGGTCCATGGCCCTCGCCAGAACCGGGTTGACGATAAATTCCTCGCATGGATTCCCGAACATCATGTAAAGGAAGTTCTCGGAATAACCGAGACTGTTCTTCGGGTACATGAACGGCTGGCCGATGGAGTACTTGTATGCCATGGCGGCGATCGTCGGCATCTTGGCGACCAGTCGGTAGGAGGCGATCATGCGATGGCGCGGGTCGTTTATATCGGTGCTGTCGTGATAGAAAGCGGACAGCGCTCCGGTCACTCCGCACATCACCGCCATCGGGTGCGAATCGCGGCGGAACCCGCGGAAGAAATAGATTAGTTGTTCGTGCAGCATCGTATGGTAGGTGATGCCGCGCTCGAACTCCTCCTTTTGCTCGGGCGTCGGCAGCTCGCCGTACAGGAGCAGGTAGCAGACTTCCATGAAGTCCGACTGCTCTGCCAGGACGTCGATCGGATAGCCGCGATACAGCAGGATGCCTTTTTCGCCGTCGATGAAGGTGATCTTGGATTCGCAGCTGCCGGTCGACGTGAAGCCGGGATCGTAAGTGAAGCAGCCCGTTTGCGAATAAAGCTTCCGCGTATCGATGACGTCGGGGCCGAGCGTGCCTTTCATGACCGGCAACTCGACGGATTTTCCGGTCCGGTTGTTGGTCAGGGTGAAAGTGTCGGAGCTCGTCTTTGCTGACTTGTCGTTCATGGCTGAGTGATCCTCCCGCTGGGGCGGCGGCGCGTCGATGTGGGGTTACGCCCGCCGGCGTGAATTCGGGGCTTTATGCCGTTTCCGGATTATACCTCATTTCGGCGCCGCCAAAACGTCGTCGAGTCGGCCCAGGCACTCGTCGCGGCCCAGGATTTCCATGACTTCGAAGATGCCCGGCGAGGCGATCCCTCCGGTCAGTGCGGCGCGCAAGGGTTGCGCCAGCACCGCCAGTTTGACCGCCGCGGCTTCGGCAACGGCGCGGGTCGCCGCCTCCAGCCCATCGGCGGTCCAGCTTTCGACGGCGGCGAGTTGGTCGCGCAGGCCGCGCAGGCGATCGCGGGCCGCCGCATCCAGGACTTTGGCCGCCGCGGCGTCGATCGGCAACGGCCGGACGTGGACGTAGAAAGCCGCGTTGTCGGCGAGCTCGGCGAGCGTCTTCGCGCGCTCCTTGAGCCCGGCCATGCCCTTTTTCAGTCGCGTCGCCGCGTCGGCGGCGATTGTCCGCTGACGGCCGGCTTTCAGGCGCGGCAACACAAGATCGACCAACACTGCATCGGCGGTGCGGCGAATGTAATGACCGTTGAGGCTGGCCAGCTTGTCGCGGTCGAACCTTGCCGACGACCGACCGACGGCGTCGAGACCGAACCACTGGATCGCCTGGTCGCGACTGATGATCTCGTCGTCGCCGTGACTCCAGCCGAGCCGAAGCAGGTAGTTGCACACCGCCTCGGGCAGGAAACCCTCGTCGCGATAGGTTTCGACTCCGACCGCGCCGTGGCGCTTCGACAGCTTGGCGCCGTCGGCGCCGTGGATCAGCGGCAGGTGCGCGAACAACGGCGCCTGCCATCCGAGCGCCCGATAAATCTGCAATTGCCGGAAGGAATTCCGCTGATGATCGGCGCCGCGGATGATGTGGGTAATCCCGGAGTCGTGATCGTCGACCACCACCGCCAGCATGTAGGTCGGCGTTCCGTCGGCGCGCAACAGTACCATGTCGTCGAGTTGGTCGTTGCCGACGGTGATGCGGCCGAACACCAAATCGTCGACGACGGTTTCGCCTTCGGTCGGCGCCTTGAGGCGGATCACCGGATCGACGCCCTTCGGCGCCGTGGCCGGGTCGCGGTCGCGCCAGCGGCCGTCGTAGCGCACCGGCCGGCCGGCGCGGCGCGCGGCCTCGCGCATCTCCTGCAGCTCCTCGGGCGAGCAATAGCACTTGTAGGCGTGGCCGTCGGCCAGCAGTTGATTCGCCACCTTGGCGTGGCGTTGGACCCTGGCGAACTGCGACACCGCTTCGCCGTCCCAATCCAGGCCGAGCCAGCGAAGGCCGGCGACAATGGCGTCTACCGCCTCGGCCGTGGACCGCTGGCGGTCGGTATCCTCGATGCGCAGCAGAAACCGCCCGCCGGCGCCGTATTGTGCATGGTGCTTGGCGAACAGCCAGTTATACAATGCAGTGCGGGCGCTGCCGATGTGCAGGTAACCGGTCGGCGACGGCGCGAAGCGGGTGACGACGGTCATAACGGGATCGGAACGCTTTCACCAGGATGCGCGATGGTCCGAGACAGTTACCACATTTGCCGTGCCGTTGCAGTAATCCCCTGAGCGGGGCGGTAGAGGCGATGAGGACCAAGAGACTCTTTGCGATGGTGTCGGTGGCGACGGTAGCAGCCTGTTCGTCGTTCTCATGGACGTCGCTGCCGAAAATGCCGTCGATGCCGACGATCTCGTTCGGCACGGAAGGGACCGAGGAACGACCGGCGATCAGTTGCGCGGCTGCGACACGCCTGAACCTGCAGGCGCTGGACTGGTCGAACGCCAAACGTCTGGACATCGTCATCCGCAAGGCCAAGTTCGCGCCGGGCATGGTGGTTATGACGGTGAATACGCCCAACGTCATCCGCGTCACCAACAACGACCGCGCCATGCGGACGTTTCGGGCGGAGGAATTCTTCCGCGCGTCCGGGGTGGCGGCGATCGTCTACGACGGCCGACCCGTGCCGGAGACCTGCATCGACGCGATCCGCATCGGGCCGTTGAAGTCGGCGGAACTGCGGGTGGTGCCGCTGCGCAAGGGTGAATACCCGTACGGTGAATCGACGTCCCGGGATCCGCCGCTGGTGCCGTTCGAGACCGAAAGCGAAGCTGGACAGATCATCGTTCGTTGAATGCGAACCGGCGGTTTCCTGGATCGTCCCGCCGGATGGAGGCCACGGCCGCATGAAGTCGGGAATGACGCAAGAAGCGCCGCCGACGCGCGAGCGCCTTCAGCACCTGCGACGCGGCGTCGTCGATCGGCTGCTCGACGAACGCGATCGTTGGGCGTTGTGGCTGCCGGTGATGTTCGGGCTCGGAATCGCCGTTTACTTCGCGCTGCGGTTCGAGCCGCCGTTGTGGCTGGGCGCCGGAGGAATGGCGGCAGCGGCCGTCCTCGGCCTGGCGGTGCGTCGGCGGCGGTGGGACGCGGGCGGCCTGGCGACCGCCGCCGTGGTCGCCGTCGCCATGCTGGCGGCGGGATTTGCCGCCGCCCAGTGGCGGGCTGCCTCGGTCGCGGCACCGGTGCTCGCCAAGCGCATTGGGCCGACGGCGGTCACCGGCCGCGTCGCCGAGGTCGAGACGTTTCCCAAGGATAGCCGCGTCACCCTCGAGCGGGTGCGCATCGCCGGCGTCGGCGCCGAGGCGACGCCGGAAAAGGTCCGGCTGCGGCTGCGCGGCGAGCAGCCGCCGACGCGTCCGGGCGACTGGATCAGGGTTCGCGCGATTCTGACGCCGCCACCGCCGCCGTCGGCGCCCGGCGCCTTCGATTTCCAGCGGCAATCCTACTTCAAGCGCCTGGGCGCCGTCGGTTTCGGCCTCGGGCCGGTCGAGGCGCTCGGCGAAACCGATGGCGATAGCGACGGGCTGCACGCGCTGGGCATCGGCATCGAGCGGCTTCGCCATGCCATCACCGGACGGATCCTCGCCGGCCTGCCCGGCCAGGAAGGCGCCGTCGCGGCGGCGCTGATGACCGGCGACAGGAGCGCCATTCCCGAGCCGCTGATGGACGCCATGCGCAATTCCGGGCTGGCGCACCTGCTCGCCATTTCGGGGCTGCATATCGGGCTGGTCGCCGGCATCGTGTTCATCGGCTTGCGCGCCATGATGGCCCTGGCGCCGCCGCTGGCGCTCGACTTCCAAATCAAGAAGATCGCCGCCGCGGTTTCGATCGTCGGCGCGTTTTCCTATGCCGTGATCGCCGGCGCCACCATACCGACCCAACGCGCCTTCGTGATGGTCGGTCTGATGCTGGTGGCGGTGCTGGTCGACCGGCGGGCGCTGTCGGTGCGTCTGGTGGCGTGGGCGGCGCTGATCGTGCTGCTGGTGCAGCCGGAGAGTCTGCTCGGCGCCAGCTTCCAGATGTCGTTCGGCGCGGTCGTCGCGTTGATCGCCGCCTACGAGGTGATCAGCAACCGCGACCGGTTCGCCGGCTACGACAGCGGCAGGTTGCCGCCTTGGCTGAGAAAGGCCGGCGTTTACGTCGCCGGGGTGGCGTTGACGACCTTGGTCGCCGGCACCGCGACGGCGCCGTTCGCCCTCTATCACTTCAACCGCTTCGCCGATTACGGCTTGGCCGCCAATATCGTCGCGGTGCCGGTGACGGCGCTGTGGGTGATGCCGTGGGCGGTGATCGCGTTCCTGGCCATGCCCGTGGGCCTGGAGGCCTGGGCCCTGGCGCCGATGGGCTGGGGCTTGACCGTGGTCATCGCGGTCGCCGAGACGGTGGCGTCGTGGCCGGGGGCGGTGACCCTGGTGCCGTCGATGCCGACCTGGGGCCTGGCGGCGATCGTGCTCGGCGGCCTGTGGTTGTGCCTGTGGCGGCGGCGGTGGCGGCTGTTCGGCGTCGCCGGGATCGCCGCCGGATTCGCGGCGCTGGCGGTGGTCCGGCCGCCCGACGTGCTGATCGACGGCCAGGCGCGGCTGCTGGCGGTGCGCACCGCCGACGGCGGCATGACGGTGTCGTCGCTCGGGCGGGCGCGGTTCGAGCGCGAAACCTGGCTGCGCCGCGTCGGCCAGGAGGACGCCGAAGGAGTATGGCCGGCCGCCGGGCTGAGCGCCGACCAGCGCCTGCGCTGCGACGTCGAAGGCTGCCTTTACCGGGTCGGCGGCAAGGCGGTGGCGCTGGTCTACGAAGAAGGCGCGCTGGCCGAAGACTGCTGGGCCGCCGACGTGGTCGTCGCCGTCACGCCGGTGCGGCGAACCTGCCCGGCGAGCCGCGTCATCGACCGCTTCGACCTGTGGCGCGACGGCGGCCACGCGCTGTGGCTGGATCGCGGCGGGGTGCGCGTCGAGACGGTCAACGGCGAGCGCGGCGAGCGGCCGTGGGTGCCGTATCCGGAGCGCCGCGCCCGCAAACCCCGCCGCGACGCGCGATAGAAGCGCCGGCGGCGGCTCAGTACTTGCGGATCAGCCCGACGAGCTGGCCCTGCACCTTGACCTGGTCGGGGCCGAAGATGCGGGTCTCGTAGGAGGTGTTGGCGGGCTCGAGGGCCACCGAGGCGCCCTTGCGGCGGAGCCGCTTCAGGGTGACCTCCGACTCCTCGACCAGCGCCACCACGATGGAGCCGTTGTCGGCGGTGTCGGAGCGGCGGATGATCACCGTGTCGCCGTCGAAGATGCCGGCGTCGACCATCGAATCGCCGTCGATTTCGAGCGCGTAGTGCTCGCCGGAGCCGAGCATGCTGGCGGGCACGTCGATCAAGTTGCTGTGATCGCGCAGCGCCTCGATCGGCGTGCCGGCGGCGATGCGGCCGTAAAGCGGCAACTGCACCGATTCCGATTCCGACGTCGCCTTGGCGCCCGGCAGCTTGAAGTCGCCCTTGATGACGTTGGGGGCGAATCCGCTGGCCCGGCGGCCGCCGGCCTTCTTGCCCGGGGCCGCCATGTTTTCCGGCAGCCG
>Ga0209399_10000601_pt1 | contig 21234 bp, 20 predicted proteins | sample OV2TP3_FD_184130 | JGI IMG/M metagenome (GOLD analysis project Ga0209399, IMG submission 184130) | Hot spring microbial communities from Beatty, Nevada to study Microbial Dark Matter (Phase II) - OV2 TP3 (SPAdes) (version 3) | ecosystem: Environmental > Aquatic > Thermal springs > Hot (42-90C) ... | reverse complement strand
AGCGCCGGTACTATTTTATAGCACTGAAGATTTTAAGGGTTTTTCCATGCCGCTTAAGGGCGATGTGTGGCGTCAAAACGCTTCCGCGGCTATTGTGCTAGGGAGGCATCTGGGTATCGATTCAGAAATAATAAAAGAAACGTTCATGCGTTTTGCGGGAGTAAGGCGAAGGCAGGAGGTGAGATTAAATACTAAAAATATAGTAATCATTGACGATAACGCGCATACACCGATTAAGGTATCGGGGGCGCTTCAAGCCATATCGGAAACGCATCCGGGTTATAAGATTTGCGCCATATATGAACCGGGAAATAGAACTGAGACGGCCCTCAAGCAAGACGGCTATAAGAATTGTTTCATGCGAGCCGATATTATTATTTTCCCGCGCCAAAGCTTTGAGCTTGCTGAAAAAATAAACGGACAGTATAAAAACTGCCAATATATAGAGGATGATAATAGGGTAGTATCTACGATTCAAAAAATCGCGCATAGGGGACGATTAAATAAAAAGAAAGTTGCCTTTGTATTTATGAGTCAGAAAGGATTTCGGGGAATGATAGAACAAGCTATTTCTCTTCTTCGATGATTTTTATTTCAGGAGACCCGTCGGGTTTTATTTTAGTGACCTCAACGGTGACGCCGCAGTAATCACACTCAAACCATTTGCCCACCTCAATATCTTTGGCTTCTAACTTTTTATCATTTTTACATTCTGGACAAGTTATAATCATAATTTATGACTCCACTATACAAAATAAATTCGCACGGGTCAAATGTGTGGGCTAAATTGGAAAATCACAATCCCACCGGCTCCCATAAAGATCGCTCTGTGAAGCCCTGGATTTCGCATTATGCAAAGCTGGGAGCCAAAGAGCTTGCCATATCTTCTTCGGGAAACTCTGCGATATCCGCGGCCAAATATTGCGAGGAGATGGGAATAAAACTAACGGTCTTTATGTCGCCTCGCGCCGATGCCCCAAAAATTGAATTGCTGAAATCCAATAAAAATATAATTTTCAATATAACTAAAACGCCGAATAAAGATGCTTTTAGATTTTGTAGAAAGAACAATGTTATTAATTTGCGGGCCTCGCGCGATGACGGAGCCATTATGGGATATGAAAATATTGCGCGTGAATTAATAAAACAGCTACCTCATATAGATAATATCTTTGTGCCAACGAGTTCGGGCGCGACACTGCAGGGCATATATAATGTTACGGGGTCTGACCCCGTAACATCTCCTGCGCTTTTTGCCGTGCAAACAACAAGGGTCTATCCCATAGCTGGCTATTTTGACAAAAATTTTACTCCCGAGAATACAAGCTATGCAACTGCAATAGTAGACAGAATTGCTCGTCGCAGGGATAGAATAATAAAAATTTTAGAGAGTACTGGAGGCGGGGGATTTGTGATTTCCAATAAAGAGCTTGAAGAGGCAAATAAAATCTTAGGGGCCTGTCCTGCGAAGCTCCGACCGCAGGCGGAGCGAAGTGGGGGCTGGCAAAGCGCATTAGCGTTCGCGGGCTTTTTAAAATGGCGCAAGCAAAATCCGAGCCTTCGAAATCGGCAAGTTTCAGTCTGTTTATTTACGGACTAAATTCATTTCGTCGTAATAAAATAAGGGGTGCATACAAGATTTTTCTCGCACACCCCCTTTTGAGTATTATTAATTATCGCAAATAAATTTTAGAACCCCTTTTTCCTTAAAATTTCATCCAGTTCGCCTTTTAAGATTTCGGATAAAGGCTCGACCGCGTTATCCGCATTATCCTTCGCCCGGCTTCTGACATACGCGAAAGTTGTTGCTTCTTCCTCGCACATAAGTAAAAATTTGGAAGCCTTGACGCTATACGGTATATTTTTGTAGTAGGCTATGCCGAGTTCTTGAGCGGCTTCTTTAGAAAGAAAAATCTTGTTATCTAAATGAAACCCTGGACTTTCATGAATTTCATATAATTTAGTGAAAACTGAATTACCGTTACTTTCTAAAACCGCGTAAGGATATCTTCGGCGACGGCAAGATTTGCAAAAACTCACGTCTTTCGAGGTATAAAATCTTCCGAATTTTTGCATAAATAAATCAGTAATATGCCATACAATACCAATGTTTACTGCAACCGAAGGTATATTTAAGTCATGGCTTTTTGGCATACTATATACTTCGTGTATCCGTACCTCAATATCCGTATCAATATCGATGATTGTACCCTTTGTTTTAAGGGTACCTCGTGTCAAACGTTTTAAGCAGACCACCAAAATTACCATGACAACCGCCATTAGTATAATCACTAAAGCATACATTCTTGCCTCCTTTTAGCCCGCTTACTGAAAATGCCTATTTATTTGATTGTTTATGCGCTAGCAATATAATATCACAAATGGATAAAAAGTACGTGTAAAGTCAACGAAGGGTATTGACAAAGTGTTAAATAAGGTGTATAAAAGGGGCAGGAAGCAAGAATTATGAAAAGGAGTAGAAAATGGAAACTTACAAATACCTAAAACGGAGCAGATGGGTCCGGAGCCTAGAAGTGGTCTCGTTGGAGGACGGGACCGCGTATGTAATTCCCGTGGGAACCTGCATCGTTCGCATGGAGCGGGGAGACGGTCACTGGCTTGACCTCCTGGCGTTGCCCGGCGGGGAGAAGGTCTCTCTTCGGGGCAACGGAGGATCGGCGACTCTGTCAAGGGGCATTAAACCCCTGATGGAGGCTAGCCAATTTCTAATCGGTTAGCCAGGCAAGGGGCCTAATCATTAGGCCCCTTTATCTTTGTCAGAATAGTTAGTTTGTGCTATTCTGTAGCCATGTCTGGAATAAATTTAGTTAAGGAATTTAAGAAATACGCATCGTCTGATGCTTTTTTTTATGTAACACTCGATCCAGAGCGGGCGCTTGGACTGGAGGATATTTTGCCTAACTACACTATTATTTGCCCGTATAAAAGTGCGCTTGTAGATAAAATAAGGAATATACATAACTTTCGCGATCGCGAAAGTTATGTCAGGCTAATTGTTTTAGAAGAGCATATGCGCATGGAGGAGATAGCAAAAATAATAAAGCGGGGGACTTATGGAATTCTGAGGTGGTGCGCAGATCAGGCAGACCCCCCCATACCCCCCCGTCGTAAGGGGAGGAGTAATACGCAAAATATCTTAGTATTGAAAAATTCTGCATTAATAGAAAATTTATGTAAGAAGCAGGGGTGGCGCTTGCTGGCGCCTAAGGCAAAAATTGCGGAAAAATTTGAAAATAAAATTTCACAATATAAGGCATTGAAAAATATTGTGCCGTATCCGAGAAGCACGGTTGCTACTTTATTCAAACTATCGGGGTCTGACCCCGATAGTTACGGGGTCAGACCCCGTAAAAAATTAGTCCTGCAATTTAATAGGGGCCATAGCGGAAATAGCACTTATTTTATTGGTTCGGCAGGCTCACCACAGGTAAATTTTTTAGATAAATTAATTAAGTTATATCCCAAGCGCGAAGTAAAAATTTCTGAATATATCAATGGCAGGACCTATACGCTGAACTGCCTTGTGCTAAGCAATGGCGAAGTACTGACGGGTTCGATTAGCGAGCAAATAACCGGACTTAAAAGCGCGACTAAGAATCCGAACACGACATGCGGCAACGATTTTGATTCCCCTAAAAAACTTAGCGCGAAAATTATAAAAGCTATACAAAAAATAGCCGAAGATGCCGGCAAAGTTTTGTATAAAAACAAATATAAAGGCCTTTTTGGAATTGATGTTATAATATCACTAGCGCGGAACAGACACGGAACTTTACATAAAACCGACACGGAAAATACTAACAAGATTTACTTTATAGAACTAAACACGCATCAGCCCGCGAGTGTTTCTTTTGAGGCAAAACTACACAGAAAAATCGGCAAAGTGCCGCTTATGGCATATTTTATATTAGATAGCTTGGGCGATGTGCGGCCTGCCTGCCGGCAAGGCAGGGGTCCGACCCAGCACATGCCGCCCATAATCTTGCCAATTTCCGCAAAACAGATAATCTATAGAAACACGACAAATAAAATTTTGAAATACAAAGATATAGAAAATAAGTATGCCAAAAAGGGCCTTATTTCAAGAATGAAGTTTATAAGACCAAATGAAGAGATATATAGAAAGCAATATTTATAATACCTGATTCCCGCACCCCCCATACCCCCTTCTCCTATATTTCCGCCTGAGGCGGATCCGGCTCAGGCGGAAAAAAGGGGAGTATCCACATGAGACGTGTTTCTAGAGCTCCCCTCCTCCGACTATAGTCGGAGGAGGGGTCGGGGGGGGGTGAGGTAAGAGAAATATGTCAATAGCCATACAAAGTCTGCCACAATCCGCGCTTAATGTTATAAACGCTTACATAAACCTCAAGGCAGCAGAAAATAAATATATTCGCTGTCCGTATTTTCGTAATCCCAGGTCCGGCAGAGAGCGATGGGGGCTTACTGCGTATTCCGGAAAGGGGTCGGCGCAAGAAATAGAAACCGAGCTTGAAATTATAGAAAAACTCGAGGGTAAAAATTTTTCTGAAATGCATGAAAACGAAATTCGCGATATAATGAGAAAAAGAAAGCTTGGCATTGAATGTTCCGGATTTGTAACTCGAATTTTAGACGCCTGGACTAGGGAATTTTATAAAAAACCCATTTATTCGCTGATTAAATTTAATTCCTCGGGAATTAGTTGGCTTTTTTGCAAGATGCGGCCATACACGCACATAGATGTCCCAACGCTTGTGCACCAAAAAAATGCTTATGAGATCAAAAACGTAAATGACATTATGCCGGGTGATATAGTTAGATTTAACTCCATAATAGATCACGCAATTATTATTACAAAAATCGAAAAAGATGTGAATCTGAATTTAATAAAGGCATATTACGCGCATTCTGTTTCAGAGGATAATGGCGAAGGCGTAAAAGAGGGCCAGATAGATTTTGCGTCTGGTAAATGGTGTGAACTTCCGGACACGGGGCATACTATAGATGAAAAAGGCGAGCCAAAATTTTATAGATTATTTATTACCGAGCCCTTATGGCAGAACAAATAGTATTAAGAAGTTTTTATTTTTTTATGGGGGCGTTTTTTATTACCGTAATTCTGTCCCCGACGCTTATATTATTATTAAAAAAATTAAAAATAGTCAGACGGGACGATAGGGATTTTTCCTCGCTTATAAGAACCAGAAAGAACAAGCTTGGAACTCCTGTATTTGGTGGTATAATAATAGTAGGGGTAATTACGGCACTTACTACGCTGTTTAATTGGCACCGGGAAACGACCTTTGTTCCGCTTGGAGTGCTCTGGCTCGCGGCTTTGCTTGGCGGAGCAGACGATTTGCTTAACATATTCTATACCAAAGAACGCCACCCGCGCACACTCGGCAGAATTCTAAGATTTATAAAATTTCATAAAAATTTGAGGTATAGGATCTTCTACGCGGTAACTTTTCCCTGGCAGACATACAAGAGAATATTTTACCTGATGGGATCGCACCCCGGGAAAGGAGTGCAAGCGCATGAAAAAATTATTATACAGCTTGTTATCGGGGGCATAATCGCGTGGTGGCTGTCTTTCAAGCTTGATTGGACCGAATTGTGGCTGCCCTGGCTTGGCAATATTGATCTTGGGCTTTTCATAATACCTGTTATTTTATTTCTGGTTATGTTCATGGCAAATTCCGTGAATATAACAGACGGCATAGACGGCCTTTCCGCGGGAACCCTGATAATAGCATATGGCGCCTTTTTTGCTATAGCATTACAGCAAGGAAGCAGTGATATATCACTGCTTATAGCAACAATTATAGGAACATTGTGTGGATACCTGCTTTTTAATATTAAACCCGCGAAATATCAGATGGGAGATGTGGCTTCGCTTGGTATGGGAATTTTACTTACCGCTATTGCGTTTGCCCTGGACCGGCCAATATTGCTTCTTATAATCGGCATGATATTTATTATTGAAATTATGTCTGTAATTATTCAAACTTCTTGGAAAGTGCTTTTTGGGAAACGACTATTCAAAATGGCCCCAATTCATCATCATCTGGAAATTATAAACAAAGAAGAATCAAGTATAGTAATGTACGCCTGGACATTCGCCGCGTTATTTGGGGTTGTCGGCGTGTGGCTTAGTTTTCAGTAATGCTCATAAAAAACGGCACAATTATAGACGGCACAAGTAAGGCGCGCTTTCGCGGCGATGTTCGGATAGAAGGCGAGAGGATAAAGGAAGTTGGAAATCTTAACGCGCAAGGCAAAGAGCAAGTTATCGACGCGGCCGAAAATTTTGTCGCGCCGGGGTTTATTGATATTATAAACCGTTCCGATGTGCATTTTTCAATCTTTGAACGGAGCGGGCTTCGGAGTTTATTGACACAGGGCATCACGACGATTTTGGGCGGAAGTTGCGGCGGATCATTGGCCCCGCTCGCGAATAACGAAGCTATTCGTTCTATACAGAAATGGCATGATGTCGTAAGTTTAAATGTAAACTGGGAGACCACTCATGAGTTTCTCGCTGAAGTTGAAAAGCATAAACTTAGTGTAAATTTCGCGACTCTCACCGGACATGAAACGCTGCGCCGAGGAGTGGGCACAGATCATTTTAAAAAATTTTCTGATGACAAACTGCGAAAAATGGAATACCTGCTCGCGCGATCAATGGATGAAGGGTCCTTTGGTCTTTCAACGGGTCTCGCGTACTCCCATGAAAGAATTGCTCCGGTTGAAGAGATTGAGCGACTTCTAAAAATAGCAAAGAATAAAGGAGGCATTTACGCCACGCATCTGCGCGATGAAGGCGCAAACCTCCTTTCGTCTGTAAACGAAACTATCGAGGTTTCAAAGAAATTTGATATTTCCTCGCATATTTTTCACTTCAAAGCGCTAGGCGGAGAAGCATGGGGCGAGTTTCCACGGGCCCTTGAATATGTACAGCGCGCGCGTGAAAATAATATAAATCTTACTTTTGATGTGTATCCTTATACGAAAACCGCGTCTGTGCTTTATCTTTTATTGCCGGATTGGGCGAGTGACGGAGGAAAAAAGGAACTATTGAAGCGCCTCACGGATCACAATACGCGTGAACGTATAAAAAAAGATTTGATTATTGAATCTAAAGAAATCGGAGAGATCGTTATCGCGCGAGGCGACATAGATAATACTTTTATCGGTAAATCCTTAAACGATATTGCGAAAACCGGAGGATATTCTGCGATTGACGCGCTCCTTAACATAATTCTTGCGTCGGAGGATAGGGTTAATGGATTCATACCGGCTTTGGATGAAAAAAACGTAGAGAGCGGTGTAAAAAGCAATGTAGGGTTTATTGCCTCGGACGGAGCGGGATATAGTATCAAAGACAGAAAGAGGGGAGCTCTTGTCCATCCGAGGAGCTTCGGAGCGTTCCCTAGATTTTTAGGTAAATACATTCGTGAAAAAAATCTTCTAAGCTGGGAGGAGGCAATCAATAAAATAACCCTGATGCCAGCGGAAAAAATCGGCTTAAAAAAGCGGGGACGAATTGAAAAAGGTTACTTTGCCGATATTGTTATTTTTAATCCCAGGACAATTCAAGATAAGGCAACATTTAAAAATCCGTTTCAATACTCCCGAGGTATGAACTATGTCCTAGTTAATGGCGGCATGGCGCTTAAGCAAGAAAAATTTCAAAAAAAACGATACGGCCGAGTACTTCGAAAATGAAAAAAAAACCCGACTATATCCTGCTCGGAACCATCATCATTACATTGCTCCTTGGCCTCGCGGCGCTTTTATCCGCTTCAGTCGCGGAAAGTCAAAAGGATTCAGGCGGAATATATTCATATTTTATTCATCAGCTTATTTACGGAGTTGGCATCGGTATCATCTTTGGATTTATCGCTTACAAAGTTCATTACAAAAAATTGCGTCCGCTTGCTTTGCCCATACTTCTTATTTCGCTGTTCTTTTTGATCCTTGTGTTTGTTCCTCAAGTTTCCTCGGAATCCGGCGGGGCAAAGCGGTGGATATCTATTTATGGTTTCACGTTTCAGCCGTCTGAACTTGCAAAGCTTGCGTTTATTATTTACCTTGCCGCGTGGCTTGAAGCAAGGCGGAAGACTTTTAAAAATTGGAACGCGTCCTTTGTTCCGTTTCTCATAATAGTTTCTATTTTAGGAGGCCTTGTAGCGTTTCAACCGGATTTGGGAACTCTCGGTATAATTTCCTTGACTGCGGCTTCTATATATCTCGTTGCCGGAGCGAGCTTAGCGCAAATGGGAGCTATAGTCGTTTCAGGTATAGGATTACTCGCCGCCTTAATAAAAATTTATCCTCACAAAATGGATCGCATAACTTCTTTTTTAAATAGTTCGCATGACCCCCTAGGCATAAGTTATCAGATAAACCAGGCTCTGCTTGCCGTAGGATCAGGTGGATTACTCGGAGTGGGCTTGGGGAAAAGCGTACAGAAATACAGTTTTCTTCCGGAGCCCATGAAGGATTCCATTTTCGCGGTTTGGTCGGAGGAGGCAGGATTTCTGGGAGCAATTTTTCTTATTGGCCTGTTTCTTGTGATTGCGTTTCGGGGCTTAAGAATAGCCAGGAGATCCAAGGATAGATTCGGACAGCTTGTCGCGGTGGGTATTACTTTCTGGATGATCTCACAGGCCTTTGTAAATATCGGTTCTATGATCGGACTTTTGCCGCTCACGGGCATTCCTCTGCCGCTTGTAAGTTACGGGGGATCGTCTATGGTAGTTACATTGGCAGGGTTTGGGGTGTTATTAAATATATCTAAATACACATGAGAATACTTCTGGTAGGCGGCGGCAGCGGCGGTCACGCCTTTCCTCTTATTGCCGTTTCTAGAAAATTAAAGCAAATCTCGAATGCCCGGGGCTACGGCCAGAGCGAATTTTTGTTTATTGGACCGGATCAATATTCAAGATCTATCTTTAAAAATGAAGGAATACCTGCTCGTGCCATTTTTGCCGGAAAAATCAGGAGATATTTTTCTCCTGCTAATTTTCTCGATATTTTAATAATGCCTCTCGGCATAATTCAAGCGTATTGGTATATTTTCTGGTTCATGCCGGATGTTATCTTCGCCAAGGGGGGATATGGCAGCGCGCCCTCGGTGTTTATCGGCTGGCTTTTTAGAATTCCGATAATTATTCATGAATCGGATATAGTTCCCGGTCTTGCCAATAAAATACTCTCGATATTTTCTAAAAAAATTATAGTATCATTCAACGATACAACACGATTTTTTCCTGTGCGCAAAACTACAGTCGCGGGAAACCCGATTAGAGAAAATTTATTTTCCATGGTTCCCGAAAACCCCCGCGAAGTTATAAAAATAAAATCTGAAAAGCCGGTAATTTTTATAATCGGAGGAAGCCAGGGGGCTAAGCAGATTAACGATCTTGTAATTTTAGCCCTGCCGGAATTTCTAAAAAGATATGAAATCATTCATCAGTGCGGCGAACAAAATTATGAGGATTTACGAAAGGAAGCATTTCTTGAGATTAAAAATAAGGAGGACCGGGCGCTTTATCATTTATACGCGGCCCTTGACGAAATTGAAATGGCAAGCGCCTATAACATCTCGGATGTGATTGTGTCGCGGGCGGGTTCGGGTGCTATTTTTGAAATTGCCGCATCGGGCAAGCCAAGCGTATTGATACCGTACTCAAGCTCTGCGGGCGACCATCAAGTAAGAAACGCTGAAATCTACGCCGGGAGCGGCGCTAGCATTGCTCTTGGGGATGAAAACCTTATGCCACACATGGTATTAAGTGAAGTTGATTCTATTATAGATAATCCCGAAAAAGCAAAATCAATGTCCGAAGCCGCACTTCGTTTCGCAAAACCCGATGCCGCACAAAAAATAGCTGAAGAAATATTTAAAGTATTAACATGATTCGTGTCCGAATAGCGCCGTCGCCAACTGGATCAATGCATGTGGGTACCGCGCGTACCGCGCTTTTTAATTGGTTGTTTGCGAAAAAAAACAACGGCGTTTTTATGCTGCGAATAGAGGATACTGATAAAGAAAGGTCAAAAAAAGAATACGAAAGGAGCATACTAAGCGGCCTTAAGTGGCTTGGATTGGACTACGAAGAAGGCCCCGTCAGACAGAGCGAGAGGGGAGAGATATATTTTAAATATATCAGGAAATTATTGGAATCGGGCAGAGCATTTTACTGCGATCACAGCAAGGAAGAACTTGAGAAAGAAAAAGAAGAGCAGATGGCGAAGAGGGAAGCGCCGAGACATAATTGCAATTTTCAATTTTCAATTTTCAATTTTCAAACAACTCCTAAACCTCGTGGCATTATTCGCTTTAGGAATCCTGGCGGCAAAATAAAATTTAATGATTTAGTCAGGGGCAAAATAGAATTTGACGCGGAATTATTGGGAGATTTTGCGATTGCCAAAGATGAGAACACTCCGCTGTATAATTTTGCGGCTGTTGTAGACGATTGCGAGATGCAGATAAGCCATGTGATACGGGGAGAGGATCATATATCTAATACGCCCAAGCAGATTTTACTGCAGAATGCTCTAAGCCTTAGTCAGCCCAAGTACGCGCACTTGCCTATGATTTTAGGACCGGATAAATCAAAGCTAAGCAAGCGCCATGGCGCGACTTCATTGCTTGAGTATAAAGAGCTTGGGTATCTTCCGGACGCCATGTTTAATTTTCTTGCGCTATTAGGCTGGTCACCTGGCGATGATAAGGAAATTTTATCACGTGATGAAATCATTAAGAAATTTTCGTTGAGCGGCGTGCAGAAATCTGGCGCTGTATTTAATATCGAAAAACTAGATTGGATGAACGGGGAGTATATTCGCCAAACCCCGATCGATATGCTAACCACGATATCTATGCCGTATTTAGAAAAGGCGTACAATATACAACATACGATATACGATATACAGAAAATTATTGCCCTTGAACAGCCTCGCCTAAAAAAACTCTCTGAAATAGGGGAGAGGACAGAGTTCTTTTTTAAGGACAAACTAGATTATAGTCCCAAATTATTAAAATGGAAGGATATGGGAAATAATGAAATTAAAGAAATTCTAGGGAAACTAGAGAAACTGCTGGATGAAATTCCAGGAAAAAATTATACGAAAAAAAAACTTGAAGAAATCTTGATGCCTAAGGCAGAGGAGTGGGGAAGAGTAGATGGAAAGATAGACCGCGGCCGGGTGCTTTGGCCTCTACGCGTGGCCCTCACGGGCCGCAAAGCATCACCCGGGCCGTTTGAAGTCGCTGAAATTTTAGGCAAAAAAAAGTGCCTCGCGCGTGTGCGGGAGGCACAAAGTTTTATTAACCGAGCATTATTAACCGAGCAGTTGTAATTAAAGACAGTTTAGTAATTAACCGCCGATTAAAGGACGTACAATGTAGTAAACAATCTCCATTATGAAATTTATTTCATTATTACAAATGTTAATAATTTTATCAATAGCCCTGCCTGTTTTTGGCAATGAGATTGACGACCTAAAAAAAGAAATAGACCAGAGAGCAAGGGAAATTCAGGAACTTAAAGAGAAAGAAGTAGAATATAAAGGCGCGGCGACAAGCGCCCATAGGGCGGCAGATACGCTCGAGGATGTTATACTGGATTTTAACGCGCAGATCAGAAAAGTAGAAAATGGTATAATAATAAAGAAAACAGAGATTTCCTCGATAAATCTTGAGATAAAACGCACTGAACTTGAGATCCTAGACAAAGAAGAAAAAATTAAAAGGGTTCATCAATATATTGCCGCGATACTCCGAGAAATTTATAAAAATAGCGATGAGCAAATTGCGGAATTTTTATTCAAATACGAAAATTTCTCAGATTTTTTTAATCAGGTGGAGTATCGCGAACTATTGCAGAAAGACCTTGAAACTCAACTAGGCGATATTAAAAATCTAAAAGAAAAACTAGAAACAGAAAAAACCGACCTAGATAAACAGCGCGCGGAACTTAAATCATTAAAAGACGAATTGGAAAATAAAAATAGCATTCTAGATTATGAAAAAAACCGAAAAGAAAATCTTTTAGATGAAACGCGCAACCAGGAATGGAAGTATAAAGAACTTCTGAAAACCACAGTAGAGAAGCAGGAAGCGATACAACGTGAGATATTTGAGTTGGAAGATAAATTGCGCCAAGCTATTGATGCGGCAAGCATACCGGCGCCAAGGCCGGGCGTGCTTAGCTGGCCCACCGAGGGTCTTCTTTCGCAGGGGTATGGTTGTACGGAATTCGCGCGATCTTCCAGTTTTTATCCAACCTGCTTTCACAACGGCATTGATGTCGCGGCCGCATACGGCACTGAGATTAAGGCGGCGCGAGATGGAACGGTAATAGCGGTTCAAAACGCGCCTTACGCGTACGGCAAATGGATCGCCGTAGAACACGATAATGGATTGGTTACCCTTTACGGTCATTTGTCACTGCAATCCGTAGATGTAGGCCAGAATGTTGCAAGCGGTGATATTATAGGATACATGGGCTCTACGGGGTTTTCTACGGGATCGCACTTACATTTCACGGTTTACGCGCCGTTGACATTTACAACAAAGCCGAGCAGCATATCGGGTACCCTGCCGATAGGCGCAACGTTAGATCCGTTTGATTATCTGCCCTGACTGGCAGGTAGCACGGAACAGACTCGGAACCCCACGCGGAACCGACACGGAAAGTTCTGATTCAGTTCTGTGTATTGTTCCGCGTCAGTTCCGTAATAAACACTATGCAAAAAATTATCACAATTATTGTAGCCCTATCTTTTACTGCTATGCTTATTGTACCCGATTCTTGGATAGGGGAGTATAAGGGCCTTCTTACGGTAAAATATTTTTTGCGCGAGCAAATAATAAGGGCAAAGAGTATTTTAACCTCGCTTGCAAAGGGCGAAAAACCAAAAGAATTTGATAATATAAAACTTGATAACATAAAAAAATCTGCGGCAGAAAAAATAAAAGATACCCTGAAAGAATCCGCGAAAGAGGCGATAGACGAATTATGATATTGTGACGTTGTAATGTTGTAATGTTATAATATTGAGGCATATTTTTGGCCGTGCACCTTACAAAACTAAGACGATCGTCTTAGTTTTGTAAGGTGGATTATGAATTGCGATTATGAATTGCGATATTGATAAAGCTGTATAACGTCGTATAATAGTACTTAAAAGACATCACACGCCCTTAGAATACTTAAATTTTAACTTTTGGCATTGCGAGGAGGCCCGCGGGATGACGAAGCAATCCTAAAACACGTAAAGCCGAAGGGTTGCCGCGTCGCTCGCTACGGCTCGCTCTTTGCAATGCCGGATGAGTGTATACTTTTCATGAAATCGCTTAAAAATTTTATAACTGACTTTCTTGAATACTGCGAACTTGAAAAAGGCCTTGCCTCTCTCACTGTCAAAAACTATGCGAATTTTCTCGCGCGTTTTTCCCAATGGCTTGCCAGTGAAAGGTTAAGCAATATAGCACCGGACAAACTTACTGCCGATCATATATGGCAATACCGCCTTTTTTTGTCCAAGCAAAATCTTCATAAGAATACTCAGGGATACTACTTAATCGCGTTAAGGGCGCTTCTGTCATATTTTTTAGAAAAGGATATTGAGTGCTTGCCGCCTGATAAAATTAAACTCCCAAAACAGAACAAAGAAAGAAATATAAAGTTTCTTAATCTAGACCAAATAAGACAGCTTTTTAACGCACCGAATATAAATACGCCAAAAGGTATACGGGATCGCGCGATTCTTGAAACTTTATTTAGCACCGGTTTACGAATCGCGGAATTAGTGTCGCTTAATGTAAATCAGTTTTCGCCTTCGGCTCTTAGAAATAAAAGCGACTTTGAGCTGACAATTATGGGCAAGGGGTCTAATCCCCGGGTAGTTTATTTTTCCGAAAGATGCATGATTTCGATAAAAAAGTATCTTGAAACGCGATATAGAGATCAAGAGCCGGCGTTATTTGCCAATCTGCAATCCCCCACTTCGTCCTTTGGGCTAAGCGGGGCAAGCCCTACTTCAGGCAAAAATCCCCAGACGCGGCGGCTTACCGCACGCTCTATAGAACGTATAATTAAGTATTATTGCGTAAAATCGGGATTACCCCTGTATGTTACGCCGCATACGCTCCGGCACAGCTACGCGACGGATTTGCTAAATCAAGGCGTAGATTTGCGAGCCATTCAGGAATTTCTCGGGCACAAAAGTATTCTTACTACCCAAGTATACACGCACGTCACCAATAAACGGCTTCGCGAAATACATAAAAAATTTCATAGTGGAAATAATCTAAATAAGCTATAGAGTTCACAGTGTAAAATGAGATATACACTTTCTCAACGATAGTGACCTAACCGCGAAAATTTGGTTGGTGACTCTTGAACATATTCTTGTAGATACGCGACAAAAAGGATAATATTCGGGACAATTCGCGTGTATGAACAAAATACATGCGAAATCTCCTTGCTGTCAGGAGAAAACAATCCGTTATGGAAGGCGCCGCCGGCAGTGTTCCCAGTGCGGGAAAACGTGGCGTATCAGAAAGAAAAAACGGGGAAGGAAATCCATTCGGTCATCTCTGTCCTTTCTCACGGCATATTTGGATCATACCACCCCCTCACTGTATGCCATTGCAAGAACACACACACGCAGAAGCGAAGATCAGCTTAACCGACACCTCACGAGTAGCCTCAAGAAATTTGTGCATTCCGCACCATGGTCGGCTATTCCTCTCCATGAGCCGCTCATCGCTATCGCCGATGCCATGATCATCACCATTGACCACTATACGGTTGCGTTTTACTTCATCCTTGTACGTCCCGTCACCTCAAACCAAGCAGTCATTCTGCCGCCCTATCGCAAGCTTGGCTCTGAATCGTGGCAGGGATGGCAAGAGGCCTTTGCGCTCCTCGCTCCTGATATCAAATCCTCAATTCGCGCGTTGGTAAGCGACGGACACACAGGATTGCTCTCGGTCGCACGTCACTATCAGTGGATCATCCAGCGATGCAATTTTCATATCATTGCGAAGATTCAGGGACGACGGTCTCGGTGGGGACGCAGCAGGCATCAAGAGGTGGGAACAGAATTGTACCAGCTACTTCGTATCGTACTGATGAGTGGAGATGAGCATGCGATCCAAAACGCACTGCAGGAATTGCGCACCATTGGACTGACGACCGGCTCAACGCAATTGAAGACCTATCTTTCCGGATTTATCAAACACTACCAAGAGTATCGTTCGTATCTCACCTATCCTGAATTGTGGTTGCCGAGAACGAGTAATGCCGCAGAAGCACTTATTGGAAGCATCAGAAAATTATGCAATCGCGCACACGGATTTAGGACGATTCATTCTCTCACCATATGGATTCATGCGCTTCTCAAACATAAGCAAACAGCAACGTGTAACGGATTTTTACCAACCGAATTAACACGGTAATACCACGATCGTTAAAATTTTGTATAACTCATCAATCATCTGTTTATTTTTTGACAGCTTTGTTAGCTCTTTGTTAGCTTGAGAAAATAAAAAAAGCGGGCGAGGTTACTGCATCCTTCGTAGCCGAAGGCGAAGCAGAATCGCGCCCGCTAATCAACGAGCTAGTCCATAGCGTAATAATTTAGGCCATCATATTAAAGATCAGAAACCTTTTTGCTTTGTGAGTTTCTTTTTTAACTTAGTGAAAAATACAGTTTTCAGTAAAGGCAATCCTTTATCCTCGTATCTTGCGAAAACTATGGTAGCGGAGGCCACAGCTATGGCCACGACTAAAGCATAGAAATATGTTTCTACTTCAGCGCCAAGGAAACGAGTGTGGAATGTACGATCGGGATTATATGTCCAGACTCTCCACCTAAGAGCGAACATCTCAGCAGGTGCTGTTGCTATCATTAAAATTAAAGCGATGGCACATATTAACTTCCGATGGCGGCTAAGTACGCGTCCACACAAAAGCCATTCTATTAAAACCGCTCCGGCAGCAAAGATGATAGTAGTAATTAGATAGGAATATTGGCCGAAATGTACCATGTTATTCTTGCTCCCTTTCCAGTAGCCAATGTTTAGTTCTCTCACGTAGAATAAGTGTGATGCTAGAGAGCAAGGCCGTGACAAAAATGATAAATAGATACTCTTCGAACGGTAATCCGCCAAACCACAGGCCTATATTTGTATCTGGTGGAAAAATCCATATTTTTGTTTGGATCGCCCAGAAATCCCAAGGTATGCTAAACATAAGAGCACAAAAAACACACAAACCTATGGTATTCTTATACTTCCACAGCAACTTAAAATTAGTCAACCAGAGTATCGTCAACGGAAGCCACACAAATATAGATAGCCAACTTATATAAGTTAAAGATCCCATAATACCCCCAAGATAATTTAGATATTACCTTAACATAACGCATATTTTAAAATTTGTCAATATTTGTTGTATAAATTAATAATGCTAAAATAAATTCAATGCAACGGATTTCTGTTATAGACACAATTAAAAAGGAAAATGAAAAAATCACTGTGGCCGGGTGGGTGCAGGCGAGAAGAGATCACGGAAAGATTATTTTTATTGATTTGCGAGACGCGTCGGGAATATTGCAAATAGTTTTTACGCCAAAAGACAAGGAGCTTTATAGTTCGGCCGAGGAATTGCGGCCCGAATGGGTAGTCGAAATATCTGGTACAGCAAAAAGGCGTCCCGATAAAATGACAAATCCAGAAATTGCCACAGGTAATTTTGAACTCGAAGCTCTGAGTCTTACAGTATTAAGCAGAGCCGAAACTCCTCCATTTCCCATAGAGGGCGATGGTTATGATATTTCGGAGGACTTGCGATGGAAATATAGATATATTGATATGCGCCGGCCGCGCATTCTTAATATTCTCAAAAAACGAGCTCAAGCAAAGCAATTTATCAGGGAATACTTATCCAGTAGGGGATTTCTTGAAGTAGATACGCCTATTCTAACTAAAAGTACGCCCGAGGGAGCCCGTGATTTTTTAGTGCCGTCACGCATGCACCCAGGGAAATTTTACGCGTTGCCGCAATCTCCTCAGCAATATAAACAGATCTTGATGGTGGGTGGTGTTGAAAAATATTTTCAATTCCCAAGATGCTTCAGGGACGAGGATTTGCGGGGCGACCGAGTTCTTGAGTTTGACCAGCTTGATATTGAAATGTCTTTTATCGATCAGGAAGATGTGTTAAAATTAGTTGAGGAATTGGTGATAGAAGTATCAGAAAAAATTGTTAGTAAAAAAATACAGAAAAAACCATTTCCCCGGATGACTTATAATGAGGCAATTGAGCAATACAAAACCGACAAACCCGATGTACGAACGAACAAGATAGACAAGGAGTCTTTAGCGTATTTGTGGGTTACAGATTTTCCAATGTTTGAAAAAAAGGAAGACGGCACAATAGGCGCCGCGCATCATCCCTTTACGGCAATTCGCGATGCTGATTTAGAAAAACTTAAAAGTCCTGAAAAGACTTTTGAGATAACGGCAAAACAATATGACCTGGTATTAAACGGCAATGAAGTTTTCGGCGGAAGCATCAGGACCACGGATCCCGAAATTCTTACGAAGGTTTTTAATATTCTAGGATATTCAACTCGCGAAATAAAGGAAAGATTCGCGCATATTCTTGAAGCCTTTTCTTATGGGGTTCCCCCGCACGGAGGAATAGCCGCAGGTTTTGACAGATGGCTAATGGCAATGTTCGGCGAGCCGAGCATCCGGGAAGTAATCCCTTTTCCAACTAGCGGTTCGGGGGTTACTTCAGTTATGGAAGCTCCATCGGGTGTGGATAAAAAACAGCTTTTGGAATTACACATTAAGGTGGTAGAATAAAAGTAACTGTTTTCTGCAATGCAAAAGATTGCCGCGTCCTCCCTCCCCAGACTATAAGTCTGGGGAGGGAGTCCTCGCAATGACACGCCTTCTGTATTCGTCATTGCGAGCGAAGCGAAGCAATCTTAAAACATTATCGTGAGATATATAATTCTATTTATAATTTCAATCCTTCTGCCGGTTTTTGCGTTTTTTAATTTTAATGACGCAGATATTTCATTGTTTTCAAGAATAAACGGACAGGTGCAAAAATATACGGATAAAACAATTGGTTTTGTGTTCCAGGACGGCGCCAAAGAAAAAGCCGCCAATATATCGGCGGCTTCTACGCTTAAGTCCCAACCCCTTGGAGCAAGCGATAAGGAAACGAAAAATGTTTACAAAATTCCCGAGCTTAAATACACTTATCCCGCGCAATTCCCCCAGACCGCGACCGTAAACTACGCGTATCTGGAGGGGTTTAAAAATCCGAATTTCTTTCCCATTAGGGATTGGGGCGTGGATATAGAAGACGTCAACGCGGCTTCGGCTATCGCGGTTGAATCAACAACGCATAAAGTACTGTATAATAAAAGCATTTTTGATTCTCGACCCATTGCGAGTTTAACAAAACTTATGACGGCGCTTATCGTTATCGATGAAATGGACCTTCAAAGCGTGGTGCGCATATCAGGCAATGCCATTTCAACACCTGGAGATCGCGGAGTTCTTGTTATAGATGAAAAGATAACAGTCGAAAATCTCCTCTATATATTGCTTATCACTTCAAGCAATGATGCGGCTATTGCCCTTGAGGAATATTATAATAGTTTCCGAGTTGAGGGCGATAAAACTTTCGTAGCCGCAATGAACGCTAAAGCGCAGGCACTTGGTCTTTTAGACACATTCTTTGTTGAACCCAGTGGTCTTAATATAAACAATAGATCTACCGTATATGATCTGGCAAAATTGGCAGATTACGTATTTCAACGTCCAATACTTCGTCAGATTATGTCTGTTAAGGTTATAGATGTACGATCCCAGGATGGCGTAGTAAATCATCATCTCGTGAATTCTAATAAGCTTCTGGGGGTCTTGGAAGGCGTACTCGCCGGCAAGACCGGCTTCACGGAAGAAGCAGGGGAGTCGCTGGTATTATATGTAAAAAAGAGCGATAGCGACGATGCCGATGATTATTTAATTTATGTAATCCTGGACTCTGATGATCGCATAAAAGCCGCAAGGCAACTCATCGGCTGGATAGATGAGGCGTATATATGGGAGTAGGCGATATAAATGCCTAGAATCCAGAAATAATAACAACCCTCTCCGATTATAATCGGAGAGGGTTGTTGATAAAGAGAAATTTTTATGATACTTTGGGCACATGGTGAACTCGATATTTAAGGCCCCAATTGATTTAAATAAGCACATTTCGCTTATATATGTCGAAGGTGTTTTTAGTTTAGGGGCAAGAAAAAAATTTCCCATGCGGGCAAAAACTGCGGATGGGATTTTAAGATACGCAGGATATAAAATAGCGGGAGTTATTGATTCGGAAGCAGATACCCCCCTCTCCTTTATAAGGAGAGGGGAAGGGGGTGAGGTAGTAGCGGGCGGCATCATCTCCCCTTACCTCGCCAATTCCAAGAATTTTGATACTCCCATCTTTTCTACTTTAAAAAACGCAAAGGAGACAACTAACGCCGATGTTTTAATAATCGGCTCTGCGCCCGAGGGGGGCGCTCTTTCGGACGAATATAAAAGCGATGTAGTATGGGCAATAAAAAATAAGATGCATATAGTGTCCGGCACGCACTATGCGCTCAACGATGATTTAGAATTTTCTCGATTAGCGAAAAAACATAAAATACATTTGTGGGACGCAAGGCGGCTTTCTAATGTAGACGATTTAGATGAAATTCCCGTGGGATCTCTCAAGGCCTATCATATAAAAAAACCGATTGTGCTAACAGTCGGCACTGATGCCGCAATTGGCAAGATGACTGTTGGGTATGAAATGCACAAGGCCGCGCAAACGCTTGGCGCGCGAAGTATTGTAATCCCTACGGGCCAGACAGCAATAATGATAGAGGGCTGGGGCGCTGCCATAGATGCGCTTCCTGCAGATTTTATGGCAGGAGCTGTTGAAAAGATGCTTTTTGACGCAGAAAACTCGGCAGATATATTCTTTGTGGAAGGGCAGGGGAGTTTGTTTCATCCGGCATACGCGAATACCTGCATATCGCTTGTACATGGCGCGGTGCCAAGCCATATGGTTTTAGTTCATCGTCCCCAGAGAAAACACTCTATCGGATCTAAGCTGGTAAAACTGCCGGATATCAAAAGTGCAATTTTGCATTATGAGAGTTCTGTATTGCCTAGTTATAGAAATACTAAAATTATCGCAGTAGCGCTGAATACAGATGGGATATCTTCGCGTGATGCCCTGGCATCCAAGGAACAAATCTCAAAGCAATGCGGACTACCAGTGTTTGACGCGCTGAAAGATCAAGATGCAGTCACGAAGTTAGTAAAAAGTATTTTATGAAAAAAAAATATATTCATATCATAGGCATTTGCGGAGTCACTATGGCGCCGCTTGCCGTGCTGTACAAAAACATGGGCTGGACCGTTACGGGTTCTGATAGGGCCTTTTTCCCGCCCATGAGCACGTATCTTGAAAAAAATGGAATAAAAATTATGCCGGGCTTTAAAAAAGAGCATTTGGATTCAGATCCCGACATGGTGCTTGTGATGGCATTTATAACAGAAAAGAATCCTGAAATTATAGCGGCCCGCAGAAAAAAAATTCCTATCAAAGTGTATGCCGACGTATTACCCGAGCTTATAGAAAAAGAAAATTCGGTTGTAATTTCCGGCGACTGCGGGAAAACCTCAACTACCGCTATTGTCGCGTGGCTTCTAGATAAGGCTGGGTATAACCCAAGTTTTATGATAGGCGGCTTGCCTCTTAATTTTGAACACGGTATACGAAGGACGAGTTCAAACTGGTCAGTTATGGAAGGCGACGAGTACGTCGCGTCTAGCTGGGACGATACGCCAAGATTTTTATATTACAACCCAAAATACTTAATACTCACGGACATCATGTGGGATCACATGGATAAGTTTAAATCAGAAAAAAAATATATCGACATCTTTAAAAAACTTGTAGCGAAAGTTCCCAAAGACGGCGCGATAATCGCGAATGTCAAGGGCTCTAACATAAAGAAGGTTATACAAAAATCAAAAGCGCCGGTACTATTTTATAGCACTGAAGATTTTAAGGGTTTTTCCATGCCGCTTAAGGGCGATGTGTGGCGTCAAAACGCTTCCGCGGCTATTGTGCT
>Ga0209399_10000599_pt1 | contig 21266 bp, 15 predicted proteins | sample OV2TP3_FD_184130 | JGI IMG/M metagenome (GOLD analysis project Ga0209399, IMG submission 184130) | Hot spring microbial communities from Beatty, Nevada to study Microbial Dark Matter (Phase II) - OV2 TP3 (SPAdes) (version 3) | ecosystem: Environmental > Aquatic > Thermal springs > Hot (42-90C) ... | reverse complement strand
GGTTTCCCGAACCCCGGGTACGTGGTCCCCGGCGGATCTGCGGCAGCGAGTCGGACCCGGCGGTGATCCTTTCGGTCGGCCGCGCAGTCGAAAAAAAGGGATACGCTACGTTGCTCGGTGCGCTGGCCCGTCTGCCCGCCCAACTGCGCTGGCGGTTCGTCCACGTTGGTGGTGGGCCGTTGCTCGCGGCGCTGCGGCGCCAAGCGGCGGAGCTCGGCATCGCCGACCGGATCGCCTGGTTGGGGCCGCAGACCCACGATGCCGTGGTCGAGAATTACCGCGCCGCCGATATCTTCGTGCTGGCCAGCCAAGTCGCCGGTGACGGCGACCGCGACGGATTACCGAACGTGTTGATGGAGGCACAAAGTCAGGGGCTGGCGTGCGTTTCGACGGATTTGTCGGGGATCCCCGAGTTGATCGAGGACGGCGTCACCGGGTTGCTGGTGCGGCCGAATTCGGAGCAAGAGCTGGCTGCCGCCCTCGCCCGCCTGATCGCTGACCATGGGCTGCGCGCCAGGCTAGCCGCCGAAGGGTGCAAGCGCGTGCACGAACATTTCTCCCACCGGTGCGGGCTCGACCGGCTAGCCCGCAAGTTTGGGCTCTCGGCGCCAATGGTCCGGGAGTGCGCGTAGCCGGCCGTGGCGGGGCATAATCCCAGCACATCACTAGCGCTGATCCGTCACGGACCGACGGCCTGGACGCGGGACAAACGCCTGCAGGGTCATACTGACGTGCCGTTGAGCGCCGAGGGTCGGGAAGCTGTGTCGCGCTGGCGGTTGCCACCAGTGCTTTCGAGTTACCAGTGGGTATCGAGTCCGCTCAGCCGGGCCACCGAAACGGCGCTATTGCTCGGCGCGGCGCCGCTGCGGATCGAGCCCCGCCTCAAGGAAATGAGCTACGGTGAATGGGAGGGACGCCGCCTCAGGGACCTGCGCGCCGAGCTCGGCCCGGCGATCGCCGAGAACGAGGCGCGAGGGCTGGATTTCCGTCCTGCCGGCGGCGAAAGCCCGCGCGAGCTATTGCAGCGGCTATCGCCATGGCTCGCCGAAGTGGCGCGTGACGGCCGGCCGACCCTTGCCGTCACTCATCAGGGCGTCGTCCGCGTTCTGTTGTCGCTGGCCACAGGCTGGGACATGACCGGTCGGCCGCCCGAAAAACTGGCGTCGGGCGCGGTGCAGTTTTTCCGACTCGACTCCGACGGAACGGTCGGTGTAGACCGCCTCAACGTCAGCCTGGAGGCGACATGAGCGGCCCCAGGGTGTTTTTGTATGCGCAGTACCTGCAAGGCGTCGGCCACCTTTTCCGCGCCACCCGGATCGCTCGGGCGATGACGGCGGCGGGGTTGGACGTCGACATCGTCTCCGGCGGCATGCCGATTCCCGGTCTCGACATCGGCGGTGCCTGGCTTCACCAATTGGCGCCGGTGCAGTGCCTTAACGGCATTTTCACCGACTTGCGCGACAGCCGGGGTCGGCCGGTCGACAAGTCGTTCAAGGACCGCCGCCGGGACGTGCTGCTTGCCTTGTTCCGGAAGCGTAAGCCGGCCGTCGTCATCATCGAGGCGTTCCCGTTCGGTCGCCGGCAGATGGACTTCGAGCTCAAGCCGCTCTTACAGGAAGTCGCCACCGCGCGCCCGAAGCCTCTCGTCCTGGGTTCGGTCCGGGACATCCTGCATGTCAACCGGAAGCCCCGCCGCATCGCCGAAACCGTCGACATCGTCAACGCCGGTTTCGACGCCGTCCTGGTCCACGGCGATCCGTCGTTCGCGGCGTTCGAGGAGACCTTTCCCGCTGCCCAGCGGATCGCCGACAAGATCCACTACACCGGCTTGGTCGGCGGCCCGGTACGCTTCGCCGCGCCCCCGGTCGCGGCGAAGGCTGGCGAGGTCGTCGTTTCGGCCGGCGGTGGCGCCACCCACAGCGAGGTATTGCTACGCGCGGCGCTGGCGGCGCAGCCGTTGACGCGGCTGTGCAAACGGCCGTGGCGCCTCCTGGCGGGGCCGAACCTGCCTGACGGTGAATACGAGGCGTTGAGGGCCATGGCGCCCCCTGGCATCGCCGTTGAGCCCAATCGTGGTGACTTCGCGGCGTTGCTTGCAGGCTGCGCCGTCTCCATTTCGCAAGCTGGCTACAACACGGTGGTCGAATTGTTGCAGGCCGGCTGCCGTGCCGTCGTCGTTCCGTACGCGGCGCGTGGCGAGACCGAGCAGTCGTTTCGCGCCGCCCGGCTGGAAAAGCGCAATTTGGCGTACTGCGTGCCGGAAAGCCGCATGACGCCTGAAACCCTGGCCGCCGCCGTCGACGCCGCCCATGACGGCCCGGCGCCGACGCGCGGCACCGTCGCCCTCGACGGCGCCGAAATGACCGCCGAGTTTGTCTGCGCCCGGCTGGCTGGTTGACCCCTAAATACGCCCGATCAGCATGAACCGGGTGTAGGTGCCGACCTTCATTTGTCCTTCGAACATCATGGTTGCGAGCGGCGCTTGCCGTTTGAAGGCGTTGAGATCGTCGACGCAGCTCACGTGGCCGTCGATGCCGTAATAGTCGTTGGACTGCAAGGCCAGCAGCGTCCCCTCGGGGATGCGTTTCAGCCAATCGCTCACCGCCGGCAGATGCTCGCAGCTGGTGTTGATGACGAGGTCGTAGCCGCCGTCCCGATACACCAGATTCATCATGTCGGCTGTGAGCGACGTGAATTTGCCGCTCTCGACATGGGTACGGTTGAGGCTGTCGGCAACCGCCTTGCATGACTTGTCGCGATCGATGCTGCAAACCGTCTCGACCGAAAACCGCCTGTCGTGGAGAAGCATCGCTCCGAGTACGCCATACCATCCGCCGACGATGCAGACCCGTCCGAGGTTGCCGCCGACGACGTCGAACAGCGTATCGGCCAGCCATTTCTTGCTGGTGATTTGATTGCGGTTGAGGGCGTAGCCCAGCGCCGGATTCGAGAAACGGGCGGCGGTATCGCGAATGTCGGAAACGAACCGACTATCGAAATAGACCGCCAGGCCCTTCAGTATATCCGAATAAAAGCTGTCCTCGCCGGACATCCAAGGACGCTCAAGCAGCCTTGGCCAACAATTGCAACGACTGAACGAGCTTGTCGCTGATCACCCGGGCCACGTGCGAGGCTACCACGGCATCGCCTTGTATCAGTTCCAGGAACACCTCCTTCTTGATCTTCAAGGTGGTGACCTCGGTGGCGGCGCGTACCGTTGCGGTTGACAACGTGCCACTGAGCAGGCTGAGCTCGCCCAACAGTGTGTGCTGTCCCTTCTTGGCGATTACGACTTCCTCTTCCCCTTCGCCGAGAAGGATGTCCACTTCGCCATTTAGAATGACGTAGGCCGCTTCCCCCGGCTGCCCTTGTTTGATCAGCACGTGCCCCGGCGCGAAGTTGATGCGTTGGCTGCTGAACGCCAGCAGTTTCAGATGATTGGGCTCGATCCCAGCGAATATCGGAATGTTGGCCAGCGCCGCAGCCTCACTGTGGAGATTCGCGCCCTCGCCCTCTACCGCCGGCACCACCGCGGCCTCCTTTCCGGGTTCAATCACCCCTTCGACAAGGTGGCCATTACGGATGGTCAGGATTCGGCTGAACACGGCGCTGGTCGGTTTCTCTCCCGAAATCGCGATGAACGTCGTTTCCGGAAGCAGCTCGAACATTTTGCCGCGAATACGCTCTTGGGCCTCGCGGTCTAGGGAGCTCAGTGCTTCGTTGAAGATCAAGATGTTCGGCCGTTTGACAATGTTGCGGGCCAGCACGATTTTTTGCCGATCGACCTGGGACAACCGCGAACCGCCGACGCCGACCGTGACGCTGGTCGCATAGTTAATCGCGTCCTCCATTAGGTTCAGGCTGCGAAGCGCGTCGAAAATGAGATCATTGAGCTTCTCTTCCGCGTGCGAAACGGTGTCGTTGACACTGCCCATCAGCAGATTGGAACGAATGTTCAGCTGTGGGGTCAGGTGGTCGCGGCTGAAAAACGCGATCTTGTTCTTTGCGTCCTCCGGCAGATTGTCGCGGAACGCCCTGCGCGCTTCCAGAACTTTCATCTGCAAGGCTTCGTCGATGAGCCCGAGACGGTGGCGGTCGACGACCAACTGGAAAGTCAGCGAAATGAGGAGAGCCTTGTCGTCCTCGCCAAGGCTGCTCAAGCCCCCTCGCTCGACGCGGGCCAGGAGGTTTTTTAGCTTTTGCAAGGTTTCCACGTCGACGAAGCTGTACTGCTCGAACAACGGTTGATCCGGCGCCAGGTCGCCGAACATGTCAATCAATGTAGCCGCCGATTTTTGTGCGATCTCGAGGAAGCGGTCGGTGAGCGCGCACTTATCCAAGACCGAACGCACGTATGGGTCGCCGCCGAGGGTCTTGAAGTTGAATCGGTCGCTGACCGGCGCACCGAACACCAGGTTCTCGGCAATCGAAGCGTTTGCGTTGTAAGCGTCGTCCTTGAACGGATAGACCAGGGTCGCGTACTCGGGATTATCGTTGATCTTTGTCGCAATGTAGCGGCGCGCTTCCAGCAGCTTTTTCGCCAGGTCCGGGTTCCTCTCTGGATCGAATTCCATGCTCAGGAATCGCGCCGCCAAGCTCCCGTCGAGCTCGACGCCGCGGATTATCTTCAGCAGCCAAATCCGCAGCTCGCGTTTTTCTGAGAGTCCGAGCGACCGGAAGTCCACCCAGTCCGCAGTCGCATCATCGGTGCTGTTGCCGGCTGCGAGGGCTTCCTTTAGGTCGTAACTTGGGTTGCTGCTCGATTCTCCGCTGCCGATGGGCGCGTGCTTCAAGCCGTAGAGAATGTTGTCTTCGATCGTGCCGTCGAATACGTAGGATTCGGGGCCCGCGTAGCCGATCGCCGCGCCGGTTACCGCTTGCGGCAACGCCGAATAATTTTGCTCGCCGATGACGATCGAGCCGCCAGTCGGCGGAATGAACCGCGCCAGCAAGTGCGCCACCTTGTCCCGCGCCACCGAGTCGGCGACGATCGCGACGCGCTCCGCCGGCGCGACCTCGAAGGAGACGCCTTCCAGCGCCTTGACGCCGTCCTCGACCAAGCTGACGTTCTTGAATTTAATCGCGTCCCTGAGCGGCGAAATGACCTCCGGCCGCTGCTGCTGGAGCGCCGGATCCATCATTTCGCTCGGCTGGAATTGCTCGGCGACCTGCTCGTACTTGATGCGGGTATCCTGATAGCGCTCGTAGTATTTCAGAAGCTCTCGCCAAGGCGTGGTGAACCGGGCATAGGCGGCGAGCACCGCAACCAAGGCGCCCAGAGACAAATCGCCATTGATGATCAAGACGCCGCCAACGGAATAGAAGATTAGCGGCGTCATCTGACTCAGGAACGTGTTCAACCCCTTCATGAAGAATTTCTTCTGATAGATGTTGAAGCGGATGACAAAAATCTCGCCCAACCGGCGAGAGATTTCGGCTCGCATGTAGCCGGAGACGTCATGGGCATGGACGTCGCTGATGCCGGCCACCGACTCGCCGACCTTGCCGGCCAATTGCCGCGCCTTGGTGACCCGCTCCTTGCCGAGCAGGGTGATCTTTTTCTGATACTTCGGGATGATCCACGCCTGCAGCGGAACCATCGAAAGCGCCACCAAGCCCAGCAGCGGATTTTCCGAGATCATGAAAAACAAGATCGTCGCCATGGTCCCGCCCTGAAGAACGGGCGTGGCGAAAGATTCGCCGATGAAGAAGCCGAGTGGCTCGACCTCCGCTGTGACCATGGAAGCCAGTTCCGACGGCGTGACCTTCTGGAAGTGGCGCTGTGGGAAACGCAGAACCCGTTCATAAAGCTGATAGCGAAGACGCCGGAGCATCCGTTCGGAGGACACGCCCTTGTAGGTGTTGGTGGTCCGCGAGAACGAGATGTTGATCAGAATCAGCGCGAAAAACGCCGCGCACAGCACCAGCAGGTATTCGATCTGGGTCAGATCGAACCCCAGGATGTCTTTCGGAAATTTCTTTCCGCTGATGGCGTCGTTGACGATCAGCTTCGGCAGCTTGAGCTGCATCAACAGAAAGGGAAAGGAACAGGCGGTCAGGATTATCAGGAAAATCTGCTGCCCTTTGCTATTCCGCCAAATGTATTGAAAGATTCCCTTGTCCATTCCGGATACTCCAAATGTTGGACGGATATCGACGTCTCCAAATCAACGATCAACGAACACGTGGACTTTCACGATCGAGGAGCTCTCGCCCTTCGGTGTCCTTGTCGACAATGCGGCAATCATTGTTGGCGACGGCCACTGAAACGCGACGTGGCGGTCTTCGGATATCACTTGGCATCCCTGTCGTGACTTCCCTCAATTCGCGGTTTTTTGCCCGCTTGAAGCGCCCCGTTTCGGCGCGTCGGATCTATCGTCCGCGGTTGCCATTATTATGCGTTTTTCGGCCGTGCCGTCCACCGCCATCGCGGAAGGGGCCGCCACGGGGAGCCGGCCCCTGGCTTGCCTGATCACCGCGATCCACGGCCCACGGCGGGTGGGCGGTGACGGAATCGAGCATCGGATCGCGTTCGGAAAAGGTCATCGGTTGACGCACCCGGCGGCGGTCGACTCGTCGTTCACACCCAGGAGAACCCTTTCAGAAGGTGCGCAAGCTGCTCGGGATTGCCGCTCTCGACGTAGTACTTGACGATGTCCTTACTGCTGATAAGCCCCTTTATGGCCTTGCCTTCCATCACCGGCATGTGCCGGAAGTTGCCGAGGCTCATCCGGCGAATGACCCGATGCGGCGGGTCCGACAGCGAGCAGGTTTCAACTTTTCGCGTCATGAAGGCGTCGACGCTCTTGCCGACCGCATCCTTTCCATAGGCGGCAACGGCGCGGACGATGTCGCGTTCCGACAATACGCCGACCAATTGGCCCCGGTCGTCGCAGACGACGAGAACCCCGATTTTCTTCTCGCTCAGCGTGCGAGCCGCGTCGGCCAAAGACTCTTCCGGAGTCACGGTGACGACATGCGTCTGGTCGGCGCCGGCAATGTCCTTGACCTTGAGTCCGCTCAAGATGTCCCTGATCCGCATAGCTCCCTCGATCTTGGGTGGAGTCCGCAGGATACTATCGCATGGCGGAATTTGACCCGCCACTGCATTTGGGGACGGGCCCGGACGATGCCCTTGCCGGCGCCCGTTACCCATGCGCGCCGCCCTTTCGGCGCGACCGCCAACGAGACACTGCCCGGGAGATAGGATCAAGACAGCGGCGGCACTCATATTCGATGGTCGAACCGTCCTCGGCCTTGAAGCGGATCGTCACCCAACGGCCCACGGCGCCAGGCGCCACAGATTTATCGCTGGTTGCCGCGGTCGATCCAATCCCGTTGTGGCGGCGCCGGGCATAATCGAGCGCCAGTTGGTTCCCCCGTGCGACAAAATGCCCCCATCGCCGGCACCGACCACCTCGAAGCGTCTGAAAAATGACACGGTTTGAAATTGGGTTTTTCGGCCGTCGATTGGTTTGGCCGGGGTACACCTTAAAATCCTTCAAATCCTCAACTTGTGGAATTTGCCCGCTCAGGCTTAAATGCTAACGGGATCGATCGCCGCCGAAGCACTTTACTTTTCCGCCTTTTCGAACGGCTGTGGCGGTGATTGGCCGCCGACCATAACAATAAGAAAAGATTGTATAAAACAGGGGGATATTCGGTGACTGCAACGAGTCGGGAGCCGCATTCAAACGCGCACCGACAACCGCGCCTCGGAATTGCGAGCTTGGCGCGATGAGCAAGGCCGGCGCCAAATCCAAGGGGCAAGCCGGTTTGCGTACCCTGGCGGTAACCGCGCCCTTCGACGGGTCGCCGATCGCCGAGGTCCCGGTCGCCGATAAGGCGGCGGTCGAGACGGCGCTATCCGGTGCCAAGGCTCTTTTCGATAACCGCGACGTGTGGCTCGCCACCCCAAAGCGCATTGAGATTCTGCGCCGCGCCGCCGACATCATGAGCCGGCAAGCCGAGAAATTGGCCGTCAGCGCCGCCCGCGAAGGCGGCAAGCCGTTGATCGATTCGCGGGTCGAAGTCAGCCGCGCCATCGACTGCCTGCACATCTGTATCGAGACATTGCGCGTCGAGGCCGGTCACGTCATTCCAATGAACGTTACCGCGTCTTCGGCCAACCGCATCGCGTTCACCCGCAAGGAGCCAATCGGTGTCGTGGTCGCGGTCAGCGCCTTCAACCATCCGCTCAATCTGATCGCGCATCAAGTGGCCCCGGCGATCGCCGCCGGCTGCCCGACGGTCGTCAAGCCGGCCGGCGTTACGCCGCTGTCGTGCATCCGTTTCGTCGACATCCTGCGCGAGGCAGGATTGCCGGATGCCTGGTGCATGCCAGTGGTCATCGAAGACCGCGAAGTTTCCACGGCACTGGTCGCGGATCCGCGGGTGGCCTTCTTCAGCTTCATCGGCAGCGCCCGTGTCGGCTGGGGACTGCGCTCGAAACTGGCACCGGGGGCCCGTTGCGCGCTCGAGCATGGCGGCCTGGCGCCGGTGATCCTGAGCGACGATGCGGATTTCGACGTCGCCCTGCCGTCGATCCTCAAGGGCGGTTTTTATCACGCTGGCCAGGTTTGCGTATCCGTGCAGCGAGTGTTCGCCGGCAAAAAGATTGCGCGCCGTTTCGCCGAGCAGTTGGCGAAACATGCCGCCAAGCTCAGGGTTGGCGACCCGACCGACCCAGCGACCGAGGTCGGGCCGCTGATCCGTCCGGCGGAGGTTGGACGGGTGCACGAATGGGTTGAGGAAGCGCGGGCTGGCGGTGGAAAGGTATTGTGCGGCGGCAATCCGATCTCCGAAACCTGCTACGCACCCACCGTGGTCTACGATGCGCCGGCCAATGCCAAGCTTTCTACCCTTGAAGTGTTCGGCCCGGTGGTCTGCGTCTATCCTGTCGATGATATCGACGACGGCATCAAGCGCGCCAACGCCCTGCCCTATGCGTTTCAGGCGGCCGTGTTTACCCGCGACCTGGAGATTGCGATGCGCGCCTATGCGCGGCTGGATGCATCGGCGGTGATGGTCAACGATCACACCGCGTTCCGGGTCGACTGGATGCCGTTCGCCGGTCTCAAGCAATCGGGTCACGGCGTCGGCGGGATTCCGCATACCATCCACGACATGCAGATCGAAAAGATGGCGGTAATACGCTCACCGCAGCTGTGAGCGACCGAAAGAGGGAGTGGCATTGATGAGCAAGGCGATCAAGAAGAAGGCCAAGGTATCCAAACCCGTAGCCGTCGCTGCCAGTCCGGCGGCGCAGGCGAAAACCATGAAGGCGTCGGACTTGTTCGTCCGTTGCCTGGAATCCGAGGGCGTTACCCACATCTTCGGCGTACCCGGGGAGGAGAATGCGGACCTGATGATCTCGCTGATGGACAGCTCGATCAAATTCGTGCTGTGCCGTCACGAGCAGGCTGCGGCTTTCATGGCCGATGGCTACGGCCGGTTGACCGGCAAGGCCGGCGTCTGCCTGGCGACGCTCGGCCCCGGCGCCACCAACCTGGTGACCGGCGTCGCCGATGCCAACATGGACCGTGCGCCGACGGTGGCCATCATCGGCCAAGCATCGACGGCCAGGCTGCACAAGGAGAGCCACCAGAACATGGATGCCATCACCATGTTCACGCCGATCTCCAAGTGGTCGCATTCGATTACCAATGCCAAGACAATCCCCGAGGTATTGCGCAAGGCGTTCAAGGTCGCGACGCAGGAGAAGCCCGGCGCCTGCATCGTCGAACTGCCCGAGGACGTGGCCAAGAACCAAGTGTCGGCCGCGCCGATGCCGGTCGAGAAGACCCGCCGGCCGGGCGCCGACCACAAGGCGGTGACCCAGGCGGTGGATCTGATCGCCGCCGCCAAGAGCCCGCTGATCCTCGCCGGCAACGGCGCCGTCCGCAAGCGCGCCGCCACGCAGTTGCGCCGGCTGGCGCATGCCACCGGTATCGGCGTCGTCAACACTTTCATGGGCAAGGGTGCGGTCGCGATGGACGATCCACATTGTTTGTTCACCATCGGGTTGCAAGGCCGCGACCACATCAACTTCGTGATCGACGACGCTGATGCCATCATCACCGTCGGCTACGACCTAGTCGAATACGCGCCCGAATTCTGGAACCGCGGACGCAAGAAAAAGATTATCCACATCGACTTCGATCCGGCAGAGATCGACAACGCTTATATCGTCGACGTCGATATCGCTGGCGACGTCGCTGACGCACTGTGGCAGATCAACGAGCAGCTTCACAACCGATTCAAGACGAGCTTGCCGTTCTTCGATATCGACAAGCGCGCGAAGATACGACACACCATCGCGGCCGATCTTGCGGCCGAGGCGGACGACAAAGGATTCCCTTTGAAGCCGCAGAAGATCCTCAACGACCTGCGCAAGGCGCTCGGTCCGAGCGACATTTTGCTTGCCGACGTTGGCGCCCACAAGATGTGGGTGGCCCGCTACTACCAGTGCTACGAGCCGAACACGTGCCTGATCTCCAACGGTTTCTGCTCGATGGGGTTCGCGCTCCCCGCCGCCATCGGCGCCAAGGTGGCTTATCCGGACCGTAGGGTCGTCGCCGTCTGCGGCGATGCCGGGTTCCTGATGAACGTCCAGGATCTGGAGACGGCGGTGCGCAACAAGTACAACTTCGTGTGCATCGTCTGGGTCGACGGCGAATACGGCCTGATCAAATGGAAGCAGCAAAACCACTTCAATGGACGGCATTCGGAGCTTGCCTTCGGCAACCCAGATTTCGAGCTTCTGGCCAAGTCTTTCGGCATGTGGGGACAGACGATCCGTAAGGCCGGCGAGCTGCCGAAGGCACTCGAAGAGGCGTTCAAGCAGGATGGGCCGGCGCTGATCGCCATCCCGGTCGACTACGCGGAGAATCGCAAGCTCACCAAGCGTCTCGGCGATCTGGTCTGCGTCATCTGAGCCGCCCGGCTGGTGACCGACGCAGGGCCGCCGCGAGGCGGACGCCGGCGCGTGCTTACATCAGTCCCGGCAGGTATAGGGCGATCTTCGGAAAGGCGATCAGCAGGGCGACCAGAATTGCGTCGCAGATCAGGAACGGAAATGCCGCCGACGCCACCCGCATCAGCGTCGTGCCCGGCGGCGCCACGCCCAGCATGATGTAGAGAAGCAGGCCGAACGGCGGCGTCGTCTGACTCATCTCCAGCGACATCAGGATGAAAATGCCGAACCATACCGGGTCGATGCCGGTCCCGGCAACGAGCGGGAACAGGATCGGGACTGCGATCAGCATCATCGAAACCGGGTCCATGAACATGCCCATCACGAGCAACGCCCCGAACATCAGCAGCAGCAACATCAAGGGCGCGACATTGAAATGCGTCGCCCATTTCAGCAACCCATCGGTGGCACCCGAGTAGGCCAGAAGCTGGCTGAACACGGTCGAGCTGATGATGATGAAAAATACCATGCCGCCCACTCTGACAGTCGATTCGATGGCTGTGCGGACGGTGGCCCATGTCAGCAGCCGGAATGCGGCCGCCAGCACCACCACGCCGAGCACGCCAAAGGCCGCGGCTTCCGTCGGCGTGGCGATGCCGAGGATGATGAATCCGATGACCATGAAGACTACGAGGCTCATGGGCAGAATGTTGACGCACACCCCCCACAACTTTTCGCGCCAAGTTGTCGGTTCAATGTCGTAGCTAGGCGCGCCGGATGGATTGACGAGCACCTGCAGCAGGATGAGGCCGCAATAAAGTCCCGCCAGCAGGAAACCGGGGATGATCCCGGCGATCAGCAATTTGCCGACGTCGATGCCAGCGATGCCCGCCAGCAACACGCCCAGAGACGATGGCGGGATGATCATCGCCAGGCCGCCGGTGCCGAGGATCGGGCCCAGCGACATGCGCCAACTGTAGCCCCGTCGCTGCATTTCCGGCACCATCAGGGAACCGAGCATCGCCGTATTGGCCATGCTGGAGCCGGTGAGGGTCGAGAACGTCGCGCCGCCGACGACGGTCAGGAAGCAAAGTCGGCCGGGTATCCGTCCGAACAGATTGTCGAGTGCGTCGAACACCCTGATCGCCAGCCCGGAGTGGAAGAACAACGACCCCATCAGGATGAAGAATGGCACCGGCGCCAGCTGGAAACGGGTGATCAGCGACGTCGAATTGTCGACCACCTGGATTAGCCCGCTGTAACCGCCGATGAAGACCACCGTGCCGACGATATTGGTGAGCATGAACGCAATGGCGACGGGGACGCCGAGCGCCATCAACGCGATGACGGTGCCGATCAAGACGGCGCCTGCTTCGTACCAGACCATCGTCAGGCCGAATCCTGCGCTTTGGTGCGCTCGGCGTAGAACGTGTCGACCCCAAAGAAATAGCGACCGAACTCGCATGCGGCGAGGAAGAACGCCGGCGGCATCGGCAGGTAAAGCAGCCACATCGGGATGTCGATCGATCGCTCGTCGAACAATCCCGATCGGAAGGCGTCGACGAGAAGTCCGAAGCTGATGTATGCGAACAGGAGACAGGTTACGATGCTGGCCAGGTAGGCGAAGCGATCAACGATCCAGCGCAGCCTCACCGGCAACCGCGACGTCAAGGCGTCGATGTAGACGTGTCCTTTTTTGCGCACAAGGTAAGGCGCCGCGCATAGAGTGAAATACAACAGCACATATTCGATCGTCGCGACCGTGAAGCCGGGCGGCCTCATGCCGAGAGCACGCACGGCGACGTCGTAGATGTCCAACGTGACGGCAAAGGCAATACCGGCGCCGGCGAGAACGGCCAGCGCCGATATTACCCGGTCATAGAGTCGCAGGAACGCTCTCACGTCCGCCTATCCCAACCGCTGGTCGGCGCACAGGTTGGGCCAGTCGCCCGCGGCTGTCATTCGGACTTGTAAAGCTTCGCGCGTAGCGCCTTGAGCTCTTCGGACGGGATTTTCTCGCCGGCGCGCTTCCACATCGCGTCATAGGCGAGCTGCAGGTATTTTCTGTTTCCCTTGTCGTCCATCTTGAATGCCTGGACGCCGGATTTCTGGACACCCTCCATGTCCGCATTGCCGGCGGCGTTGATGTAGTCGATCGACGCCTTCTCATACTCAAGCGCGACTTTCGAGAGAATGTCCTGGGCCGGTTTCGGCAGCGACTTCCACTTGTCCAGGTTTATCAGCACGACGTTCGCCAGGTGATAGAACGGCGGATCGATTCGGTACTTGGTGACCTTGCCCAGACCGAGTGCGTTGAGGCCGACGGTCGGCCAGCCGAATCCGTCGACGACACCGCGCTCCAAGCCGGTATAGACTTCGCCGGCCGGAATCTGAACGGTCGTCGCGTTGAGTGCTTCGAGCAACGGCCGGTACGCGCCCGTGGTGCGCATTTTGAAGCCGGTCAAATCGACGACACCTTCCTTCAAGACCGGCTTCTTCACCGTATAGAGATGGAACTGGGCACCAGTCTCGCCGATACCGAGAATCTTGGCGTTCAGCTTCTTCTCCCAGTGCGGGGCCAGCATCTCGAAGGCGCCGTTGGCGCGGTATTCGGACGGCGACAAGTTGGTCGCCATCAGCGCCATGCCCTGCGGTACGATGCCGACGTGATAGGCGGCCGGCGTATGCAGGATGTCGAACACACCCCGTTGCAGGGCAGGCGCCGCCTTGTCCACCGGCGTCACTTCCGGACCGCCGATGTAATCGATCCGCACTACGCCCTTGCCGGCTTGGTTGAGCTTTTCGATGAATAGCGCGATGAAGCTCTTCGACAGGTCGTGGTGTTTCGGCAACGCCGTCTGGGTTTTGAGCGCCACCTCGGCAGCACCAACGGCCGTAAATGACGACAACAACAGAAAGGCCCCCGCGAAAACGGGTGCCATGGTTCTTTGCAGCATAAGTGTTCCCTCCCTGGGAAGTTTATGATCGCCTCGGCCTAAACGGGCGCGCCTCTTTGATGAGGTTGCTGCCGCATTGTACAACCTGTGGATGGGCGGGCACCACGGCTATCGGATGGTTCCGGCGGCGGCCGCCCCACGCCCGCGCCCTGCGACCAGCTCGCCTACATCCTATCCGTGGGCCCGTGTGGTCATGGTAAGGTGGTCCGGGCGCGGCGCGCGGCGTTTCACGGCCCCGGCGGGAAAGGAGATATCTCTCTCATGCTTTATTATATGCACGAGGCCCAACGCATGGCGATGATGCCGGCGCGCATGCTCGCCCAGGCCGTCAAATCCGGGGCCCACCATCTCTGGAACCCATTCTTGGATACGCCGTTCGGCAAGCAGCTGACGGCGGCTGCCGACGTGTTCGAACAAGTGACGCGCCGCTACGGAAAGCCTGACTGGGACCTGCCGACGACGGAAATCGACGACAAGGCAGTGCCGGTCACGGAAGAGGTGCTGATCAAGCGCACCTATTGCAATCTCCTCCACTTCCGCCGCGACGCCGAGCGCAACGATCCGAAGCTGCTGATCGTAGCGCCGCTCTCCGGTCACTACGCGACGCTGTTGCGCGGCACCGTCGAGGCGATGCTGCCCGACCACGAGGTCTACGTCACCGATTGGCAGGACTGTCGCATGATCCCGGTGACGTCGGATCGCTTCAACCTCGACGACTACATCGACTATCTCGTCGACTTCCTGCACTTCCTCGGCCCCAACACCCACATGCTGGCGGTCTGCCAGCCGAGCGTGCCAGTGCTGGCCGCGGTGTCGGTGATGTCCGGCTGGGGCGATTTGTGCGTGCCGGCGACGATGACGCTGATCGGCGGGCCGATCGATACCCGCAAGAGCCCGACCGCGGTCAACAAGCTGGCAGAATCGCAGCCGATCGAATGGTACGAACGCAACGTCGTCGCCACCGTGCCGCCGCCTTACCCGGGGATGATGCGCAAGGTGTATCCCGGCTTCATCCAGTTGACCAATTTCATCTCGATGAACTACGAGCGGCACCTGGCTTCGTTGGGCGAACTGTTCGACCATCTGGTCGAGGGGGACGAGGAGGAAGCGGAGAAGAAACGCGCCTTCTACGAGGAATACCTGGCAGTCATGGACCTGCCGGCGGAGTTCTACCTGCAGACGGTGAAGACCGTGTTCCAGGACCACTCCCTGCCGAAGGGCGAAATGATCTCCCGTTGGCATCCAGTCAGGCCGGAACGCATCGTCCGAACCGCCATCATGTGCGTCGAGGGCGAGCTCGACGACATCTCCGGCGTCGGCCAGACCAAGGCGGCGCTGGAGCTCGCCGTCAACCTGGCGCCGGAACGCAAGGCCTATCACTTGCAGAAGGGTGCCGGACACTACGGCGTGTTCAACGGCGGCAAGTGGCGTCGCGAAATCGCGCCGGCGATCAAGCGCTTCATCCGCGATCACGATCACGAAATCGGCGCCAAACGAGATCGCCGTGTCGCCGTTCCCGACTTGCACGGTTCCGACCGCCGCCAGCGCCGGCACGAGGGGCCGGATCGGCGCAAGCGGGCGGCGCCATCGGAACCCGGCAACGCGGCTGCGACGACGAAACGGGCCGCGACTAAGGCACCGGGCAAAGACCGCCGTCGACGTTGATGGCGGTGCCGGTGACGTAGGAGCCGGCGTCGGAGGCGAGAAAACAGGCCATGTTGGCGAATTCCTCCGCCTTGCCGACCCGCCCCATCGGGATCATCTTGCCCATCTCGGCGTAGAACAGCTCCAGAGAGTTGCCGCCGCCCTGCTTGGCATGACGGCGAACCCATTGGTCGCTTTCGATGCGGCCGACGTGCAGCGAATTGACGAGCACGTTGAAGGGCGCGTATTCGCCGGCCAGCGTCTTGGTCAGCGCCAGACCGGCGGCGCGGCTGACCGCCGTCGGGGCGCCCTCGGCCGGCGGCGCCTTGGCGCCGGTGTTGAGCACGTTGATGACCCGCCCCCAGCGCCGCGATTTCATCTCCGGCAGCGCCAGCCGACAGAGCCGGATCGCAGCGAACAGCTTCAGGTCCAGATCAGCCTGCCAGTCCGCGTCCGAGATTTTTTCGAATGGCGCCCGGTTCGAGGTGCCGGCGTTATTGACCAGGACGTCGATCCGGCCAAATGCCTTCTTCGCCGTCTCGAAGGCGCGGCCGCAGTCGTCGGCGCGGCTGACGTCGGCGGAAACGGCGACCACCTTGACCGCCGCCTTTCTCCTGATTGCTTCGGCCGCCTGCTCCAACGCGTCGCGGCGACGGGCGACGATGGCGACGTTAGCGCCCGACTCGGCGAAGCGGTTGGCGATCGCCAACCCGATGCCGAGGCTGCCCCCGGTAATGATGGCGTTGCGTCCGTCCATGCGAACATCCATGACTTCCTCCTTCCTGAATTGACGGGCGCGCGGTTGCGTCCCGGAGCGTCCGACATTCTAGCGGTTGAATTCGGGCGATGAAGGCCCTTGGTACGGTAAAGCCGCGCGTGCTACGGTCGCGGTAATGAAATGATCCCGGGGGGACCCGCGCGGTGCAACGCCGCGCGGGATAAAGTCGCGAGAATAAAGTTCGTCCTCCCGTCAGGTCCACGCCGCTGAACCCGCTTGACGGACGGATGGTGATCACATGAGTTATCAGGCCCACACTCTGCTGCCGACGTCTTTGGTCGGCTCTTATGCGCAGCCGGAGTGGCTGATCGACCGCAAGAAACTGGCCGGACGCTTCCCGCCTCGGGTGCGGGCGCGGGAATTGTGGCGCGTCGGTCGGGAATTCCTCGAGGAAGCCCAGAATGACGCCACGCTGCTCGCCATTCGCGACCAGGAGCGGGCCGGCCTCGACATCATCACCGACGGCGAGATGCGCCGCGAAAGCTATTCCAACCGTTTCGCCACCGCGCTCGAAGGCGTCGACATCGACAACCCCGGCATGGCGCTCGATCGCAGCGGCCATCCAAACCCGGTGCCCCGGGTGGTGGGCAAAATCCGCCGCATGCATCCCGTGGAGGTCGAGGACGTGAAGTTCCTGCGCGCCAATACCGACCGCCGCATCAAGATGACCGTGCCCGGCCCGTTCACCATGTCGCAGCAGGCACAAAACGATTTCTACGACGACGAGGCCGAATTGGCGCTCGACTACGCCGCCGCCGCCAACGCCGAGATCAAGGACCTGTTCGCCGCCGGCGCCGACGTGGTACAGCTCGACGAGCCCTACATGCAAGCGCGTCCCGAGAAGGCCCGCAAGTTCGGGCTCCAGGCGCTCAACCGGGCGCTCGATGGCGTCAAGGGCGAGACCGCCGTGCACATCTGCTTCGGCTATGCCGCCATCATCCATGTGCGCCCGTCGGGCTATTCGTTTTTGCCGGAACTCGGCGGCTGCACGGCCCACGGCATTTCGATCGAGACCGCGCAATCGAAGCTCGATTGCTCGGTGCTGGAAAAACTTCCGCAGAAGAAGATCATCCTGGGCGTTCTCGATCTGTCGACGCCGAAGGTCGAGACCGCTGAGGAAGTGGCGGCGCGAATCAGGCGGGCTCTGCCGCACTGCCCGGCCGAGCGCATCATCGTCGCGCCGGACTGCGGACTGAAGTACCTGCCCAGGGCGTCCGCCTTCGGCAAGATCAGGGCGATGGCCGAAGGCGCCGAGATCGTGCGCCGCGAGCTTTCCTGACGATGCCGGCGAACGTCCTGCTGCCGACGTCCTTGGTCGGGTCCTATGCCCAGCCAGACTGGCTGATCGACCGGGCGAAATTGGCCAAGAGCTCGCCGCCGAGGGTGCGCGCCCGCGAGCTGTGGCGGGTAGCGCCGGAGTTTTTGGACGAGGCGCAGAACGACGCCACGCTGCTCGCTATCCGCGACCAGGAGCGCGCCGGCCTCGACATCATCACCGACGGCGAGATGCGCCGCGAAAGCTATTCCAACCGTTTCGCGACCGCCCTCGACGGCCTCGATCTCGACAACCCGGCGGTGGTGCTCAGCCGCAGCGGCCGGCCAAGCCCGGTGCCCAGGGTGGTCGGCAAAATCCGCCGCCGGCATCCGGTGGAGGTCGAGGATGTGAAGTTCCTGCGCGCCAATACCGACCGCCGCATCAAGATGACTGTGCCCGGGCCGTTCACCATGACCCGCCAGGCCAAGAACGAGTTCTACGACGACGAAGCCGAGATGGCGCTCGACTACGCCGCCGCCGTCAACGCCGAGATCAGGGACCTGTTCAAGGCCGGCGCCGACGTGGTGCAGATCGACGAACCCTACATGCAGGCTGATCCGGACAACGCCCGCAAGTTCGGGCTCCGGGCGCTCAACCGGGCGCTCAAGGGTGTGAAGGGCGAAACCGCCGTGCACATCTGCTTCGGCTACGCGGCCTTAGTCAAAGATCGCCCGTCTGGTTATTCGTTTTTGCCGGAGCTCGCGGGCTGCACGGCCGACGGCATCTCGATCGAGACGGCGCAGTCGTCGCTCGACTGCTCGGTGCTGGAGAAACTGCCGGAGAAGAAGATCATCCTCGGCGTGCTCGACCTGTCGACGCCGAAAGTGGAGACCCCTGAGGAAGTGGCGGCGCGCATCCGCCGGGCGCTGCCTTTTTGTCCGGCTGAGCGCATCATCGTCGCGCCGGACTGCGGGCTCAAGTACCTGCCTAGGGCCTCCGCCTTCGGAAAGATTGAGGCGATGGCGGCCGGCGCCGGGATCGTGCGCCGCGAGCTCGCCTGACCATCCCCAGCCTTCCCGGCGATCGCCTCACGCTTTCGGCAGACAGGCGGCGAGACCCGCCATCAGGTCCTCTTCGGAGAACGGCTTGACGATGATGCGGTCGGCGCCGAATTCCCCGGCCAACTTGAGGAAATCCAGGTTGCGGGTACGGCCGCCGCCGGAGATGGCGATGATCTTCAAATCCGGATATTCACCCTTCAGCTCGACGATGGTCTCGAGGCCCTCCTTCTCGGGCATGATCATGTCGGTGATCACCACGTCGCACGGACTTTGCCTCTGGAACGCGGTCCCCTCATTGCCGTTGGTGGCCTCGATCACTTCGTGGCCGGCCGCCTCGAGGATTTCCCTGAGTGTGAATCGCGCCAGCTCTTCGTCGTCGATGACAAGAATTCGGGCCATGCCTTGCTCTCCTTAATCCACTGATTGCAGAAAATCTTCCTTAGCCGCGCGGCTACCGCCGGCCTGTTCGCCCATCAGCGGCAAATAGATATCGAACGTGGTGCCCTTGCCGATCTCGCTCGCGACATCGATGACGCCGCCGTGGTTGGTGATGACGCCGTAAACCGTGGCCAGTCCCAGGCCGGTGCCCTTGCCGACCTCCTTGGTGGTGAAGAAGGGCTCGAAAATGCGTCGCATGGTGTCCTGGTCCATGCCGTGGCCGGTGTCCCTGACCCGGATTTTGGCGTAGGCGCCGGGCTTGGCGTTCTTGGGCGCTTGCACGTCGTCGACTCCGATATCGGCCCGCGTCAGCGAGATCTGCAGCTTCCCGGGCCTGCCTTCCATGGCGTCGGCGGCGTTGGTCGCCAGGTTCATCAGCGCGGTTCCGATCTGCGTGGCATCGGCGAAGACCTTGGCGCCATCGAACGACCTACGCTCCTCGATCGTCACCGTCGACGGCAGGGTGGTGCGCAGCAGGCCGAGCGTCTCGTCGAGCACGTCGCCGAGGTCGATCGGCGTTTGCGCCGTTTCCTCCTGACGGCTGAAGGACAGGATCTTGGCCACCAGGTCCTTGGCGCGGGTGGCGGCCTGAACGACTTTTTCCAGGCGCTCCCGATGCTCGCTCGGCTCGGGGATCTGTTTGATGGTCATCTTGGTGAGCGCCAGGATCGGCAGCAGCATGTTGTTGAAGTCGTGGGCGATGCCGCCGGCGAGGTTGCCGAGCGATTCCATTTTCTCGGCCTGCTTGAGGAGATTCTGCTCGGCGACGCGCTGGGTGATGTCCTGCTGGGTGCCGACAAAATGGGAAATTCGGCCGTCCTCCGCGGTGATCGGGAATATGGTCGCACCCGCCAGAAACAGGCCGCCGTCCTTGCGTTTGTTGTGGAACGTGCCGTGCCAAGGCTTGCCTTGGGTGATTGTCGACCACATGCCCTCGTACACTTTCGGGAGCGTTTCTCCGGACTTCAAAAATCGCGGGTTCTTCCCGACCGCCTCCATGGTGGCGTAGCCGGTCATTCGGGCGAACGCTTCGTTGACGTACTCGATGGTGCCATCGGTGCCGGTGATGATTACGCCGGCCGGGCTTTGCTCGACGGCGCTCGACAGCTTGCGGATCTCGCCCTCCGCCCGTTTCAATTCGGTGATATCGACGGCGACGGTGCCGATGAGGCGCGCCTTGCCATCCGCGTCGATGATCGGAAACTTCGTGAGTTCCATGGTGTGAATCGTGCCATCCGCCCGCTTTTTCTTTTCCTGCCTACTCACCACCTTTCCCTGTTCCAGCACCGCCCTGTGTTGTTTCATTCTGGCGTCGATGACCGCCGATGGCTCGTCGATTACTTCCTCCGTAAGCTTGCCCAGTATTTCCTTTTCGGGCTTCCCGTACCACTCCTCGAACTTCTTGTTGATCAGGACGAATCGGCAGTCTACGTCCTTGAGGTTTATGCCTACGGGCAGATTGTCGACGATGATGCGGAATCGCGCTTCGGTCTGGCGGCGGGCATCCTCGGCTTTTTTCCGCTCGGTAATGTCGGTAATCGTCGTCGAAACGGCGATCACCTCGCCGGTCGCCGAGCGGATCGGGTTCTTGTGAACGACAAGGTCGCGGACGACGCCGTCCCGGTGTGCAGTCTTGCTTTCGAACACCGTTCTCTTGCCGCTGGTCAGGACTTCCCGGTCAGCGTCGCTAATCTTCTTCGCATCCTGCCCTGAGAATAGTTCGGCAACCGTCTTTCCGACGATTTCCTCCGGTTGGCATTTCATCCATGTGCAGAACGTCCGATTGACCAGCTGATAATGGCCGTCCCTGCCTTTCAGCGACACCGCCGACGGCGAGCTGTCCAACACCACGCGGAAGCGCTCCTCACTGTCGCGGAGTGCCTCTTCCGTATGCTTGCGCGCGGTAATGTCGGTGCTGGTGCGGACGAAGCCGCCATCCGGAAGGGGATTGCTACGGATCTCGACGATCCGGCCGTCGCGCAGGTCGAATTCGTACCTCAACGGCCGGTTCTGCCGCGCCAGATCGACCCGGCGTTTGACGTGCTCCTCGACATCGCCCGGGCCATAACGCCCTTTCCGGGCGTTGAAGCGCGCCAGGTCCTCGAACTTGACGCCGGGGCGGCTCAGCTCCGGCGGCAGTTCGTGAGATTCGGCGTGGCGGCGGTTGATCAGGGTGCAGGTCAGGTTCGGACTGACCGCGTAGATGCCCTGGTCCATG
>Ga0209399_10000598_pt1 | contig 21278 bp, 16 predicted proteins | sample OV2TP3_FD_184130 | JGI IMG/M metagenome (GOLD analysis project Ga0209399, IMG submission 184130) | Hot spring microbial communities from Beatty, Nevada to study Microbial Dark Matter (Phase II) - OV2 TP3 (SPAdes) (version 3) | ecosystem: Environmental > Aquatic > Thermal springs > Hot (42-90C) ... | reverse complement strand
AGAAGAAGGAGGGGGGGGAGGGTGGAAGCCCCAATGTGCACGGGGACCTGCTGGATGTGGGCAGGGTCACGGCGAGCACCATTCAGGGGGGGGAGCTGCACTACGTGATCCTCGTGGCCAAGATCAAGTTCGACTCGCCGGAGGCCGCCCAGGAGGCCGGGAAGAACCTCTCCCGGGTCAGGGACATCGTCCTGCACGTCGTGTCGGTCAAGCCCGGAGAGGACCTGGACGATGTCCAGGACCAGGAGAGGCTGCGGGAGGCGATCAAGCAGGAGGTCTCCGCCAGGATCACCAAAGGGAAGGCGGAGGAGGTCTACTTCACGCAGTACGTCTACCAGTAGGACCCATCCTGTGGGAGGGACGATATGACCAGGGCCTTCGCGATCGGGCTGCTGCTTGCGTTGACGGTCGCGCTCCCCGTGTACGGCCAGCATCACGGGGGCGCGGCTGCCGTCGGCGCATCGCACGGGTTCACCCTCAAGTACGCCTTCTGGGCCATCTCGCTGGGGGCGCTGGTCGCCGTGTCTCTGCCGGCGGGGGCGCTGCTGGGCGTCGTCTGGAAACCCAGCACCGGGGTGACGGCGGCCATGATCGCCTTTGGCGGGGGGGCGCTGCTGGCGGCCCTGAGCCTGGAGCTGGTCGCGCCGACCGTGATGGCGGTGGCCGGGGGGGAGGAGGGGGGGGGCCACGGGGGGGGCGCGATGGTGGGCATGATGGCCCTGCTGGCCGGGAACGTGGCCGGGGGCATCCTGTTCGTGGCGCTCGACCAGGTCGTGAACGCCCACGGCGGGTACCTGCGCAAGTCGGCCACCACGATCACCTACCTCGCCCGCCGCAGGAAGCAGCGGATTGAGCGGATGCTGAACCGGCTCAGCCATATCGAGTTCCTGCGGAGCATTCCGCCCGAGCACGTGCAGATGATGGTGGACTACGTGCGCCCTGTGGCCTTCGCGCAGGGGGAGCGGGTCTTCGGCGAGGGGGACCAGGGGGATCGGATGTACTTCATCGAGCAGGGGGAGGTCGCGCTGTCGCGAGGGGGGGCCGAGTTCAAGACCCTGGGCGCGGGGGACGTGCTGGGGGAGATCGCCCTGCTGACCGGCGCGCCCCGGACGGCGCAGGCCGTGGTCCGCACCCGCGCCGTGGCCCTGGCGCTCCTGAAGGAGGACTTCGACAGGGTGCGCAAGGCCTCCCCGGAGCTGGAGGCGGCGATCGCGCGGCTGGCCAGCCAGCGTCTCGAAGAAAATCGCCAACTCGACGCGGCGGCGGCCCGCGCCGCGGAGGAGTGGGCGGAGCAGGCGGCAGACGCCCTGCGCCAGGGCCTGTCGGCGCCGACCCCCCAGGAGGTGCGCCAGGCCGCGGACGAGCACTCGGGCGCTCCGCTGGCCATCTGGCTGGGCAACTTCATCGACGGCATCCCCGGCAGTTTCGTGATCGGGTCCAGCTTTCTGGCGATCCTGACGGAGAAGCTGGCGCACGGCGCGCCCGCGTTCGTGGAGATCATCCCCTACACCCTGATCGCCGGGCTGTTCCTGTCGAACTTCCCGGAGGCGATGTCGAGCAGCGTGGGGATGCGAGACCAGGGCTGGAAGACCTCCAGGATCCTGGCCCTGTGGGCGTCCTTAGTGGTCGTGGCAGCCGTCGGGGCGGCGCTGGGCTATTCCATCGGCGCCAAGGTGGACCACACGATCGTCGTGGGCATGGAGGGGGTCGCCGCGGGGGCGATGCTGACGATGATCGCGCAGGCGATGATCCCGGAGGCCGTGCATTTAGGAGGGGCCAATGTGGTGGGCCCCAGCACGCTGGCCGGGTTCCTGTCGGCGGTGGCGTTCAAGCTGCTGGAGGCATAAAAAAATGAAACGGAGAAGGGGGAAACGGAGAAACGGGGAGATTCTTTTCTCCGGTTCTCCGGTTCTCCGGTTCTCCGGTTCGCTCTGCGCTCTTCGCGATCTCTGCGGTTAGAGCTTGTGTTTCGGGTGTATCTATGGACGTTGTTTCTCATGCGGCGTGGGGGTATGCGGCGCTCCGCTGGCGCGGGCGGAGGACGTCCTGGTGGGGGGCGCTGGCGGGCGCAGCGCCGGACCTGCTCTATTTCATCCCCTCCACGGTGGAGCGGGTCCTCGAGCGGGGCTGGGGGGGGCTGTCCCCCGGCGCGGCCAGGACGCCGGGGATCTGGCGCGCGGATGGGCCACCCATGCCACAGGAATTGCTGGACGCCTACCACAACTATTACGTCTATACTCACAGCTTAGTGGTCCTGGGGATGGTCGCGGGGCTTCTCTACCTGCTGGGCCGGCGGCGCGAGGTATGGCTCGCGATCCCCTACGCCCTGCACATCCTGATGGATGTCCCGACGCACGAGCGGTTCCGGACGCCGTTTCTGTATCCTGTCTCGATGTGGACGTTACAGGGGATCAGCTGGGGGCACCCGCTGATCTTCTGGCCCAACTGGGTCGCGCTGATCGGCGCGCATGTCTATCTGATACTCCGCTATCGCAAGAGACCCGAGGCGGAGAAGGCAAGGGCGGCAGAGGGACCTGGATAGGCCGGGCATGGACATCGTCGACTGCCACGCGCACATCTTCCCGCCGCTGTGGGGGGCGTGCGGTTTTAAGGATGCCGAGACTCACCTCCTGTATCAGCAGCGGGCCATGCACACGCACGGCAACCAGCCGGTGCGGAGGCTGCGCGACCATCAGGCCGTCCGGGAGAGGCACCTGTGGGACGCGCGAGACCCCTCGGAGGGGGGGCGGGCCAGGGACGTTCATTTCCGCGTGGGGCGCTTCGGGCGGTTTGAGTGGGAGAAGGACGGGGAGGGCTATTACGTGCAGTTCCTGCCCCCCGGCCTGCAGGGGATGGCCGCGCCTCCTGAGTTCATGGTCGTCCAGATGGACTACGTTGGCGTCCGGGCCGCGGTGCTCCAGAACGACCCCATCTACGGGGACCTGGCGGGGTATTTTGCGGAGGCCGTCCGGCGGCATCCGGGCCGGTTCATCGGGCTGGCCAGGGTGGACGAGGCCTTCGCCTACCGGGACGATCAGATGGCGATCCTGAGCGACGCCGTCGGGGGGCTGGGCATGCAGGGGCTCTACTTCACGACCGCCGGGTTCTTCCGGAACGGCTACCGGGAATACTACGACGGCCCGAATTTCAGGCCCTTCTGGGACGCGGTGCAGGGGCTGAGGATTCCGGTGTTCTGGGTCTTCTTCGGGGACTCGCCGGTCGGGGGGTTCGCGGAGGAGATGGCCGTCTTCTTGGAGTGGCTGGAGCGCTACCCGGATGTCCCCTCCGTTCTGGTGCACGGCATCCCCACCGGCCTGTTCGCCGATGCGCGGGATCGGGTCCGTTTCCCTGAATACGTGACCCGGATGATGGAGGACTTTCCGGTCTATTCGGAGGTCCTCTACCCCATCGCGTGGGGGGGGAAGACGGACTTTCCCTATCTGCGCGCCCAGGGCCACCTCCGGCAGGTGTACGACAGGTTCGGGCCGGACCGCCTGATCTGGGGGTCCGACATGCCCAATGTGGAGCGGTATTGCACGTACCGGCAGGCGCTGACCTGTGTCCAGGAGTATTGTGACTTCTTCAGCCGTGACGACCTGGAGAAGGTTTTAGGCCGGAATGTCCTGTCGCTGTTCGGGAGATGTTCAGGATCATAAAACAGTAGTGGCCCAGGCGGCTCGCCTGGGCACGCACAGGCCAGCGGCCTGTGCCACGCCTGAATCGAGGAGGAATCGGAATGCAGCGAAAGTTGAAGATCGGGATGATCGGATGCGGGGAGATCGCCTACAAGGCGACGGGCAAGGCCATCCAGGCCACCCGGAACGCGGAGATGGTTGTCGCCATGGACCCGGTCGCCGACGTGGCGGCCTCGTTCGGAAAGACGTTCGAGGTCCCCCACACGACGGACGTGAAAGAGGTGTTGAGCCGCCCGGAGGTGGAGGCGGTGGTCATCTCGGCGCCCCATTACCTCCACGAGTCCCTGACCGTGCAGGCCGCGGAGGCGGGGAAGCACGTGATGTGCGAGAAGCCGATCGCCTGCACGCTGGGGCAGGCGGACCGGATGATCGAGACGTGCCGGAGGGCCGGCGTGCTCCTGGGGATCAACTTAGTCTCCCGCTACGAGGCCTCCACGGTCCAGGGGAAGGGGCTGGTGGCGTCCGGCGTGATCGGAAAGGTGATCGGCCTGCAGTTCCACGTGATGGCCGCCAAGCCGGAGAGCTACTGGACGGGGGGGTACACGGGGCGCGTCCGGACCGACTGGCGGACTTCGCGGGAGAAGTCGGGGGGCGGCGTGCTGGTGATGAACCTGGTGCACGACATCGACCGGTTCCGGTATATGACGGGCCTGGAGGCCGTGCGGGCGTTCTGCGAGTACGACACCTATTGCACGGCCACGGAGGTGGAGGACTACATCACGGTGACCTACCGCTACGACAACGGGGCGATCGGGACCGCGACGGCCTCCTCGTGCGCGCAGGGGGGGCGGGGGCAGGGCAACCGGATCGTGGGGACGGAGGGGCAGGTCCTGTTTTCGGGCCGGCGGGCCCTGGAGGTGTTCAGCCTCCGGGGGGGGGACGGCCTGAAGGCGGGGGAGTGGACCGAGGTCCCCCTTCAGGCGGGCGGGGACTCCCGGCAGGCCTACACGGAGCGGTTCGCGGAGGCGGTCTTCGAGGGGAGGCGGCCCGACATCCCGGGCGAGGAGGGGCGCAAGACCTTAGAGGCGATCGTGGCCGCGTACCGGTCGGGCGAGACGCACGGGCCGGTGACGCTTCCGCTGAAGGCGTGAGGCGCGCATGAATGAAGTCGCCCGGAGGATCCTGACTCGTCTCCGCGCCAGGCGCACGCTGAACGGGGCGGCGCTGCCAGACCGGTTTCTGCTGCCGGCCTACGAGGGTCACAGCCTGGCCAACATCCCGGCGACCGCGCTGGCGCACTTCGGCGTGCCCGGCCCCCCCACGCCGCCGCTGGCGCCGGAGGTGGTCGGCGACCAGCTCAAGGGGGCCAGGAAGCTGGTGGTCCTCCTGATCGACGCCCTGGGCTACCTCCCGCTCACCGCGCAGATGGCCTCGGACCGGGGCCTGAGCCTGAACGACCTGGCGCGCCGGGGGCGCTACGCGCCGCTGACCTCGGTGTTCCCGTCCACCACGTCGGCCACGCTTTCGACGCTGCACACGGGGCTGCCCCCCTCCGGCCACGGCATCGTGGGGTATCGGATGTACCTGCCGGAGCGGGGCGTGGTGGCCAACATGATCCGCCTCAGCCCGGACGCGGACGAGCGGTTCAACCAGCTGCTCCGCGCGCCTGAGGACGGGCCGGCGCTGCTGGGCGTGCCGACCGTGCACCGGAGGCTGACGCGAGCGGGCGTCAGGTCCATCTGCCTGATCGAGAAGGCGATCTTCCGGAGCGGGCTGTCTCAGATGCTCTACGCGGACGCGACGGCGACGATCCCCTACGTCAACTCCTCCGATCTGTTCGTGCAGGTCCGGAAACTGCTGGAGACGGACCCGGATCAGCCGGCGTGTATCTGGGCCTACTGGGGGGCGCTGGACACGATCCAGCACGACTACGGCACGTGGGGGGAGGAGCCGGCGGCGGAGGTGAGGAGCCTGGCCTATTCTCTCCAGACGGAGCTGGTCGCGCCGCTGAGGCGGTCGAGGGGGCGCGCTGCGGCGCTGATGCTGACTGCGGATCATGGTCACATCCACGTGGCCGAGGAGGACATCCTGCCTGCGACCCGGTTCCGGAGGCTGCGGGAGGCGCTGACCGCGCCTCCGACCGGGACGGGGCGTTCGCCCTATCTGCACCTGAAGGATGGGGCGGCGGGCGCTCTGAAGGACTACCTGAACCGGAGGCTGGGGGACCGCGTCCTGGCGCTGCGGTCCGGGGAGGCGCTGGAGGAGGGCCTCTGGGGGCCGGGAGAGGTGAGGGCCGAGGTGCCGGGGCGGGTGGGGGACCTGGTCCTGCTGATGCGGGGCTCGCGCATGCTGTTTTATCCTTACCGGAAGGGGGCCAAACCGTCCGTCCTGGCAGGCGGGAGTCACGGCGGGCTGCACGAGGAGGAGATGTTGATTCCGTTTTTGTGTGTTAAGTTATAAACCATATCTTTCACGAAAGGCACCCCATGTCCGACCTCAAACCCGTCGTCACCCCTGCCGAGCTGCGCGCGAGGCTCGACCGGCTCCCCCGGCTCTCCCTGGCCGACCTGCCCACGCCCCTGCTCGACTGCCCGAGGCTGTCCGAGGCCCTGGGCGGCCCCCGCATCCTGGTCAAGCGGGAGGACCTGACCGGGCTGGCGTTCGGGGGGAACAAGGTCCGGGAGTTCGAGTACTCCATCGCCCCGGCGGTGAAAGGGGGGTACGATGTCCTCCTGCACGGGGCGGCCTCTCAGTCCAACCAGTCCCGGATCACCGCCGCGGCCGCGGCCCGGCTGGGCCTGAGGGCGGTCGTGGTGGGGCGGAAGGACGCCCACGCGGACCCGGCCAGCGGCAACCTCCTGCTCACGCGGCTGTTCGGGGCGGAGGTCCATCTCGTGGAGAGCGAGGCGGAGAGGGCCGCCGTGGTGGAGCGTCTCCGGTCCGAGGGGCGCCGGGTCTACAACACGAGCTCGGACGGCGCTCCCCTGCGGAGCGTGGCCTACGTGGACGGGTTCCTGGAGCTCTGGGGGCAACTGGAGGCGCGGCGCATCCGGCCGGACGCGCTCTACGTCTGCTCCGGGGCGCACACGCACGTGGGGCTGGTCGTGGGGGCGCGGGCGCTGGGCATCCCCCTGCGCATCGTGGGCATCAGCCCCAGCCCCCGGAAGAACGCGGAGGCCAACGCCCACCTGGCCCGGGTCGCGAACGAGAACGCCCGCATCCTGGGGCTGGACCTGACGTTTGGGGCGGAGGACATCGAGAGCTACGGGGAGTACGCGGGGGAGAGTTACGGGGTGGTCACCCCTGCGGCGCGGGAGGCCGTGCAGATGGTGGCGCGGACGGAGGGGCTGGCGCTCGACCCGGTCTACACGGCCAAGACCGTGGCCGGGCTGATCGCTCACGTCCGGCAGGGGCAGTTCACGAGGGATCAGACGGTGGTGTTCGTGCACACGGGGGGGACGCCGGCGCTGTTTGCGTATGGGAGCGAGATACTTTAGAAAGGGAGCGCGTCATGCCCAGGATCGCCATCACCCAGATCGCGTGCGCGGTGGGCAATGTGGAAAAGAATGTCGCCAGGGCGTGCGACATGGTCGCTGACGCCGCCGGACAGGGCGCGGACCTGGTCCTGTTCCCGGAGATGTTCACCACGGGCTTCCCGCTGGAGGACCTGCCCCGGCTGAGCGAGCCCATCCCCGGCCCCACCACGCAGCGGCTGAGCGCGGCGGCTGCGCGGCACGGGGTCTTCGTGGTGGCGGGGATGGCGGAAAGGGACGCGGGGACGGGCAGGCTCCACAACGCCGCGGTGGTGCTGAGCCCGGGGGGGGACCTGCTGGCCCGGTACCGAAAGGTCTACCTCTACCTCGGGGAGCGGGACGCGCTCACGCGGGGGGACGAGGCGTGTCTGGTGGACTTGGGCTTCGTCAGGGCCGGGGTGACGATCTGCTACGACTATATCTTCGCGCACTACGTGCACGGCCTGGTGGCGCGGGGGGCGGAGCTGCTCCTGCACCCCACGGCCTGGGTCACCACGGACGACTGCGAGCGCTGGCGCTACTCCCCGATGGCCTTCCGCGCGCAGGGCATGACCCGCGCCCTGGAGAACTCCGTGTATTTCGCCTCGTCCAACCTCTGGGGGGCGTGCGACCCCGCCGGGTATCTGCGGGGCATCGGGCAGTCCGCGGTCATCGCGCCGTGGGGCGAAATCCTGGCGGAGATCCCGTCCGGGGAGGGGGTGGCCGTGGCCGAGGTGGACTTCTCCCTGTCCCCGAAGTGGCGGGAGGCCGCCGCGCCCTACCTGGCGGACTGGGAGCGGGAGGTCCGGTGGCCGGAGGTCATCCCACGCGCGAAGAAACAGGAGAAACAGGCCGCGACCTGAGGCCGACCTTTCGCAGCCCCGAGTAGAGCGAGAAGATCGGGTGAGAGACCTGGCCGTGAATCCGGGCCTGACGGCTCAGGATCGCCCGCTTCAGGTCGTCGAGTGTCCCGGCCTCCGCCTCCACGCAGGCGTTCCCGACCTCAAAGGGGGTGTGGGCGTCGCTCCCGGCGGTCTGAGGCAGGCCGTGCGCCGTTGCGCAGGCCGCGGCCTCGCGGTTCCCCTGGCCGGTGTAGCTCCTTCCGTTGAGCGTCTCCACGGCGATCCGGCCGCCGTACTCATACAGCGCGCGGGACCGGCCCAGGGCCGGTCTGCGGTAGTCGAAGGGGTGCGCGGCCACGACCAGCCCCCCCTGTCCCTCCACCTCCGCGAGGATCTCCGTCAGGCTGTGGCTCCGCACCGGCGCGCGCAGGAACAGGCAGAGGACCTCTCCCACGACCTTTCCCGCCTCGATCACCTTTCGCTCCTCCCCCCGGATGAACAGGAGGCCCGCCCGCTCCGCGGCCCTCTGCATCGCCTCCCATCCCGCCGTGGTGTCGTGGTCCGTCAGCGCAATCCCGTCCAGCCCCTTCCGGAGGGCCGCCCGGCAGATCGCCTCGGGTGAGTTGATCGCGTCGGGGGAGAAGGAGGAGTGGAGGTGGAGGTCGAGTTTCATGGCAGAAATCCTCATTTTAACAGGGATGGACAGGATATACAGGATAAGAGCGATCAGGCCCTCGCCCTCCCCCGCTGCTTGTCAGAAGACCCTTGTTACCCCCTCCCTCTCCCGTACGTACGGGAGAGGGAGGGGGAGTAGGGGGTGGGTGAGGGCCTGTCCATCCTGTCTATCCCTGTTCCACTTTCAACATCCTTCCAAACTCCGTCACCACCGGGATTCCCCGGATGACGCAGAGGGCGACGGTCAGGTGCGTGGCCGTCAGGGCGATGAGTTCCAGCCCTGTCAGGAGGGGACCCCCAGGCGCCAAGACGAGCCGGGTCGCGTTCAGGGTGAAGAGGCCGGTGAAGGCGAGGGCCTTGGAGACGCCGTAGGCCGCCCGGCTGGCCCGCGAGGCGACCAGGGCGTGGCCGATCCGGGACCGCATCATCGTGTCTTTGCCGAAGGCCGTATGGCCCTTCGACAGGGCGTAGCTCCGGAGGGCGTCCGTGAGGAACCCCCGGCTGAGGACCAGGACGGGCACATAGAGGGGGATGAGGCGGAGATAGGCGAAGACGACCCACCAGACGTTCTCCGCGAGCCGGTCGCCGACGATGTCGAGCAGACCGCCGACCCTGCTCTCGCACCTGCACCGCCGGGCGGCCAGGCCGTCCAGCCAGTCCATCAGGAGGGCCGCGACGGCGAGAGGGACGGCGAGGGACGCGAGCGTGAGATTTCCCGTGACCGCAAGGGCCGCGGCCAGGAAGAGGAGGAGGACGCGCCCGGCGGTGATCAGGTTGGCGGCGTGCCGGCGGAGGGCCGGGAGTGGGGATGTCTGCGTCAGTTCGAGCGTGGACATGGCTGTGTGTCTCCTTTCTGATGGCTAATGATAACTGAACAACATGCTCATTCCGATCCTGTTCTGGGTGATCGTTCTGCCCCCTCCATCGTCCGGCAGGCGGTCCCCGATACGATTCCAGAATCGGGCGAATTCGAGGCGAACGCCCACCTTTGCGCCCCCCGGTCGCCTTTTGGGAGAGAGATCGAGGCCCATTCCAAGGTGATAGGTGTTCGGCGTGAAGGACGGCCATATCGTCGTGGAGGACCTGAACGGCTCCCCGTTCAGGTCGGTGTTTCCCACCGTGTAAGCGCTCCAGCCGTAGCCGAGGCAGAGGTAGGGGCGTAAGGCGTCTCCGAAAAAACGATGCGGAACGACTCGCAGGCTTCCGGTCAACTCGTAGGTCAGGAGAGACCCATTCACTGTGCCGACGGGCTGCTGGACAGCATCCCGGATGTGGTAACGCAGCCTGTTATGGGCGAAGGAGATCGTCGTCCCGCTCGAAACACGGTCGCTGAGGCGCAGCATCCACGACAGGGCGACGGACGGCGAGGCGCTCGTTTTCAGGCTTTTCGCGTCGATCTCTGAGCCGGCGTTGGCCGCCAGGAAGGAACCTATCGCAGCGTTTTCCGCTCGCGGTAAGAGACGGGCAAACCCTTTGCCGCCGAACGTATGGAATGTCCCGGAGGAAAACGAGAAGAAGCGCCGGGGCACGTCGTGAGGGACAAAGTGATGGTCTTTGGACTCGACCATGGATTCCAGCAGCCCGCCTGTGTAGAGCCAGGCGAGGTTGCCGACGGGCAGGGAGATCAGACTGATAAAGGGGGCGTTCAGAAATCCCAGCGGACGACGAAAGTTGTTGGACGGTCCCTTGTATACCGCGCGAGAGGGTAAGATGTGCGGGCTGTAAGGCTCAAATCCCGCGACCGCGCCGACGCGATTCCAGGTCGATTTGTAGGCAGGTCCCACCGGCGCCAGGTTGCCCGTGTCCGCGTGCCTGACGAATCCCCCCATCGGGGACTCGACCGCCGGAAAGCCCCAGAGGATGGGCAGGATCAACCAGCTCCATTTTCTCCGGGCGTTCGGGTCCGTCAGCGCCAGGTCTTTAATCCTCTCCCAGTCCGGGACCAGAAGGATGTTTTCCTTCCCATAAACCAGGAAGTCCTCGTTCCTCTCCGATTTATACCAGGGTTGCTCCTCCGCGCGAGGGCTGTCTCCTCTTTCTCCGGCTGACGGCAACAGGAATTGATACTTCCCCCACTCCCCACGGACCTTCTCCGCCGTGTCGAGCGGGCCTACAGATTGCCAGACTCCGGGGAAAGGATAGATGCCGTCGGAGTTCTGATTCTTTCCACCGGGCCGGGTGAGCAACTGAACAGGTCCCACGTAGTCGCCGCCGATGTATCCGATCGGGTGGGTGTTCAGGGTATCTTTCATGAGGTGTACTCTGCGATAGACCTCCTGATGGATCAGTTTCGCCCCCCGTTTTTCCTCACGGATGTCTTCGAGGGCGGCGTCGAAACGCTCTTTTTCTTGCAAGAAGTCCATCTCCTGATAGTTTAAGGTCATCTCATAGTTGTGGAAGTAATAGTCCACCTTCGCAATGATCAGGGAGTCCAGGGTGGCGTCGTTCTGATGGTCGGTGATCCTGGCGATGTCGTCGGCTGTCAGCAGGCTGACTTTTCGGCCCTTTGTCGTGATTCGAACGTTGATGTGCTCCCAGTCCCCCTCGTGGTTGTTAGGGCCGTCATTGAAGGGGAATAAGGTCCAGTACTGGATCACAAGCTCATACCTTGCAGCATCCTGAGCGGCAGGGTCTTCGTATATGAAGGGGTGGGCGTAGATTCTGGAATCGTTTCGAGCGTTCTCCATCCTTTCCTTCCTGTCGAGCTCCCGATAGACCTGCCTCCAGCTTTTCTCATCCTCACCCGGAAGGTCGAAATAGAGGACTTTTGCGGTGTGATGCTCTGGACGGGTGGGCTGGACCAGGCAGCTGTCGGGATGAAATTCCAGGAGCAGGCGCTTCAGCTTTTCATCGTCATCTGTGGCGATACCCGAAGTCGCCGGAAGCAGCCCCAGGTCGATGGTGTCAGACCCCACGCGCTGGCTGGCGGGTTTTGTGAGGTCCCACGTGTCGACGTGGAGCGTGGGCCGGTTGTCGTACGCGAGTTTCTTGTTGTCTCTGTCGTAGCGGAGCCTGAGCAGGAGTTCGAAGTCCCGCGGGATGCTGAAGTTGTTTCTCCGCAGGATGGGCGAGAACCTCGCGGCCAGTTCGAGCAGTCTCCTGTGGCGTTCGTCGTCCACGCCGTCCACCGGGTTGACGTCCTTTCCGGGGTCCCCATAGAGGTTCAACTTTCTGCTGGCTTCGGTCTGGCTCACGATTCTGGGCGTGGGCGCGAGGAAGTCGCAGTAGTTGTCGCGGTTGAATTTTTGCGCCCGGGCGATTTCCGTGAGCAGAAGCGAGCAGGCCAGTATCAGGGCTATTTTTTTCATGGCCGATCCCCCTGTTTCGTCGCCTATCCCTTTTTGAGGAGGGCTGCGAATGTGGGCGTTCACCGGCGCTCTCAAAAGGAGACGCCCACGTGAAGGCCCGTCTTCCAGCGGCCTCCTGGGATATAATAGAACTTGCTCTGGATGAAGACGCTGGCCCCCTGGGCCGCCTTCACGTTCCCCCCCACGACGCCGTTGATGAACAGGCGGCCAGCGTCCGCGTGCATCAGACCGCCTCCTCCTCCGAAATAGACCCTGTTTATGAGCGCCCCCTGAGCGGATGGGAACCTGTAAAAGGCGTTCGCGCCGACGAAGGTTGTGGGCCTCGTGTATCCATCGTCCGCTGAGAGGTAGAGGTCGCTGAAGACGCCGATGCCGACGGGCCTCGGCTGTTTGACATCGACGCCGACGGTCACGCCGGGTGCGAGTGAAACGCCTCTTCCGTTGAGCATCCCAGCCCCCATTCTGAAGGTGGGGTCGTCGCCCCAGGCGGGGGAAGGTCCGCAGGCCGTCAGCGCTGCGGCAGCAACGATCAGGATCTTTTTCATCGGGTCACCCTCCTTTCCGGTCACAGGAGAGCGCAAACGGCGTGCCAGGGGAAACGGCAGAGGGCAGAGGGCAGAGGGCAGACGTGAAATCCCAAGAGGAGCAAGAGGAAAGGCGAAAGGGGAGAGGAGAAAAGGTTGTGGGATGGAAGGGGTTGCAGAGGATGGGGGATCGGGGGAGCGCAAGGTTTTTATGGCACGCGCAAGAGAATGATGGCAGGGGCCTACCAGGGGATGACAAACCGCAGGACCAGGGGGCTGGCGAGGACGCCGAACTCCGACCCCCTGTAGTCCGAAGTCCTCCCGAACCGGACGCAGGGCGCGAAGAAGACGTAGCGGTATCCCAGCGCGAGGCTGACGTAGCCGCCGGCGAAGCTCCCGCGCCTGTCGTCGTCGTCGTGAGGGGAGAACCCCAGGACGGTCGCGCCGAGGTCCAGGTGGACAAAGGGGGCCGGCTGGTAGCGGGCGAAGAGGTCGCCGTGCAGGACGTTCCAGATGTTCCTGTCAAAGGTGTGGGTGTTCTCCTCCCACGCGGCCCCCGCGCCGACGCCGAAGAGCAGGTTGCCCCTGACCCTCCGGGCGTAGGAGAGGGAGAGGGCCCAGAAGGGGATTCTGGAGCTCAGGATGCGCCTGTCGGAGCCGAGGTCGAGGGTGAAGTGATGGACTTTGGGCTTTGCCTCCGCCTCCAGGCGAGTCAGCGGCGCGAGCAGGAGCAGGCCTAAAAGCAGGGCGATCCGAGGCATCGGGGCGTCCCCCTTTCGCGGGGATGGGTTTCTCCGGGGAACCGGCGCTGTTTCGTCGCCGTTCCCGTCGGCGCGCGGAGGGACGCCCGTCAGAAACGCGGGCGCGACGACGCCGGTGACGATGCCGCTGCCGAGCCAGAGGGTCCAGGCGTCCAGGGCGCGGAACAGGAGGGTCTCGGCCAGGATGACCTGGTGGGGGACCGCGGACAGGGCGGCGTAGAGGCCGAAGTTCATGCCCTCCATCAGGCCGGACCCGCCGGGGAGGATGGAGAAGACGCCCATGAGCTTGACGGTCGTGGCGCTCATCAGGATGATGTGGAACGGGACCTGTGCGCCCAGCGCCCGGAACAGGAGGTAGGGCTGCAGGAGGTCCAGCCCCCAGTGGAGGGCCGTGAACAGGGCGATGCCCAGGAAGGTCGCCGTTCCTTTCAGGAACGCCCGGTATTCGCGATGGAACTCATCGAGATGGCCTCCGACCTCGTCCGGGTTCCACCTCCGCCGGAGGGAGGGGATTGCCCAGGCGACCGTCCGGGCGATCCCCTGGAGGATGGCCCTGGCGTAGTGAAACCGGAAGAGGCTGAGGTAGAGCATCAGCCCGACGAACCCCGTGAACCCGATCAGGCCGAGGAGGGCCGAGCGGATCAGGGCGGAGGAGAGGGGGAGGAGGGGGACGCAGATACCGAGCGCGACCAGGACGATGCCCACCATGGCCACCCCCTGGGCCATGCGCTCGGCGGCGGTGCTGGCGATGGCCTCCTTAAAGGTCAGGGGCGTCCGCCTGCTCAGGTAGTAGGCGCCGAACGGCTCCCCCCCCGTGCCTGCGCCGGGCGTCAGGGCGTTGAAGAAGGTCCGGACCAGGACCGCTGCCGTCGTCTGGGAGAGCGAGACCGGGAACCGGCGGGCGCGCAGGACCAGACGCCAGCGCAGGCTCCAGAGCAGGATGAGGGCCGGGGCCTTCAGGGCGGCCAGGAGGAGCAGGGGCAGGTCGGCCTGGCGCAGGACCGGGAGGAGGGCCTTCCCGTCGACGGCGAGGCCCAGGCCGGTCAGGGTCGCCAGGCTGATGCCTAAAGGGATCAGGATGCGCGCCCAGAGAAGGCGGCGTTGGAGAAGGGGTTCGGAGGGCATGGCGAGACCTTTCGATGGGGTTCACGCGGTCTTTTTTGTCAACAGGAGACGCAAATGGTGTGCCACGACAACGCTCAGGGGAAAAAGAACGGGGGATTGGCTTTCCGTGATGCAAGCTTTCAGCAATCAGCCGTCAGCTTTCAGCAAAAGGCAAAAAAACGAAAGCAATCTGGTTTCGCTGATTGCTGATCGCTGACCGCTGATGTGCAAGATTATGCTTGCAGGTGCAAGAGGAGGATGGCAGGCGTAGCGGTAGCGGGTCGTATCAGCGCGCGGGCGATAGGGCCGAAGTCTTGCTCGACTTGACCGTCTTTCCGAAGTCCCCGGCGAAGATGAAGAAATCCCCGAAGCCGACCTCGCCGTCCCTGTCCAGGTCATACTTTGTGTTTGCACCCGTCGCCTTCTGCCCGAACGCCGGGGCGAAGAGGAAGAAATCGTCGAAGCCGACCTCGCCGTTCCCGTCGAAGTCCGAGGCCAGGCCGCTTACTCCTGTGAGGTTCCCCCCCTCCACCCGGCGGATGCGGTGGTTGCCTCCGTCGGCGATGTAGACGACCCCTTTGACGTCCACGGCCACACTGTTCGGTTGGATCAAGTAGGCCTGGGTCGCCGGTCCGCCGTCTCCTAAGGGGGCCAGTCTCCCTGTCCCTGCGAAGGTGGTGATGATACCGTCTGGTCCTACCCGACGGATGCGGAAATTGAAGTAATCAGCGATGTAGACGTTCCCTCTGGCGTCCACCGATAGGCCGGATGGACCTCCCAGATTGGCCTGAGTTGCCGGTCCTCCGTCTCCTGCGGAACCAAAAGTTCCCGTTCCTGCAAAGGTGGTGATGATACCGTTTGACCCTACCCGGCGGATGCGGTTGTTACTTCTGTCGGCGATGTAGACGTTCCCTCCTGTGTCCACAGCGACATCTGTTGGGGTGTCCAGGCTGGCCCTGAGGGCAGGGCCTCCGTCCCCTCCATAGCCCTCTGTGCCGTTGCCTGCGACGGTCGTGATGATCCCATCCGGCCCTACCCGGCGAATGCGGTTGTTGCCGTAGTCGGCGACGTAGACGTTCCCTTTTGCATCCGCAGCCATTCCAGTCGCGCTGGCCAACTGGGCCTGCGTCGCCGTCCCTCCGTCCCCTGAAAAGCCATACGTTCCTATCCCTGCGAAGGTCGCGATGAAGCCATCGGGACCTACCCGACGAATGCGCTGAGAGGCTATGTCGGAGACGTAGACGAATCCGGCGGCGTCCGCAGCCACGCCGGACGGCATCCCAAAGCCGGCCTGCGTCGCCGACCCTCCGTCCCCTGAAAAACCGTGAACTCCCGAACCCGCGAAGGTCGTGATGACCGGACCTGTCTGGGTTGCTGGCAGCGCAACCCCACTCAGGGTAACTCTTGCAGGACTCCCCGGCGCGTTGTGGACAACGACCAGGACAGCTGATTTCATCCCCACAGATGTTGGATTAAACATCATGGTCACTGTGTACGATCTCCCCGCTGCTATCGCGACCCCTATCGGATATATTCTGAACTGCGAGGTGTCCGGCCCTTCTATCGCGATCCCTGTGATCCGCAGCGTGTCTCCTCCCGTATTGTGAATCATCAGTGCATTCTGAGACGCAGATCCGACGCGGGTGCTGCCGAACGCCAGCAATGAGGTTGACAGCGTGATGGATGGGCCGCTGGCCTCTCCCGGGCGAATTTTACTTCCGGCGAATTTCGCGGTAAAACTGCAGGAGCCAGGCACTTTCGCAGCGGTGAAGAAGCTGAGCCGGGTGGTGAAATCCCCCTGAATATTTGTGCCTTGAATCTTTCCGTTATACACTGCTATGAACATATTGCGGTTGTTCTCATAAGTGCCCCACAGGGCTTGAAACACGCCGTCCGAGTCGATCCAGCCATTGAAAGCGCCTTCGATCCCATCACCGTCCGAATTCAAGACGATCCTGCCGTTGTTCTGGGTGATCTGAACGGTGGCCGGGCCATCCGCATCCGGGTAACCTTCGTTTAGTACTCTCTGAAGGGTCGTATCCGGAGCGCCCGTGTCCACGAAGAAATCGTTGTTCCGAACGAAATCGACCCTGCACTCTTTTGAGAACCGTAGGGTTTTAAACAGAACCGAGTAGGTCCCGGAGAAGGCCGTGCCCTTCGCCGTGCCCGTCCGGTTCAGAGCGGTCTCAAATTCCTCCCGGCTTTTAAAAAGGTCGTTTTCCGATGCAGGCCCGGGCGGAGGCGCTACCTGGGCCGTGTCCTTTCCCACGCCCTTCAGTTCGACCGAGGAGGGGCTTCCTGCCGCGTTGTGGGTGACAGACAGGGTGGCAGACTTGTGTCCAACGGAGGTCGGTGTGAACGTCACGGTCACGGCCTGAGCCTGCCTGGCCGGAATCCCCAGTGTCGTCGGCGATACCTTGAATTGCCCGGCATCGGCACCCGTCACCGTGATTCCTGTGACGGACATGCTCTCACCGCCTGTGTTTGAGATCGTGAGGCTCTTCCGGGAGGCAGCCCCTACCTTTGTAGTGTCGAACGTCAGGGATGGGGCCGACAGTCGGATGGATGGACCCCTGGTCCCAGCAGTTCCTTCTACTTCCACCCATCGGATGCGGTTATTTTCACCGTCCACGATGTAGACGTTCCCCCTGGCATCCACGGCCACACCGCGCGGGCCGTTCAAGCTGGCCTGCGCGGCCGGTCCGCCGTCCCCTGAAAAACCGCGAGTTCCGGCCCCTGCGACGGTTGTGATGATACCGTCTGGCCCTATCCGTCGAATGCGGTGGTTGTTCGTGTCCGCGATGTAGATGTTCCCTTTAGCATCCACGGCCACGCCCTGTGGGAGGAAGAGGCTGGCCTGCGTAGCCAGCCCTCCATCCCCTGAGAAGCCCTGCGTTCTCGAACCTGCTACGGTGATGATAATGCCGTCTGTTCCCACCCGGCGTACGCGGTTGTTGTTCAGGTCGGCGATGTAAATATTCCCGCTCACATCCACGGCCACGCCGGAGGGAGACCACAGACCGGCCAGAATTGCCGGCCCTCCGTCCCCTAAAGAATCATAGGTTCCCATCCCAGCGATGGTGATGATGAGGCCGTTCGGCCCCACCCGGCGTACGCGGTTGTTGTTCAGGTCGGCGATGTAGACGTTCCCTTTTTCATCCACCGCCACGCCAGTCGGGCGGTTCAAGCTGGCCTGTGTAGCTGGTCCTCCGTCCCCTGAAAAACCGAAAGCTCCTGTGCCTGCGACAGTGGTGATGATGCCATCAGATCCCACACGACGAATGCGGTTTGAAGTGGCAAAGTAGACGTTCCCCTTGGCATCCACAGCCACGCCGGTTGGATTGTCCAGGCTGGCCTGTGCCGCCGGCCCTCCGTCTCCTGAAAAACCGCGTGTCCCTGTCCCTGCAAGGATTGCGATAATACCGTCCGTATCCACCCGACGGATGCGATGGTTGTAGGTGTCGGCGATGTAGATGTTTCCTGTGACGTCCACGGCTATACCGGATGGATAGAACAGGCCGGCCAGAACAGCCAACCCTCCGTCCCCCAATCCCCTTTCTCCTCCCGCGACGGTGGTGATGACGCCGTCGGAGCCTACGCGACGGATGCGATGGTTATTGGTGTCGGCGATGTAAAAATTCCCGTTCGCATCCACCACCACGCCCTGCGGGGAGGCCAATCTGGCCTGTGTGGCCAGTCCCTCATCTCCCGTAAAGCCGTAAAGCCCTGAACCTGCGACGGTGGTGATGACGCCGTCGGAGCCTACGCGACGGATACGATGGTTATTGGTGTCGGCAATGTAAAGATTTCCTCCGGCATCCACCGTCACGCTGGATGGACCGCTCAAGCTGGCCTGCGCCGCCGATCTCCCATCTCCTGAAAAGCCACCTGTTCCGCGTCCCGTAGGGCCTGAGCCTGCGACGGTGGTGATGATGCCGTCGGGGCCTACCCGTCTGATGCGATGGTTATTGGTGTCGGCAATGTAAAGATTTCCTCCGGCATCCACCGTCACGCTGGATGGACCGCTCAAGCTGGCCTGCGCCGCTGGGCCCCCATCCCCTGAAAAACCGTTCTTTCCCATTCCTGCGACGGTAGTGATGATGCCGTCGGTCCCCACGCGGCGAATGCGATTGTTATTGGTGTCGGCGATGTAGAGGTTTCCCTTTGCATCCATGGCCGCGCCCCTGGGGCTGAACAGGCTGGCCTTTTCTGCCGACCCGCCGTCCCCAACCGGACCGGCCGGCTCAAGAGGACGGGGAGCCCCTCCTGCGACGGTGGTGATGATGCCGTCGGTCCCCACGCGGCGAATGCGGCCTGAGTCCCCGGTATAGTCGGCGATATAGATGTTCCCCTTTGCATCCACGGCCACGCCGGACGGACCGCTCAAACTGGCCTGGGCTGCCGGTCCGCCATCCCCCGAAAAACCAGGACTCCCCGTGCCTGCGACGGTGGTGATGACACCGTCGGTCCCCACCCTGCGGACGCGATAGTGAGCCAGGTCAGCGATATAGATATTCCCTTTTGCATCCACGGCCACGCTGCTCGGACTATATAAGCTGGCCTGCACTGCCGGCCATCCATCCCCCAGGAAAAAAGGGCTTCCTGTCCCTGCAAAGGTCGTGATGGTCCCCGGCCCTGGCTGGGCCGACAGGTGAGCCGGAAACAGGAACGCGAAGAACGCGAAAGATGCGAAAGACGCGAAAATGGCGTATAGACGTTTCATAGCGATCCCTTCGAACTCCTAATGGTGCAATGACCCTAATATGCTCCTGGTGGAACGGACAAGGCTTTTATGATGCTGTATGCCAGGAATGTTATCGCTGATGCTATCGCTGAAATACCTACAATTAGACCTGCGGTCTTGCCCACTGAGACTACTTTCTCCTCTCTCGTTTGGATGATCTCTATTTTTTGTATGTCGGACGGCTTTATGTCGTAAAACTCATTGAAGGCCAATACTACAATTGTGTTATTCTTTTCATCCACCCTGTTGATGACACATTCAAGTTCCTTGACTATCTCGCCTCTCTTGAGTAGCTCACTCTCCGGTCTTAGCGTCATGTATACCAGCATCCCCTTCTGCAACTCTTCTTCCTTGATCTCCCGTCCTCTGGTCTCTTGGTGTATCCGGGTGGTATAGCACCCCGCCGTCTGTAACAGTAGCGCTGCGATCAGGACCAGACAGACACCGCGCATCATCGGTGACATGGCACGCTCCTTTCAGGGGTCGGTTAAGCCGTGTTCACGGCCCTCCTCAGGCAACGCATGGCAGCTTCGCCGTGACCGTCCTCGCTGTTGGCTCAGAATTTGAATGACGCGGCGAGCCGGACCCCGCCGCCGCGCTGCGGCGAGAGGCTTACGCGAATCCGTTCCAGCGGCATCTCCTCCCACCGTTCGGCGCGTCTGATTGCCCCGGCGGTAGCGCCGATGACGGTGCCGAGGAAGCCGAGACCTATGCCTCCTATGATAGCCGCCTCTTTTTTCTCAAAGCAGATGTTTTCGTTATTAAAGCAAGAAGCCTCTCCTGTGAACGCACCGACGGTCATGCCGACTCCCACCCCCGTGAGTAACCCGATACCAGCGTATTTGAGAATCCTTGATTTCTGGCCTCGGCTCACCTCGAATCGTGCCACGGAAGTGAGAGGGATTGCCAAACGACCGCCGAATTCAGTCTCCAACAAGAGAGTGTCGGCGTCCAATGCTACAAGGGTGGTCACGAACCGATGGTCGATGACAGAGGGCGCTGTGATCCGCACCCGCGCGCCGGGGGCGAGGGGTGGGACACCCTGGGCCGCGAGGTCGGCGAGCGGCGCGAGCAGGAGCAGGCTGAGGAGCCACGCTATTCGATGCATGTTATCCTCCTCATAGGATAGCAGAGATACCTACCTGAAACCCTGCACCCCATTTAGGATCTGTCTTCTCCGTCAGTATACGATAGAGCTTACCCTGGATGAAGACACGCGCCTTCCCGTTCACCTTTGCATCCCCTCCGACCACGCCGTTGATGAACCCCTGAGAAGACTGACTTCTGATTCCCAGGTTCGTCAAACCGAAGCCTCCGCCGACATAGGCCCCCCTGTTGAAGGGCCTGTAAAGGAAGTTCACGCCACCCAAGATGAAGGTTGAAGTCGACCTCCCTTCATCGTGAAAGTAGAAGTCGCTGAGAATGCCGATGTTGAGCAATTTGGGTTGTCTGATGCAGAGGCCGACGGTCACGCCGGGTATGGGGGGGGTGTCGCCTTCTTTCATTTGAAGCAGCCCGCCGCCTAATTGGATGGTAGGGATCTGGCCCCAGGAGATATCACATCCACCTCCCAGCAGCGCGATGACCATGATCATCAGGATCTTTTTCATCGGTATACACCTCATTTTCTGTAAACGAAGGTTGTCCGGGTCGTATTTGTTGGGTTATCAGAACTTGAACGACGCCGCGAGCCTGACCCCGCCGCCGCGCTGCGGCGCGACGCCCACGCGAATTCGTTCCAGCGGCACTTGTTCCCACTGGTCAGTACCCGTAGATGCACCGATGCCAGCGCCGACGAGAGCGCCCAGAACACCGAGGGATACGCCCCCCAAAATGGCGAGACCTCTTTGTAGGCCAGGGGGACAGTCGTCATCAGTGTGTGGGTCACAGTCTCCAAGCCGAATCCCAACAACCGTTCCGACAAACCCTCCGATGAAAAGGCCGAAGCCTGCACCCTTCCCTACATTTTATTTCCACCCTCGATGTACTTCAAATTTCGTCACGGAAGCGAGGGGGATTCCCGACGAAACGCTTCGACCCTCAGCGATCATCAAGAGGGTGTCGGGGTTCACACCTATATAGCTTTTCACGATTCCTGTGCAGAGGGCTATATCGAGAGCCTGATTCAAAAATCGCTGCGGCTCTGGCCCTCACCCCGGTTCACTGCGTTCAC